>ERZ773263.1881-NODE-1881-length-12014-cov-4.500627_pt1 | contig 12014 bp, 12 predicted proteins | sample MGYA00511076_ERZ773263 | MGnify/ENA primary metagenome ERZ773263 (study PRJEB29015, sample SAMEA2738155) | human oral metagenome | biome: human oral; feature: human-associated habitat; material: saliva | place: China | collected 2195 ... | reverse complement strand
CCATGCTCCACTCAACACGCTCAGCATGAACGCGGACATATACATTGTCCGTGTAAAAAGGAGTGTGTTATGCAGGAAACACCAGCACAGGAGGCTTGGGACGGATTTGTCGGTGGCAACTGGCAAAGAGCTGTTGATGTCCGAGACTTCATTCAGAAGAATTACACCCCTTATGACGGTGATGATTCCTTCCTCGCTGGTCCAACTGAGGCTACTACAAAGCTTTGGGCGGATGTTATGGATCTCTTTGCACAAGAGACCGCAAACGGTGGCGTACTTGATATGGATACCAAGCAGGTTTCCACTATCACCTCCCACGAGGCTGGCTACATTGACAAACCACTTGAGCAGATTGTTGGCCTCCAGACTGACAAGCCCCTCAAGCGCGCTCTGATGGTAGACGGCGGCGTTCGTATGGCAATGGCTGCATGCAAAGCCTACGGTTATGAAGTTGACCCAGAGATTGTTGACTTCTACACCTATCGTCGCAAGACTCACAACGCTGGTGTTTTTGATGTCTACACCGAGGACATGCGCAAATGCCGTCACTCCCATATCATTACCGGTCTGCCTGACGCATATGGCCGTGGCCGCATCATCGGCGATTATCGTCGTGTTGCTCTCTATGGTGTTGACACTCTTATCACTGATAAGACAAATCAGAAAAATGGTACCAGCACCGTCATGGACGAAAAAACTATTCGTCATCGTGAAGAGCTCTCCGAGCAGATTCGTGCTCTCAAGGAGCTCAAGCAGCTTGGCGAGATTTATGGTTTTGATTTGAGCCGTCCTGCAGAGAACTTCAAAGAGGCTGTTCAGTGGCTCTACCTGGGCTACCTTGCTGCTGTAAAAGAGCAGAATGGCGCTGCAATGTCTATTGGTCGCAACACCACCTTCTTGGACATCTATGCAGAGCGCGATCTTGCTCGTGGTACCTTCACTGAATCTGAGATTCAGGAGATTGTTGATCACCTGGTTATGAAGCTTCGTATGGTCAAGTTTGCCCGTACCCCTGAGTACAACGAGCTCTTCTCCGGAGACCCTCAGTGGGTCACTGAGTCCATTGGTGGCATTGGCATTGATGGTCGCTCTATGGTTACCAAGTCCAGCTTCCGCTGGCTCCACACTCTTGAAAACATGGGTACCAGCCCAGAACCTAATCTAACTGTTCTGTGGTCCACCAAGCTTCCAGTTGGCTTCAAGCGCTACTGCGCAAAGATCTCTATTACCACCAGCTCCATCCAATATGAAAACGATGACCTTATGCGCATTTATCATGGCGATGACTACGCAATTGCTTGCTGCGTCAGCTCCATGCGCATTGGTAAAGAGATGCAGTTCTTTGGTGCTCGTGCAAACCTTGCTAAATGCCTTCTTTACGCAATCAATGGTGGACGTGACGAGAAGACCGGCGAGCAGATTGGTCCTAAGTATCGTGCAGTTGAAGGCGAGTACCTTGATTACGACGATGTCTTCTCTAAGTATATGGACATGATGCGCTGGCTTGCAGGCGTTTACGTCAACGCTCTTAATGCAATCCACTACATGCACGATAAGTACAGCTACGAGCGCATCCAAATGGCTCTACACGATGAGCACGTTCATCGTTGGTTTGCAACAGGTATTGCAGGACTTTCTGTTGTTGCTGACTCCCTCTCTGCAATCAAGTACGCAAAGGTAAGGGTTGTCCGCGATGAGACTGGTCTTGTCACCGATTATATTATTGAGGGAGACTTCCCTAAATACGGTAACGATGATGACCGTGTTGACTCTATTGCTCATGACATCGTTGAGATCTTCATGAAGATGATTCGTCAGAATCACACCTACCGCGATTCCGTCCCAACCACTTCTATTCTGACCATTACCTCTAACGTTGTGTATGGTAAAGCTACCGGCAACACCCCCGATGGTCGCCGCGCTGGTGTTCCTTTTGCTCCTGGTGCTAACCCAATGCACCGCCGTGACACTCATGGCGCAGTTGCATCTCTAGCCTCTGTTGCTAAGCTTCCATTCAACGACGCACAGGACGGTATTTCCAATACCTTCTCAATCATTCCTAACGCTCTTGGTAAGGGCTCTGATGTCTACTTCCACGGCAGTGAGCTTAACCTTGACCACATCGACTTCTCTGACATGAATCTTGACATTCAGATTGAGAACAAGATTGATTGCGCCTGTGAGGCAGATCCATCCGCAGCTGAAGGTGCTGAGGATCGTAAATAACAAGCCCTGGCGAGAAGATCTCTCTACACCTCTCTTCTCGTCAACAAACCCGTAAGGAGAACCACATGAAGTCAAACGAAGTAGCTTCCGAGCAGATTGACAACCTTGTAAACATGATTGATGGCTATGCCGAGAAGGGCGGTCATCACCTTAACGTTAACGTTTTTACTAAGGACACTCTTCTTGATGCTCAAGCACATCCAGAGAAGTACCCTCAGCTGACCATTCGTGTTTCTGGTTACGCTGTTAAGTTCAACTCCCTTACCAAAGAGCAGCAGGACGACGTTATTTCTCGTACCTTCCACGACGCTCTCTAAGGATTTCTTGTCCATGTCTTGTTCTGATACCCACATGGATCTCAATGACCCGCTCACAGTTTGTGGGCGGGTTCACTCTATTGAATCCTTTGGCACTGTAGATGGTCCTGGAACTCGCCTGGTTGTATTTACCCAGGGGTGTCCAATGCGCTGCGCCTATTGTCATAATCCAGATACCTGGCAATTTGGTATTGGAACAGAAACATCGGTAAAAGAAATTCTTGCCACCTTTAACCGCAATAGAGCTTTTTATAGAAATGGTGGAATTACGGCTACTGGTGGCGAACCACTTTCTCAAGCAGAGTTTATTGGAGCTCTTTTTGAAGCAGCCCATAACGACCCACGTGGACGTATTCATACCTGTCTTGACTCTTCTGGCATTGCATACAATCCAGAAACTCCAGAGAAATTTGAGCGCATTCTTGATAATACGGATTTGGTGCTCCTTGATATCAAGCACTCTGATCCAAAGGGTCACATAAGTCTTTGTGAGGTTGGCTCAGAAAGACCACTTGCATTTGGCGATGAGCTCAACCGTAGGGATATTAAAGTTCTTATTAGACATGTTGTAGTACCAGGTATCACTGATTCAGCAGAAGAGCTTGCAGGTGTTGGTAGGATTATTGCCCATTGGGATAATGTTATTGGATTAGACGTTCTTCCTTATCACGTGCTTGGCGTAAAAAAGTATGAAGAGCTAGGCATTCCTTACAAGCTTGCCAATACTCCTGCCATGGATGCAAAAAAGATTCCAGAGTTGCGCAAACAAATTCTCATTGCTCGTACCCTTGAACGCAAAAAGCTTGAAAAACAGTAGAAGTTATATATACTCAGATAATCTTTTACCAAAATAATATATATTGTAAAAAATTACAAATAAGAGTAAAGTTCTTACAAAATAGCACTTATCTTTTCTCATCTGAGGAGGAGATATGTGGTATTGCAAAAGTCTCATCAAAACAGCTATTAGGCAACCTTTATTATGGCTTGCTACCTGTATTTTTGCGGCTCTTTTACTAATTCCAGTTTTTACAAATCTAGATATATATAGCATAAATTTTGCTCGAAATGGTGTCGTAAGTAATGAATACGACTATCTTGTCAAACAAGCGGAAAGCTACGGCTCTGATCAGCGCTCATCGGAAAGCTTCAAAACTCTTGAAAAGCAAATAGAGCTGTTAGGAAATATTAAGCTTGCCACAACAAGCGAGCAATTCTATCAAGCAAGCTTAACCTACTATTCATTTGTGTCATCAAATAGCCTAGCTTTTAGACTTTATGATAATGACTCTTACTATTTAGCTCAGGAAGCATTTTCTCAAAAGATGCAGCACGTTCCATTAAGTAATCAATACGAAACTGAAAGTAAATTACCAGCTATACATTCAATTTCATACTCAATAAATAGATTGCCTATTGTTTTGAGATTTCTGCCAGCAATTGGAACCTTCATTGCTTTAGCTCAAATCACTTCTCGAGAAAAACTTCTAGGAAAAGATCAAATACCTTACCTGCAGCGCCTTTCTGGATGTATTTGCGCGTCTACGATTATTGCTTCCAGCATCTGTCTTTGTTCGTATATTCCCCTGCTCACCATTGAATTGATGCATAACGGGATTGGATTAGCTTCTTACCCTGTTGTTCTAGTTCAGGCAGGAACCATTTACACTTCAAATGCTCTCCAGTGTGCCATTTGGTCTGTTATATATACCGCGATAACAAACATGTTTGTGTCCTTAGTTTTAATCTGTGCATTCTCTATTACCCGTAAGTTTCTTTTACCTCTAGTTCTCTATTTGCTTGTAATTTGTTCATCTATCTTTGCAATGGGTCATTCTCCCCACCATTTACTTTTAGGGTGGATTGAGTATCTCCCTATTGGTTATTTGGATATTGGTGCAATAGTCGGCTTTGTTGGAGATGTTCAATTTTTTACAAACAAGATTGACTATGCTCAACCTCAACCTTTATATGGACTACTCATATTTATGCTATGGGCTGTTTTAATTATTTTCATAACTATCGGAATCAATAAACTCAGGAAATTGTTACAAGCAGACTTAGTAGGTGTAATAAAAAATGCTTAATCTTAATGATGTTTCAATAGGCTATAAAGACAAGGTCATCTTGAACAATGTTACCTTTTCATTTAAGCCAGGGAGAGTCTACGGACTTATGGCTCCAAATGGCTTTGGAAAGAGTACCCTGCTAAAAACTCTAAATGGGGATACTAGTTTATTAAAATCAGGATCAATAACTTGTGATGATATCTCAATCATTGATTCGGATATTTATGCTCAAGAGGTCTATTACTCACCTGAAGATAATTCAATTTTGTATCCAACAATGACTGGAAAATTCCACTTGGAACTTGTCAAAAAGATATGGAAATCGAGGGCTAATATTGACACCCCTCTTAAAATGCTTGACGCATTGGATCTAAAATCTCAAAAAATTAGCAAATTTTCTCAGGGAATGAAAATGCAGCTACAGCTAGCTATGGCCTTTGTTTCGCAATCTCCTTACATTCTGTTAGATGAACCGCTCAACGCACTTGATATACAACACGCAGAATATAGTTCACATCTGATTAAAACACTGGCAGAACATGGTGCATGCATCGTCATCTCCTCTCATTTGCCAGAAGAATTAGATAGAGTGTGTAACTCTTTTATATTCATTAAAAACAAAACACTACAGCAAGTCGATACATGCAAAGAATCGAGGTCTTTATATCACAAATTATTTGATTGCTAGGCTAAATGAGGAGCTCATATGTGGCACCTGACATCTAATATAAAGCTGTTGTTGAAACACCCTTTCACATGGCTAGTAATATGTGTCTTAACAATTTATTATTCTTCTATTCTTGTTCAGCCATCTATGTCTACATGGTTTTTAGACTGGAATACGCGTGAGGTTTTTAATGAAACCTATTTAAATTACAAGAGAGAATACGAGGATGGGTTAAACCGCCAAATTCCTAACGATGATTTGATTCAATTGGCTAAAAAACTCTCTATAACCTATGCTCTGGCAAACAGTCAGGATAGTTTTGATTTTGTGCAAAGATATTTAGATTTCTTAAATGATCAACTAGAAGATGCACAAAGTGGGCGTCAAACTGCGGAATCTATCTACGACTTACAAGCTAAGCAACTATATTATGAGCGTCTTTCTAAATTAGGAAATAGCACACTCTACAATGGCGTACAACAATACCCCTTAATTGAAATGATGGCGTCTTTGTTTTTAAATAGAACACCATTAGTCATCTATGCAGCTGTCGGTATATTTTCATTCATTGCCGCAAAAAACAGTCATAGAAATAAGCTATTGGGAAATGGACAACTAACCTTTGTAAAATTCCATATATCAAAATGCCTATCTATTCTTTTCACAGGAATGATCTCGTTTGCTATTTCTATTGCGCCATTACTCGTATATGCACTGGTCCGTAATGGTTTAGGACAATTAGATTACCCTGTAGTATTTAGAAGAGGTGGTGAAGTTATTTGTTCCTCCGCATTTCAATTAATCACATCACAGCTTATACTTATTTGTCTGTTTTCAATTCTAGTCATCACCTTCTATGAATTACTATTGACTATATTTAGAAAGCCAACTATTTCTCTTGTTATAGTTTTCGCTCTATTATGCATCCCGTTTTATCCAAAATATTTCTTAACACGAGACTTTCATCATTCAATTATCAAATGGATACCACTCACGTATTTTGATTCTAAGTCAATAGTAGGAGCTTTAGAAATCTTCCCTACTACGGATGTATTTAAGTTTGGAAGAATTTCGTATTTTGAAGTTTGTCTCGAAACGTTTCTATGGATCTTCATTTTGATAGTTATGACTTTAATTATTGCTTTGATCAATAAAGCAATTGTAAAAAGCAAATTGATAACACAAGGATGCTGTCAAACGAAAGGGGCTAGTAATGAAGATTGATAAACAACTAAAACGTAGACTTTCAATTGACAGCATCCTTGTTAGATACGCCGACGAAAGTCGGCGTATCGTTTTTAACGTTTATTAACTCATTATTTAAACCATAGCTTGGAATGCGGTAAACTTACTTAGTTCACGCATTAATTTACTTCAAGGAGTCACTATGCCAAACGAAGGCAGTTATGAAGCAGCTGTTCGCCGTTCTGATGAAATCCAGGCTGATTTAACTGAGCATGCAGGAAAATACAACATGCTTACCGGTGACCGCCCTACTGGAAGGCTCCACCTTGGCCATTACTTTGGCACTATTGTTGAGCGCGTAAGACTCCAAAATCTTGGTGTTCATACCAATATTATTATTGCTGACTATCAGGTTATTACAGATAGAGACACTACTGAGCATATTGCAGACAATGTCTACAATATGGTTATTGATTATCTGGCTTGCGGAATTGATCCAGAGAAGACCATGATTTTCACACATTCTGCAGTCCCAGCTCTCAACCAACTCATGTTGCCATTCCTCTCACTTGTTAGTGAGTCTGAACTGCATAGAAATCCAACCGTTAAGGTAGAGCAGGAGGCATCTGGACATGCTCTCACAGGTCTTCTCCTCACCTATCCTGTTCATCAGGCATGCGACATTCTCTTCTGTAAAGGAAATATTGTTCCTGTTGGTCGCGATCAGCTGCCTCACATTGAGATTACTTCTAAAATTGCACGTCGCTTTAATGAGCGCTATGGAAAGGTATTCCCGGAGGTTTCTGGCCTTCTCACCTCTACCCCACTCATTCCTGGTCTTGATGGTCGCAAGATGAGCAAGTCTTACGGAAACGCTATCTCGCTTTCCATGACAGCTGAGGAAACTGCCAAGCTCATCAAGAAGTCAAAGACTGACTCCGAGCGCATGATTACCTTTGACCCAGAGAACCGTCCTGGCGTCTCAGCGCTGCTTACCACTGCTGGCATTTGTACTGGCCGTGATCCAAAAGAAATTGCTGAGGAGATTGGTATGGGCGGCGGCGGAGCACTCAAGGCTTACGTCATTGATGCTGTTAACTCCTACTTTGAGCCAATTCGACAGAAGCGCGCAGAATTTGCAGCTCAGCCAGACTTAATTCATGGCATCATCCATGACGGAAACGCTCGTGCAAACGTTATTGCTAATACAACGCTTGACGAGGTTCGTGAAGCAATGGGAATGGTCTACTAAGTGTCTGAGCTCACCTTACATGTAGAACGTATGAGCTATGGTCCAGACGCAATCGCTCATACATCAGAAGGAAAAACGGTCTTCATCTCTGGAGGTGCCGTCCCTGGAGATACCGTCAGCGTGCAGATTACTGAGGATACAGACAGGTTTTCTCGCGGTCAGCTTATAAAGGTTTTAGAGGCATCGGAATTCAGAGAGCCCCGTCCCAATCCTTTTGTGGCACTTACGGGCGCCACTCCTTGGGGCAACATACTCTACGAGCAGCAACTTGTCGAGAAACGCAACGGTGTAGTCTCTGCTCTAGAACGTATTGGGCATTTTTCACACGATGATGTCTCTGAACTGGTAAAGGATATTGTTTCTCCCGGTGAGCCGTGGGGATACCGCAACAAAATTGAACTTACATTTAAGCGTAACGGCAATAAAACGCTTATAGGAATGTATGCGCCTAACGGGCAAGATATTGTTCGCATTAAAGACTGTCCTCTGTTGGATAAAAGCAACCAAAAGGCAGTCGGCGCTGTAAGCGGCGCACTCTCCTATCTCTCGGGCTCTCACGAGCTTGATATAGAGCGTATTGGCATCAGAGTATCTAGACGCACTAAAGAACTTGAAGTGGCACTCTGGACCGCTCCAAGCGGCTTCCCACGCGCGCAAGTGGCACGCGTTTTGAGCGACGCAGTCAAAGCAACAAGTATTGTTCGCGTTATGACCAAAGGTCCTAGTAAAGCTCGTCGTGTTGTAGGCGTAGAGCGTCTGAGTGGCTCTGGCTCATGGAACGAGCTTATTGATGGTCAGAAGATGCAGCTCTCTGCTCCTTCATTTTTCCAGGTCAATACCAAGGGTGCCGAGAAACTCGTTGAGCTTGTACTTTCTGGTTTAGATGTTCAGCCAGATGACGAGGCAATGGATCTTTATTGTGGAGCAGGAACCTTCACGCTTCCTCTAGCAAAGCGTGCAGGATTTGTTTCTGCTGTTGAAGCCTATGGTCCAGCAGTTAGAGATCTTCGTCGTAACCTTGAACTAGCCAAGCTTGATAACGTTGACGCAGTAGGCGGAGACGCAGGAAGAGAATTTCCCGATACGGATGCTGATGTGATTATTGTTGACCCTCCTCGTGCAGGACTTGCACCTGAAGTAATTCAGCAGCTTTCTAAACAGTCTGCTCGTGCTATTGCCTATGTTTCTTGTGACCCTGCAACACTAGCGCGTGATCTTAAGCGCTTTATTGAGATTGGCTCATATAAACCAGTAAGCGTCACGCCAGTAGATTTGTTCCCACAGACCTTCCATGTGGAAAACGTTGTGTTATTGTCAAGACAGTACAGTATGAAATCACATTAATATCTATGTATACAGATTACATATGCAAATAGAAGCTCAAGTAATGTTCTTTCAAAATTTATCTAATGTGTTAGTTGCATAACAGCAAAGAAACGTGTAAAAAATACATTGCAATCAAGTATTCTTGAATGCAAGATAAGTATTACTCGAGTAAGGGGCTCGAGATACGGAGAGGAATGTATTATGAAGGCAACAGTTAATGAGGATTGCATCGGTTGCGGTCTCTGCGAGAGCACTGCTCCTGAGGTATTCGAGATCGGCGAAGACGGTCTTGCTCACGCTATTGAGGAAGAGGTTCCTGAGGCTGCAGAGGACGCAGCACAGGAGGCTTGCGACGGCTGCCCAGTCACCGCTATTGAGCTTGACTAGTTTTTAGCTTAGCTTTTCTTTCTTAGCATGTAAGCCTGATGGGTTTCTCGCCTATCAGGCTTCTTTTTTGGGTACAGTATCAGCAAAACCACAATTGATAGGAATTTACATGATTCTTGCATCACAATCCCCTAGGCGTCTTGAGCTTATGCAGTCTATGGGAATAGATCCACAGGTTATGCCTGCTGATATTGATGAAACTCGTAAAGATGACGAGAAACCCCTTGCACTGGTAAAGCGCCTGGCTCAAGAAAAAGCCATTGCGGTGTGCTATAAGCTCATGGAGCAGCCCAACTTTGAGCAGCTCAACAATGAAATTGTTCTTGCAGCAGATACTATTGTCTGGACAGACGATGGTAAGGTTTTTGGCACGCCTGCAGATACTGAAGACGCAAAACGTATGCTCTCTAAGCTTTCTGGCCAGACTCACCACGTATCCACAGGCGTCGCTCTGCGACGCTTTAAGGCCTTCAAGTCTCCTTCTCCTGATGGAGCACCATCTGTTGTTGCAGTAGCGTTTGTGGAGACTACTGACGTCACGTTCTTTGAACTCTCTGAAGATGAGATTGCTGCTTACGTTGCCGCGGGTGAGCCAATGGACAAGGCTGGCGCTTACGGCATTCAGGGAAATGGCCGCTATCTAGTTCAGAGCATTCAAGGAGATTACGAGAATGTTGTGGGACTCCCTGTCTCTCTGCTTTCTCGCGAGCTGGTTAAATTTACCGGCAATCATGACTATCTAGAGCATGCCCTTGCGGGTCGTAAACACTAAAGCACCTCTGTAGATAAAGGAAACCCTCGTATCACCTTGAATACGAGGGTTTTACTTTTAGATTTGCTCAAACATTTAGTTGAACTTAACAACCTTCTGAGCCACACGATAGCCACCAATGGTAACCGTCTTACCAATCTTACCAGGAAGGTTTGTAGCAGTGCCTACAAGACCGTAACGAGCCTTGCGGTACATCTTCTTGTCGTAAGCACGAAGCTCATCCCAAAGCTCCTCCAGTTGGTCCATTGCATCCTCGCGATCACTCATCTTAGAGAAAACTGAGCAGATAGCCATGATGATAGTGAAGTAGCTCATCATGTAGGTTTGAAGACGTGGAGATGAGACGTCGTCGTAGATGTGATATGCATGCATCATATTTCGAGCAACACGCCAATAGTGATCCACACGACTTGTTAAGACCTTCTCGTTAACTGATTGATCGTCTCGCCCAATGAAGTAACGATACAAATCAACGTCAACGTAATAGATAGTCTTTACCTTAGGGAATGGAACATAAGCGTAGACGTTATCCACATAGAAGGTATGCTCAGGCATCTGAATGTTTGCAGAGCGCAGAACTTCAACTCGGTACGTAATTGCGTGCATCAGAAGGTACTGAGACAGCTTGAAGCGGCCAATCTCATCCCATCCAATAATCTTATTGGTGGGAACAGCATCGCGATAATCTACAAAATTCTGAGTATTGTCCTCAACGTGCTCGTAGACATAGTTAGAAAGAACCAAGTCAACAGGATTATCAGAAGCAATAAAGGTGCGGAGCTGCTGGAGGAAGGTCTTTAAGGCATCGCCATCTACCCAGTCATCTGAATCAATGTTTTTAAAGTACACCCCATCAGCGTGAGAAACAGCCTTCATAACAGCAATGCCGTGACCACCGTTTTCTTGATGGACTGCCTTAATGATGTTGGGATAACGCTCCTGCCAAGCATCAGCCTTAGCGGCAGTATCATCTTTTACAGAACCATCGTCAACAATAACAATCTGCACGTCATCGGCATAATCAGAACCCTCAAGAATAGACTCTATGCAGTGATCCATGTACTCCGAAGAGTTATAGCATGGAATACCAAAAGTGATTGTCTTATTCATGCAAGCTCTCCCTATGCCTGATGAGCAATAAGCTCGTCAGAAAGTTCCAGTGCAGAAGCAACAACGCCATCCATGTCGTAGTAACGATACTCAGCAAGACGACCAACTGCATGGAAGTTCAAGATGCCAGAAGTGCGCTCCTTGTAAGAGCGATAAAGCTCCTGATTTTCGGGCTCAAGAATAGCGTAATAAGGGGTCTGACCGCTCTCTGGAACATATGCATGTGAGTACTCACGCATGATGGTTGTTTTACCAGGAACAACCTGACCGGTCATGTTCTTAAACTCAGTGATACGAGTAAAGTCCTCGCTGGTGGTGTAATTAACGGTACCAACAGGCTGGAATTGATCCTGGTCAAGCGTCTCAAACTGCATATCAAGCGTACGATATGGCAGAGCGCCCTGATCAAGATTGAAGAGCTCATCCAGAGGACCGGTATAAATTACCTCGCCCACAAATGGCTTCTCGCAAACACTAATGTTAGACGCGCTAAGCTTCATAATGTCGCGGACATCAACATCTAAGAAGACATCAATCAAATCATGGTCAAGCATGTTCTCAAAGAGCTTAGTGTAGCCCTCTTTTGGCATGCCCTGATATGTTGCACCTGGGAAATAACGGTCATCATCACCAACAAAAATTGGAACACGACCTGTAATGGACTTGTCAATCTGATCTGGAGTCTTTCCCCACTGCTTCATGG
>ERZ773263.1879-NODE-1879-length-12022-cov-2.786078_pt1 | contig 12022 bp, 8 predicted proteins | sample MGYA00511076_ERZ773263 | MGnify/ENA primary metagenome ERZ773263 (study PRJEB29015, sample SAMEA2738155) | human oral metagenome | biome: human oral; feature: human-associated habitat; material: saliva | place: China | collected 2195 ... | reverse complement strand
TGGGCATGGTCTTCCAGTTCGAGCACGTGGGACTGGATGAGGATCCGAAGGTTCCCTACAAGTGGTCAACCAGGAAGATGCCTCTGGTGCCCCTGAAGGAGAATCTGACCAAGTGGCAGCTGGGACTGGACGGCTGCGCCTGGAATTCCCTCTACTTCTGCAATCACGACCAGCCCAGAATTGTCTCCCGCCTGGGGGACGACTCAGACCAGTATCGGGAGAGAAGTGCCAAGGCCATCGCGACGGTGCTGCACATGATGCAGGGGACACCCTATGTCTATCAGGGGGAAGAGCTGGGAATGACCAATGTGGGATTTACTTCCGTAGACCAGTTCCGCGACCTGGAGTCCATCAACGCTTACCATGAACTGACTGAGAAGGCAGGAATGGACCCGGCTGACCTGCTTCCAAAGATCGCTCACAAGAGCAGGGATAATGCCCGGACACCGATGCAGTGGTCCGATGCTCCCCAGGCCGGTTTTACCTCCGGCAAGCCCTGGATCGACGTCAATCCCAACTATGTCAGGGTCAATGCCGAAGAGCAGATGGACCGAAAGGACTCCGTCTTCCACTACTATCAGAAGCTGATAGCCCTTCGGCACAGTTCAGACCTGATTGTCTACGGGCACTATCAGCTGCTTTTGGCGGAGGATCCGGACCTCTTTGTCTATCGCAGAGAGCTGGATCAGAGGAGGCTGCTCGTCGTGGCGAATCTGTCCGGACACGAGAGGGAATACGAAATTCCGTCGGATTTCGCGAAGGGCAGAGTCCTGATTCAGAATATATCTGAGCACGATATCCATGACGGGAAGCTGGCGCCCTATGAGGCCTATGTCCTTGAGGTATAAGAGGGGCAGGACGCCAGGGGAGTCCGATGCGCGGATTCTCCGGGGAAATGAGCTTTTGACAAATGGTTTTTAGCAGAGAAGGTCTCTTTGCGTGAGGTGAAAAGAATGAAAAAAACATGGTGGCAGGGTAAGATTGCCTACCAGATCTACCCCAAGTCCTTTTTGGACACGACAGGAAATGGAATCGGTGATATTCGGGGGATCATCTCCAGGCTTGACTATTTGCAGAAGCTGCATGTGGGAATCCTCTGGCTCTCCCCCTGCTTTCTCTCTCCCCTGGCGGATGAGGGCTATGATATCGCGGACTACTACCGGATTGATCCCAGATTTGGCAGCAATGAGGACCTCTTTGCCCTGGTAGAGGAGGGGAAGAAGCGGGGAATCTCTGTCATCTTAGACCTGGTGGTCAACCACTGCTCAGATGAGCACGAGTGGTTTCAGGCGGCCCTGGCCGATCCGGAGGGCCCTTATGGCAAGTACTTTTATATCGAAGAGGGGGTCGACGGGCACGCGCCCAATAACTGGCGATCCTATTTCGGGGGCTCCGTCTGGGAGCCCATCCCCGGAACAAATAAGTACTATCTGCACCTCTTCCATAAGAAGCAGCCGGATCTCAACTGGGAGAACCCCAGACTGCGCGAGGAGATCTACAAGATGATCAACTGGTGGCTGGACCGGGGGATTGCCGGTTTTCGCATCGACGCCATCATGAATATCAAGAAGGTCTTTCCCCTGGCGGGGCACGATTATCCAGTCGACCGGGAGGACGGCCTCTCCTCCTGCGCGCAGATGATTCAGGAGGCCAGGGGGATCGGGGACTTCTTCAGAGAAATGAGGGATCGCTGCTTTGTTCCCCACGATGCCTTTGCTGTCGCTGAGGTCTTTGATGAGAGGCCAGAGCAGGCCTCTGTACTGATCGGGTCAGAGGATGGATATTTCTCAAGCATGTTTGATTTTCAGGCTAATTGCGTCGGAAGATCTGATAAGGGCTGGTATGACGGGAAGCCCGTCGGGCCGGACCAGTATCGGGACGCCTGCTATCAGACGCAGAAGATAATCGGAAAACGGGGATTTATCTCTACCATTATTGAAAATCACGATGAGCCGAGAGGCGTCAGTCGCTATATTCCTGCGGAAGAGCTCTCTGACAGGAGCAAGAAGTTCCTGGGAACCATGCAGCTGATGCTAAGAGGACTGCCTTTTATCTATCAGGGGCAGGAGATCGGGATGGAGAACACCCATGTGGATACGCCCGATCAGATCAGTGATATCTCAGCCAGGGATGAGTACAGGGTTGCTCGCGAGGCCGGTTTGAGTCAGGATGAGGCCATGGCGGTGGTCAACCGCATGAGCAGAGACAATGCCAGGACACCGGTTCAGTGGTCCGACGCGCCCCAGGCCGGTTTTACTTCCGGTAAGCCCTGGCTGGCGGTCAATCCCAATTATAAGAAGATTAATGTGGCTGCCCAGGAGAAAGATCCGGATTCTGTTCTCAATTACTACCGCAGGCTGACCGCTCTTCGCTCGGATCCAGTCTATGGCGACAGCATTGTCCACGGCGACTTCGATCCCTTTATGCCGGAGGAGCCCCGTTTCATGTCCTTTTACCGGAGGGGAGACAAGAAGCTTCTGGTTCTCGGCAATTTCTCAATGAATGAAAAGAAGGTCAGGATCTCAGATCAGGTTAAGAAGGTAATCCTGTCCAATGTTAATTCTGATCCCGGTCAGATCCGACCTGGTCAGGGGGGTGAGGGCTCCGAGGGAACAGAGATCAGCCTGGCCCCCTATCAGGCGCTGATTCTGGAGCTTGCCTGAAGACAGCCAGAGCCTTTTCATGTGCTTTTGCATGTTAATGCGTGTTGTTGGCGCTGGAATGTACCTTGAAAATATGCTAGGGTAGAGAACGGGAGTATCAGTGAACGGGGACAGAAGGCAGGACGCATGCGCACACTCTATTTAGATCTGGGAATGGGAATTGCCGGAGATATGTTTTCGGCGGCTCTTTTTGATCTTTTAAATGAGGATCAAAAGCAGGAGTATCTGAAGACAGTCAACAGCCTGGGTTTGGACGGCGTCCGGGTCAGCGCCGAGACAGTCAGCAGCTCGGGGATCTGCGGAGTACATATGCGAGTCCTTGTACATGGTCAGGAAGAGGTCGGACAGGACTTGCATGAGAAAGATCAGGAGGCGCAGGCGGCCGATTCGCAGGAGAAATGTCAGCCAGACCCGGAGACTGACCAGCATGAGGGTCATCAGCTGGCACAGGAAACGGATCAGCATGAGGATTGTCAGCCGGAGACCGACCGGAAGGGTGAGCGTCTGTTAGAGCATAGAACCCATGAATCAGAGCACAGCCACACGCACCATGGAATAGGAGAAATCCATCATATTGTTGCGGGCTTTGATATCTCGGAAGAGGTAAAGAGCCATATTCTGGCGATATATGGGGAGATTGCCAAAGCGGAATCGGCGGTGCACGGCATGCCTGTCGAGGAGATTCATTTCCACGAGGTAGGGTCTCTCGATGCGATTGTCGATGTGACCTCCGCCTGTCTGCTGATGGATATGCTGGCGGCGGATCGGGTGACAGCCTCCCCTGTCAGGGTGGGTTATGGCCAGGTTCGAGCTGCCCACGGTCTGCTTCCGGTGCCTGCCCCGGCCACGGCTCTGCTTTTGCGCGGTCTGCCTGTCTACGCGGGCCAGATCGAAGGAGAGCTCTGCACACCGACAGGGGCCGCGATCATCCGTCATTTTGTCCAAGACTTCGGTCCGATGCCTGCCATGCGCCTGTCTGAGATCGGTTATGGGATCGGAGGCAAGAAATACACAAGTCTCAATGCCGTTCGCGCTTTCTTAGGTGAGACAGACCGGGAGGGAGACCGCATTTGCGAGCTGACCTGCAATCTGGATGATATGACAGCGGAGCGACTGGGCTTTGCCATGGACCGTCTCTATGCGGCAGGCGCCGCGGAAGTATATATGGTCCCGGCCACAATGAAGAAATCCAGGCCCGGAGTGGTGCTTGTTGTGCTCTGTCAGGAGGAGCAGAGACAGGCCCTTGTCGAGAGCATTTTTAAGTATACGACGACTCTGGGGATCCGGGAGAGCATTCAGCAGCGCTATATCCTGGGCCGTCGGATCGAGACGGTGGATACGGATTTAGGACCGATCCGGAAAAAGCTTGCCTCAGGTTATGGGGTCAACCGCGCCAAGTACGAGTATGACGACCTGGCGAGAATTGCGAGAGAGAGATCCTGCTCCATTGAAGATGTGATTGCAGGGATAAAGGAGTAAAGAGGACGTTGTCCGCGTCAGGGAGTTGAGGCGGGAGAGATGAAAAAGGAAGAAAGAAGATGAGAAGATTATTCCAAAATCTCGCTTTCGACCTGATTGCCGTGTTAGTCGTGGGAGTTCTGGCAGTTGTGATCGGATGGGGGATAAGTAAGCATTCCATCCCTATGCCGCCGCCGTTGCCGCAGGATCGGAGAACCGCGCAGACGGCGACAGTGACGATTCACAATAATGCGGCCAGTGCCGATAAGGACGGCAAGGTAAATGGCCTGCGCGTCTATGATCCGGATTCGGACAATCTGGCGGAGTATAGCGATGGAAGCCAGCAGCCTCTGGGCAGTCATGTTGCCATCTATGTGTACAATCTGGCCAGTGACGTACATCTGACCATCCGGCACAAGGGGGAGATCTTCGCGGATGACGATTTTCCCCGCCTGGAGGATGAGAAGAAGGTCAAGTTCTTTGACTTGATCTTAGACGGCAACCTGGAGGTTGAGACCAAAGAGATCAATCTCAAGAACCAGCAGGGAATTGCGACGGTGCATGTCAATGACAGCAGCCTGGCTCTTGTGACCAGCGACGGGCAGGAGTGGAGTGATGGTCAGGATATTGCCTTCGGCCAGAGAAGCGTTTCCATTGCGGCAAAAGACAGGGATCTGAAGGCGCAGATCAAAATCGGAGACCGCATAGCCGCGACAAAGGTGATCCTTAAGGGGCGAACCGCTTTTGTGGATGATCTGAACATTGATGGAGATATCTTCTTCCAGCTGGATATTGCAAGTGACGAGGAGGTGAAGGCGGAGCAGGAAGCCGAGCAGGAGGCCGAGCAGAAGGAGGCCCAGGCACGCGTCAGTGAAGAGAAGTCCTCATCGGATCGGGGGACAAAATCCGCAGGCAAAAAGAAAGGCCAGTCGGGAGGAAAGGCGAAGTCAGACGCCAAAAAGCAGGACCAGCTAAATGGCCAGACCAAGCCGGATACCGGAAAGAAGGACACATCGTCTGACAAGAAACAGGATAACAATCCGGAGGAAAAATACGCGACGGTGACCATAGAGGATGAGAGCGGAAGCGTCTTCGTCGGAGTTGTGACAGATGATGACAAGGGATCGCATGATCTGAACCCGAACAATATGAAGAAGATTTCCTCCGGCGCCAGACTTCCCATCGGGACGCGGATTGCGATTTTTAAGTATTATGATCCCAAGTATTCCTCCTTTAAGGTGATCCACAATGGCAAATACATTGTGAACAGGGAAAATGACCTGGGCGGGGAAGGAAGTTATTCTACGATTGAGTTGACCCTGGAGGGAGATCTGCTTGTGACAAGCGCTTCTTCCGGGAATGGAAGTCACGCAAACGAGGAAGGCAGGTAAGCTCTCTCGGATCGCGGCCATTTGCCTGGCCATCGGGAAGACGGTTTGAGCGCAGAGGGAGAAAATATCTGACAACTAGGCATTTTCTCCCTTCTGTGTTACTCTTAAAGGGAGAAAGATGCTTGTTATCCTGGGAGACTGTATGGGGAAGGAGAACTGGTACAGTATGGAATTCAGACAGGCAAAGGTAACGAAAATCGTCAAGGAGACGAGTGACATCTACAGCATTCAGATGGAGATCCCTGAGGGCTATACCTGGAGGGCCGGACAGTATGCGATCTGGCAGCTGCAGGACTATGTGGCTCCGGAGGGAGAGAAGGAGGATCGGGTCTTTACAATTGCCTCAGCTATGGAGGATCATTTCCTCATGTTCTCTACACGGATTGCAGACCAGCACAGCTGGTTCAAAGATATCCTGCTCAGGCAGCTGGAGGCCGGGGACACGATTCTTGTGTCCGCGCCCTTAGGAGAGATGGATATTGATATGGAGGGAAAGGAGCGAAGCCTTCTGATCGCCGGGGGGATCGGTGTGACGCCCATCCGCTCGCTTCTGCGCCATTACAGCAGTAATAATGTGCCCACGCATAAGATACAATTGCTCTATGCGGACAATCGGGGGGAGTTTGCGTATGGTGACTTCTGGAAGCAGATTGAGGGGAAGATGCCGAATGTCAAGCTGCAGCTTCTGACTGACTCCAATGTATTCGCAGAGAAAGCAAGGAATTACGCTGTCAGCCATGGAAATGAGGCTGAATATCTGATCGCCGGGTCCCCCGGTATGAATCATGCCTTTAAGGAGAGTCTGACAGAGGCCGGCGTCAGCGGAGGCAACATGAAAACGGACGAGTTCTTCGGCTATGAGTAGAGGAATTCGGAAGCAGACATAGAAGCAGAAGCAAAACCGGCTTTCGGGTCAAATCAAGGGCGTGATAAGGCTCTGTGTTGAAATTCACGGCGCCGCAAGGGCTTTGTGTCAAATCGAGGGCGTGATAAGGTACTGTGGCAAAATTAATGGTGCAGCAAAGCTCTGTGTCAAATTGAAGCCGAGACAGGTACTATGCAAAATGTCGGGCGGGATCCTGCGGGAACCCGCCCCATTTCTGTACTTGCGCCGGTTCAGCCGCTCCATGAGGTGCTGATATGTTCTATCGTCCGGGAAACAGAGGCTTATGAATTAATGCTTAATGCCTGTTCGGACAGAGGGAATCGCGGCAGGAGTGATTTTGGGAAATATGTTAGAATAATGGCGTCTGCAGGAAAATACGAGAGGAAAACAGTTTTTCCTGCGCGAAAAGAAAGAGCTTTTATGGAGGAGATATGAGAGAGCAGTCCAGGAATTATGCGCCCACCGGCAAGAACAAATTATTGCAGCAGATCATCCGCTTCGGATTTGTGGGAGTCCTTAGTTTTGTCGTGGACTTTGGCGTCTACAATATCCTCTGCAACTTGCTCGGAGTCCATTATCTGATCGCCGGGATCGCAGGCTTTGTCATTTCGGTGATTGTCAATTACCTGCTCTCCATGAAGTTTGTCTTTGAGGGGAGAGACGACATCTCAAAGGCCCGCGAATTTATCACCTTTGTCTTTTTGAGCGTCGTCGGCCTGGGGGTCAATGAGCTTGTGCTTTTTATCAGTATTGACGGCATTTACCATCACTGGGCCTGGCTGTCCTCCTGGCTTGCCATCGGTTGGGCCAATGCCATCGCCAAGCTGGGCGCCACCGCCATTGTCATGGTCTACAATTTCATCACCAGAAAGATTTTCCTCGAAAAGCACTGATTTTCGGGCAGAGATGAAAGCTGACGCAAAGGAGAGAGCCTTATGTTAGAAGGGAAGACAGTCGTATTAGGAGTCAGCGGCTCCATTGCCGCCTATAAGATCGCGGGTCTGGCCAGTATGCTGGTCAAGCAGAAGGCGGACGTCCATGTCATTATGACGAGGAATGCGACCAATTTTATCAATCCCATCAGCTTTGAGACGCTCACCTCCAACAAATGCCTGATTGATACCTTTGACCGGAATTTTCAGTTCCATGTGGAGCATGTGGCTCTGGCCAAAAAGGCGGATCTCTTTTTAGTGGCCCCCGCTTCCGCGGATATCATCGGGAAAATTGCCGGCGGAATCGCGGACGATATGCTGACAACGACCATCATGGCGACCCAGGCTCCCAGACTGATCGCCCCCGCCATGAACACCCACATGTATTTAAACCCGATTGTCCAGGACAACCTGAAGAAGCTGGAGAGTTATGGATACCGGGTGATTCGTCCCGCTGAAGGTTACCTGGCCTGCGGGGATGTCGGCGCCGGGAAAATGCCTGAGCCAGACCTCCTCTTCGACTACATCCAACAGGAGATTGGGGCCAGACATGATCTGGTCGGCAAGAAGATTCTGGTGACCGCCGGTCCGACCAGGGAGGCCATTGATCCTGTTCGCTTCATCTCCAACCACTCCACCGGCAAGATGGGCTATGCCGTCGCCAGGGCGGCCATGCTGCGGGGGGCGCAGGTGACCCTGGTCTCCGGGCCGGTAGAGATCGCTCCGCCGCCATTTGTCAATCTGATCTCTGTCATTTCAGCAGAGCAAATGGCCGAGGAGGTCATCCGCCTGGCCCCTAAGATGGACGCGATTGTCAAGGCGGCGGCAGTGGCGGATTACCGTCCGATCAAGGTTGAAAATGAGAAAATCAAGAAGCAGGAGGGCGGCGCTACAATTGAGCTGGAGCGGACTCAGGACATCTTAAGATACCTGGGAGAGCACAAGAGGGAGGGACAGTTCCTCTGCGGATTTGCCATGGAGACCAGAGATCTGCTGGAGAACGCCAAGAGCAAGCTGGAGAGCAAGCACGCCGATCTGATCGTAGCTAACAGCCTGCGAACCGCCGGGGCCGGCTTTGGCACCGACACCAATGTGGTGACTCTGATCGACCACAAGGGACAGAGGGAACTGCCCCTTATGACCAAGGCTCAGGTGGCAGACGCGATCTTAGACTACATGAAGGAGTGCGGCGTGTGGATCCTCTGAGAGCTGCACAGGAATAGCGGGCGCTCTACGGGTACGGAAATCCGGTAATTACAGATTTCTCCGCAGTCCCTTGGGATAGTGATTCTTCATAGATCCCCCGGCCAGCTTACCCCAGCCCAGGTGGATTCCATCGACGGTGATCAGGTACCAGCCCTTATCCCCCTCCGTGCGGAAGGTCTCTCCGGCAATCCAGCGCCTGGCGGAGAATCCAGGAACATCTGTGATGACTGCCGGAAGCTTCTGTTTCCTATTCCCGATGAACTGTCGAATCTGATCTGCGCCGAAAAGAGCTCTTTCATTGGAGCCCTGGCCGACATTGCCAGCTGACAGATTTGCGATCCGCAGCGCCTGATTGGGTTCAAGAGCGTGCGAGAGGGCGTGAGAAGGCTCAAAGCGATTCTTCTTCACGGTGCCCAGATGCAGACCGGCCCGCGTGAGCTTCAGCCCTCTCAGCGTGGGAAGGCCCCGGGGAATGCGATAGAAGTCGTCTCTGAATCGGAGAAGCTCGCCGTCGCCAAGGATCCAATCGGCGGTCTCGCTCTTGACAATTTCTCTCAGAGACTTGGAGAGAAAATTGAAATCGCTTCCCTTTACTGCGCTCTCACGCTTGGCTGAGACGGCGCGAAGGGAGGAGGAACCCGTCGCGGACAAGACTCTGTCCGACGTTTTCTTGCGGAGGACTGCGATATAGTGTCCCTCGCCCCGCAGTTTATGGGGCCAGAGGCGGATGGTTCCCTCCAGATCAGCCGGGGTCATGCCCGGATAGAGAGGAACTCGCTCAATCTGGTAGTTGGGGTGACGGTCCAGGAAACGCTCGATGCTTCCCTCGTCCTCGGCCGGCGCGAAGGTGCAGGTGGAAAAAACCAGGCGGCCACCCTCCGCCAGCATGCGGTCAGCGGCGTCTAAGATTCCATCGTCCCGGGCGGCGCAGTTCTGTACATTCTCGGGGGACCATTCTAAGAGAGCGATGGCATTTTTGCGGAACATCCCCTCGCCGGAGCAGGGAGCGTCGACCATGATCTTGTCAAAGAAAAGGGGGAAGTGATCCGCCAGACTATCGGGATCTTCATTCGTCACGATGGCATTGACCACACCCAGGCGCTCCATATTCTCAGAGAGAACGGCTGCCCGGTTGGGGACAATCTCATTGGAGATCAGAAGGCCCTGCCCCTGCATACAAGCGGCAATCTGGCTGCTCTTGCCGCCGGGAGCCGCGCAGAGATCCAGGACATATTCGCCGGGCCTGGCGTCCAGATAGACAGCGGGTGCCATGGCAGAGGGCTCCTGGATATAGTAGAGGCCCGCCTCGTGATAGGGGTGCTTTCCGGGCCGGTCTTCCTCGCCGTAGTAGTAGGCGTCTTCAGCCCAGGGGATGGGGTCAGAGAGGTCAGAAATGACAGAGGAGAGGAGGGCCTTGACGGAGGAAGGATGACGGGCAGGCTGGCTGTCGGAGAGATGGGAAATGCCTGAGGGAGGAGTTTCCCCCTGCACAGGCCCAAAAGCAGAGATTGCCAGGGGATTCAGGCGCAGGCCGTGATAGCGATCCTGTCTCTGATAACTCTTCATGAAGGCGTCAAAGTCAGAGCCCATCTGCTCTTTCATGCGCTCGATAAAGGCGGGAGGGAGAAGCAGGGACTCATCCGTTTCCGGAGTAGGGTTTTGGACAGGGAATACAGACATAGAGGACCTCACAGGATTTTTTATTATGGGAAACAGGTCCGAACCGGTACAGGATCATCCCAGGACCAGTTCAGAACAAGCACAGGGAAGAAAGCTATATTGTAACTATACCACGAGATCACAGGGTCGGCAGCTGCCGCTGCTGTATTCATAACGATGGAATGCCTGCGAAATTCTGTGAGGGAGAGGGGAATATTCTTTCATGGATCAGACCCTGTCCAGAAGATTCTGCAGAGGGGAGACGGAAGATTCTGCAGGGGGAGACAGAAGGTTTTGCAGGGGGGAGACGGAAGACAGGAGCGCGAAAGAGAGATTAGGTGTAACATATAAAAGAAATGTCAGATGGAGCGTACCGCCAATTGCCTGCGACCGGCAATGGCTGAGCAGGATGCGCCCGACTCCCGTGAGTTCTTGTATCTGGCAGAAGGGATCAAGGAGGCCTCTATGATTAATCAGCGCTATAAATCCATGCTGGCTGCAAAATCTGTCATCAGGGAATTGTCCGAGTATGCCACGGCGAGAGGCCGGGAGATCGGCTACGAGAATGTCTTTGATTTTTCCCTGGGCAACCCCAGCGTGGAGGCTCCGGCAGAGTACAATCAGTCTGTGATCCGCCGCTATCAGACCATGAGCTCGATGGATCTGCACGGCTATTCCCCCTCCCTGGGCAATACGCAGGTGCGGGGAATTGTGGCGGACAGTCTGCGAAGACGCTTTGGCATTCCCTACGAGACCAGGCATATTTTCATGACATCCGGGGCGGCCGGAGCCATTGCCCATGCGGTGCGCGCCGTGACCAGTCCGGGGGACACTGTGCTGACCTTTGCCCCCTTCTTTCCCGAGTATGTGCCCTATGTGGAGGGGGCGGGGGCCAGACGGGAGGTCGTTCCCGCCAGGAGGGAGAATTTTCAGGCCGACACAGACGCCTTCCTGCAAATGCTGACGCCTGACGTGCAGGCGGTATTGATCAATACGCCCAATAATCCCTCGGGAGCGCTCTGGTCAGAAGAGACGCTTGAGCAAATCGTGGAAATTATGCGCCAAAAGGAGGAGGAATACGGGCATGATATTTTCCTGATTTCCGACGAGCCCTACCGGGAGATCGTCTTCGACGGGAAGAAAACGCCCTATCCGGCCGCCTTCTACAGCAATACGCTGACCTGCTATTCCTTTTCCAAGTCCCTGTCTGTACCCGGGGAGCGGATCGGATATGTGGCGGTTCATCCAAAGGCGACAGAGGCGGATGATCTGGCGCTCATCTTCGGACAGATCAGCCGCGGGATCGGGCACAACTGCCCCGCGTCCACGGCTCAGTATGGGATTGCGGACTGTATCGACCAGACCAGCGACCTGTCGGTCTATGAGACCAATATGAATTTGCTCTATGATGCCCTGGTCGATTTAGGGTTTACGGTGACCCGACCCGGCGGCAGCTTCTATATTTTCCCCAAGTGTCTGGAGGAGGATGCGATTGCCTTCTGCAACAAGGCGAAGAAGTATGACCTGATCCTGGTGCCCTCGGATCATTTTGGTCTGCCCGGTTATTTTCGTATGGCCTATTGCCTGGATACGGATAAGGTCCGGCGGTCTCTGCCGGTGCTGCGCAGATTCGTGGAGACGGAGTATCCCGGGCGCTTCTTGTGATTTCAGAAAGGCTTTGGACTGGTTGTAAAAAGCCCGGATACGATTTCAGGAGAGTCTTGGACTGAGCGCAGACGAGTCCTGGCGTGATTTCAGGCGGAGAGATCTTGTCTTTTTACCCTAAGAGGGTTAAGGTTTTAACATACGAGTGCGGATCGGGAAATG
>ERZ773263.1876-NODE-1876-length-12036-cov-12.202237_pt1 | contig 12036 bp, 20 predicted proteins | sample MGYA00511076_ERZ773263 | MGnify/ENA primary metagenome ERZ773263 (study PRJEB29015, sample SAMEA2738155) | human oral metagenome | biome: human oral; feature: human-associated habitat; material: saliva | place: China | collected 2195 ... | reverse complement strand
ATTTAAAATTTCACCTTCAGAGAGTGGGCAAAATGTACGGGATTATATTTTGAACGAGCAACAAGCAACATTGCTGATCACTTACTTACGAAATACAGAACCCGTAAAAGAGTTTAAGAAGAACCTAGTCAAAGCATTCTTTGAAATGCGTGATGAACTTTCTAAACGCTATCTTCAAAGAGAACTGGAAAAGCCAAAGCGTAAAAGTTTAACTGAAGCTATTCAAACATGGGAGAAAGCCCCCAAGCATGCCTATAGTACACTTACAAACTTACTACTAAAGGGAGTGACAGGGAAGAATAAAGCGCAACTCATGAAGGAGCGAGAAAGTAAGAACGGTATCGATGGCTTGACAAGTGTAGAACTGACAAACTACCAACGTTTGGAAGATATGGCAATAGCTATGATTAATTTGAATAGGGGGTATTCAGAAATTAAGGAATTAATTTTTAAAGTATAGGAGTATAGAAAATGGAAAATGATTTTAAGACAGTTACAAATGCCAAAGGGTTAGAAATTCCCAAGTATTCCAAGGATTTTAAAAAGCTAGTTGAGAAAGACAGACAATTAGCCGAATATCTTTGTATGAATTACGAGAACTTGGACAGTGAAGACCTGGGCGCATTTCTTGAAACAGTAGAACAGGGAATCAGTTGGATTCTAGATCTTATCGAAAGCAAAGACTTGCTTTATAAACCAAAGTCAGGTAGTAATCATGCAAAAAGAAAATAAAAAAATCACTTGCTCAAATTTTGGCCAAGGCGAGCAAGCGACACAATTCAGAGTATAGAAATTTTTTCTATGCTTTGATTATATCAAAAAACATCTATTCCATCAAATATCTAAAGAAAAACCGAAGAGCAGGCAAGCAATTAGAAAAGGTTTTGAAAATCAAGTGCTGACAGGGTGATTCTAAGACCTTGTTTAGCTGAAAGATGGGTAATTACTCACGAAACACTGCTACAAGCGTTCGTCAACTTGGGGCAATCGCCCAGCGTTTGGAGTGGTGAAGCATACCATATAGAAAACAGGCAAGAAAAAGGACAAGGAAAGGCTAATGGAGAAAAATATGACTCTAGATCTAGATAACATGACACAATCAGAATTTGACAACCGAATTACTGAAATCAAGGATAGAAATCCGAACCTCTTTCAGTTCATCATTGACTTTTTAGATGATAAAGTAACTCCAGAAGAGGTGTACGACTTTCTAAAGATGGAGCGAAACTATCAAGTAAATTATATCAAGAATTACAAAGCGAGGGCATAGCATGAATGAATTAGATTTGACCAATATACAATCGGTAATCTTTACGGTGGTACTGATTGGCTTACTGCTTTATCTAAATCACCGAGACCGCAAAAAAAGCGCTCAAATCGAGCGAGAAAGTACACAGACGATTGAAACAACTAGCGAGGATTTAAGCCCTGATTATGGGCGATATATTCAGCTTGGAATGGTCAGTAAAGGGGGCTAAGTATGTTTAGTTTGAGTAAAGAAAGCGAACATGATTTGACTAATAGAATAAGCACGGTTATAGAAAACTATCTAGCAGTTCGAGAACAACCTAAACCAAGACTAACTGGTTTAATATCAGCACAAGAAGCTATGGACGAGTTAGATATAAAATACAAAACTTTGCAAAAGTGGGAAGGTGCAGGACTAAGACGTTACCAACCACCACTAGAAGATACTAGAAAAGTCTATTACAAAGTTACGGATATTTTGAAGTTCCTGGGGGTAGATGATGGCAAAGACTAAAATATATTTTTGGTTAAAAGTTGATAAGAAGTTTTTTGATAACCTTTTTATTAAGCGACTTAAAAATATGCCTGGTGGCTACACTATGACAGTGATTTATATCCGCCTTATGTTGGAAAGTTTAGAAGATGATTGTATTTTGTACTATGAAGGATATTTTGATAGTTTGGTACAGGAATTAGCTTTAAAACTGGATGTTTCTGAAGATGATATAAATATGACAGTTGCGTATTTTACAAAATGCGGACTAATTCAGATAGACGATGATGGCCATGCCACATTATCGCAAGCAAAAGCCATGGTTGAGAGTGAAACAAACTGGGCGAAATATAAGCGAGACCAAAGAAAAAATAGTCAAGATATACCAAAATTGGAGAATGTCCAAAATAAAAAGACTATTTCCAACTCATGTCCAACAGAGATAGAGATAGATAAAGAGTCAGATAAAGATAAAGAGTTATATAAAGAATATATATTGTCAGGTAAACCTGACTTTACTTTCCCAAATTGGTTAACTCCGAGAATGATCGAGGAAATAACTAAAGGACATCCTGAGAAGTATTTAATAAGAATCCCTCTAGCTTATCTGAATCATACAGTAGGGAAAAATTATAAATATTTGGACAAAAATTTGAAGCCGATAATAGCACGATTCAAAGAAGGCTATACACTTGAAGATTTTAAACAGGTGATAGATATTAAAACGGCAGAATGGAAGGATAGCCCTGAATTTTCTAAATATCTGAGACCAGAAACACTTTTCGGAACTAAGTTTGACGGTTATTTGAATCAAAAGCCTAAAACCATAAAAGGGAAGTTTGAAGATAACTTCCCAGACCTACCATTTTAGGAGTTGCAAAGATGAAGGAACAATTTAAAGAATTTAATAACAGAAAAATATCGGATAAAGTTTGCGATATTCACCAGGTAAATTATTGGGAAATTTCTGTACCAGTGTTAGGGAGTTCAGAAAGAAAAGTACAAGCATTTTGCCCGGAGTGTGTGAAGGGAGAGATTAAACAAAAAGAGAAAGACCTATTGCAGCAGTTCGAGGACAGGCAAGCTTACTTTAAAACTTATGATGTCTTAATGCGTGATAGCACGATTCCTAACGAGTTGAAGGGGGCAACGTTTGATAATTTCTTTGTTAAGACGACAGAAGAGCGTCAGATGTTAGAGTTTGTAAAGGGGCAAGTCCAGAAGTACCTTGCAGGTATGACTGGAAATACTTTAATCAGTGGTAGCACAGGAATAGGAAAAAGTCATTTATCGCTTGCCTTGGCTAAAGAAATCAATGAGAGTTTCAGGGAGAAGCACGAGCCTAAGAGTGTCTTGTTTGTCAGCTTAACCGAGATTATCAAACAGATAAAAGAAGGCTGGGCTTATGGAAGAAATGCAAACTTAACAGAGTATGAGGCGGTTAAAAAGCTTGTTGATGTTGATTTTCTAATCATCGATGACCTGGGGGCAAAAAATGGGACGGTAACACCTAAGAGCGATTGGGAACAGGATTTCTTGTTTGATATTATCAATAATCGAGAAACTACGATTTTCAACACGAATCTAGATAGCAGTGAACTGCGAACGGTTTACAATGCTAGAAACTCAAGTAGGATTTTGAAAGGTTTAGAAGGGAACACTTTCAAGGCTTTTACGATCAAAGATAAGAGATACACTATAAACACAGTGAGGGGAGAATATCAATGAATGATGATAAAATGCGATTTGCAACAGAAAAAGGCTTTGTTGTCTACGAAAAATGTGGTATAATAGAGATAGAAAAAGTTCCAAGTTTTGGAGAAATTACTTTATTCTATTCAGATGGGAAATTTACCCATCTAGTCAAAAAAGAAACTAAAAAATAAGTCTATTGAGAACAACTCAGGGACATACCGTAAAGCATCTAATGCTAGAGGTATGTCCCTTTTTGTTTGCATAGAAAGGGGGTGAGGGTGATGTCAGGAGATACTTCTTTAGGGTATGTAGTAGCCAATAAGTTTTCTATGGATCCAGATAAAAGACAGAAAATCTTTTCTCAGTGTAAAAAAGAAGATGATAGCTTAGAACAACGGAAACAAGAAATACTAGAAAAATATGCTAACAAACAAGACAAATCAAAATCTAGAAAAAATGATTCTAAAGGCTCGGAGAGTCATAAAAGAAAAGCTAAGAGCTAAGAATTTTAGAAAAAATTATAAACAAAAATCAGATATTAAAAGATGAAGGAGCAAAAAATGACAACTAACTTAGCTAAACAAAAAGAAAATCTAGAAGCTTATATCCGAAGTACAGGTTATAACACTAGAGGGATGAACGTAGAAAATAATCATGTACTCATTGAAAAACCAATCCTTGATAGTTACGAAGATGAACATCAACGTAAAGAACTGGTTGATCTAGTAAATGTTATTGAGACTCGTACCCGTGGCGGGAAGTATGAAGTAACTGACTTTGAATCTGATTCATTACAAGAAGTTAGCGAAAATTCGGTTGAGAGAACAGAAGCAGATAAAAAGAAAACTATCAGCGTTGATTACTTAGTTAAATTATTCAGTGGAAAACTTGATTTTTCACAGGAACAATTAGATGATGGCCAATATAATTTAACGGATTTTCTTGGTAAGAAGATTATTAAATTAAAACGTAGAACACGAAATAGAGAGATTGGGAAAATTCTCCAAACTGCGAAAGTGCAGACTGCTACAAGTATGGACGACTTGAAATCTATTGTTTCTTTAATCAATCCAGAGCGCAATGTGTCTATGGTTGTTAGTCAATCACTGTTTAGTGTCTTAGAAAAAATGAAAGACACTTCAGGAAATTATCTTCTTAAAGTTGATAAAGAGACAGGAACAAGTGAAACATTCTTTGTAGATAACTTTTTAATTGTAGATGATACAACATTAGGGAACAAAGGCGACAAAAAAGGCTTTATCGGAGATCTAGAAAACTTTGTTACTTTGTTTGATCGAAAGAAAGATACATTTAGCTGGGCTGATGCGAATAACTATTTTGGGAAACGGTTGATTTTACATACCCGATTTGATGTAAAAAAAGTTGAAGAAGATTGTGGTTACCTTATTCAATGGAACTAGGAGAAAGAAATGGATATTAATCAAGTATTTGAAACACTGGATGATCTAGATAATAAAAAAAGTAAGATTAATTCAGCACGAGAACAGTTAAGCGAAAAAAGAAAAAGCTTGTTAGGCAATCAAGCAGTTTCATTTGAAAACATAGATTCTTTTTTGTCAAATAACTTAGAATCTTTGGAACAGCTTGAAAAGATGGAAAAAGCTATTAATTCTCTTCAGGAAAAATATAATAGTGATTTTTCAGAAGCTAAAGCAGTCATCTTTGAATACATTTTTAAAGAGACTAAGCAACGGATGGAAACTAAGAAGATCTATAAACAATACCGAAAGAAACTTAGACGAATTCTGGACGCATATGATGAAATTCAAGAACTGAAGAAGGATGTAGAAGAAATTCATACAGGTGTAGTCAGAGAAATAAGTCAGAGACATTCTCTATCGCCGTATCGAACAGAAGTAAGTCCGCTTACTGTCCTACCATTCTTAAACCCTGATTCTAGCGGATGGATGAATTTTTCTAAGGAATATCGGGACATCAAAGTGTATTTAGAAAAATAGGGAACAAATTAAGTAAGGCTAGTGATATATGGCTCAAACAAAAGAAATATCGCTAGTCCTACTTTTATGCTTTACTAAGTTTCACATAACAAAGTAAGCATAAACTGAAAAGAAGTAATAGCTTGAAAGCAAGGTATATCAGGGGTTTACAGAATGGAGTGAGTTTCACAGAATGTAAGATATGAGAAACTGAGGGGATAAATTAAAGAAATTTCCCTTGAACTTGTCATACTGAAGAGTTGTCAAACTTAAAACAATGATACCTGGTAAGTGGAGTGTTGGAAGGCTTTTAGCGCTTTTTGTCAGTTTGACAGAATTTACAATTTGACAAATTGAAAGATAAAAAAATTTTTAAATTTAAGTGGAGGTACTTGCCTATGTACGAGTTGAGTAACAGAGACCTGGACGGGATAGATATTGAGTTAGGACGATATAGAACGCTTGCTAATAAAATTTATTTGAGAAGACAGGAACTAATACATAATAAGAAACATAGCACTGAAGATTATACTGGTGGGAAAGGCAAGACAGTATCTAGTCCTACTGAAGCGACAATCATTAGAATTGAAGAAGACCAAACACTAAGATATTTAGAAGGCTTTAAACTAGTTGTAGATACCTTGATGGAAAACTTAATTGAAAGTGATCTAGTCATTTTTAAAATGAGATATTTAGAAGCTGGTGCGACTTGGGAAGACGTGGCAGAGAAACTAAATAAAACTACTCGTTATATAAATAGCCGTAGAAAGGTAATCGCTAAAAGATTTGTGGAATTGAAAGGATATTGATTCCCCCCCATCTTTTAAAAAATCTTTCTGCCCAGTAGGGTACCGGTGAAGGGAACTTTTTCCAAGCCGGAGCACTTCAGACAAAAAGGGGGTAAAAACTGGCCGATTTACCAGAAAAATGATTAGTTTTGAAGGGTAAGATACATACGGTAGAGGAGAAATAGATAAAACTTGATTTATTGCAGGAAGATAGTAAAAGAGCTATAATAAAGTGGAGCACAAAGGATTATACTTTTAAAAAAAGGAGACTGTATTCATGGCAAAAAATGATTATTGGGTAATTGTTTATAAAATTCTTAGTTATTATTTTCAGAAAATGAAGCATGGAGAGCCAGCCGATGAAAATGAAATAAACGCTTCAGCTCTAGAAATCCCCTATCTTTACTTAATGGATGTCTATCGTAATTTATTTGATGATGGATTTTTGACAGGTACTTGTGTAACTGGAGACATGTCTGGAAATGTGTATATTGAGAATTTGTCTCTTGTTAGAATTACAACTAAAGGTATTGAATATTTGGAGGACAACTCTAAAATGAAACAGGCTTATAAAATTTTGAAAGAAATAAAAGATTGGATACCTGGAATGTAGCACTTAGATTATTCTAAGTGCTTTTTATTATCAACTGAAACTTAACAAAAAATTATAATGTTAAATGATAGTTTTGTTGAAGAAAAAATTTAAAAAAGATATAATGAAAAAGAGAAATAATTATATCTTTTTTAAAAATTAGAAATATAAAAGGAGAATTAAGATGGAACTTGCAAGAGTTATTCGCATAATTGATGATTTTACAATTATGATTGACAAAGGTTATGAAACTGCTGATATAAAAGAAGGTACCGAGATAATTGTTTTTGAACCTGGTCCAGAAATAAAAGATTTGGAAGGCAATAGTTTGGGGAGATATGATTTCACTAAAGCTAAGTTAATAACCACTGAAGTTTTTCAAAAATTTTCAATTGCCCAAAATATTGAGGAGACATCTCCATTCTCTGTTAATGACTTTTTATCAGGTGGGAAAACTAAGCTATTAATTAATGTCGATGAAGAAGAAATTGAACCCTTAGCCCCTAAAGATATCCAAGTAAAAAAAGGTGATCTAGTAAGAATTGAAGATTTTTAACTTGACACAGAGATAAAATAATGTTACGATAAGAGTGAATTGAATGGCTACGGATGTGGCTAGGAAACTACCTCTTATCATTATGATAGGAGGTTTTCTTTTGTGACTGATAAACCCAGCATAACATATTCCCAGCAGTTAGATAGAATGAGAAGAAAGGGAATACTTATTGAAAATGATAAGCTAGCAATGGAAGTTCTTCAAAGTATATCATACTATGGAATAGTAAATGGTTATAAAGATATTTTTGGAGTATATTTCGATGAAGATTTTCAAATAGAAAGATTTAAAGAAGAAGTACAATTCTCGTCTATTCATAGTATTTTCCTTCTGGATCAAGCATTGAATAACTTATTGTTTAAGTATATTATATACATTGAAAAATCATTAAAAACGAAATTATCTTATAAGATTGCTCATAAGTATACTACAGAATTTGATTCATATTTAGATTATACAAAATATAGATCTAATGGAAGCTTAGATAGAAAATCTGAAATTCAAAACATAAGAAATCAAATTGAAAACAACAAAAACAGCGCTTCAATTCAGCATTATCGGGAGAGACATGATACAATCCCTCCTTGGGTTGCAACCAGCGGCATATATTTTGGGACTGCAATTAATTGGTATAAAATCTGTCAGGATGATATAAAAGAATACATAGCAAATCAATTTTTTGTAAGTTTTTCAATTGATGATGAAAGCGCAAAAGAGATGCTTGTTTCTATGTTATCTCTTTTACAAGAATACCGAAACAATATTGCACATGGGAATAGAACATTTTTATCTAATGTCACTAGTGAATTAACTAAGGATATATTGCTATCATTGTTCCCAGAGGGAGTATTAACTGAAAGAGAATACCACAAAGGTATTGGGCAAAAAGATTTATTTGCGGTAATATTATCAATTGCGGTTTTGATAAATGATCCATTAGTATTTCGCCAATATATTTATGATTTCGGTACAATGTTTAGAAATAAAGATTTTAACCCTAATTTAAAATATTCCCCTAGAGGGAATTTATACGAAACATTAAATATTCCAGAAGATTTCTTAGATAGAATAGCAATAGTATATAATCTAAAATTTAAAAATTAAAGCGACTATTTTATTAGTTGCTTTTTTATTTTTACGAATAATAAGGTTAGAGGAAGAAAATGAACAATTTAAATATTGATCTTAGTGTAAACGTGACTTATAGTGTACCAATACTCAAGAATGAATACACAGTTAAGTTATTGCTCCTATTAGATTTTAAAGTAGAGGATAAAGACTTGCTAGATTATTTGGTACCAACCTGGAAGTATCGTGATCTAGTACTTCATGTGGCACAAATGCATAAAATGGAAAAACAGTGGAAGATATGATATAATTGTTTCCTATTATGTAGACATGAAAAAGGCACAAAAAAGTAAGTATTAAATTGCTGAAAAATAGTAGTGGTGAGGTAATATGATAAAAAACAGATATTATCACACAACAACGGATAATCCTCAAATACTTCGTTTATTTGGTGGTGTTATGCAAGTTTTTGATATCGAAAAAAAGTGGATTGATAGTATTGATTGGTTTAATAAAATCTATTTCAATGACTTCACGGATTTTGAAGAAATTTCAGAAAGCGAGGCATTCGCTTATATTGAAAAGCTGAAACACAAAAATTGATATAGCACGTTTCGTTGTTAAAATCTTACGTAGAGTAACATAAAAAGCACGTTTTAAAACGTGCTAGCTTCTTGCCTGCTGAACTCATTAAAAAAGTAGAGTTTTATGTTCAGTGATTTGTGGAGTAAGGAAGAAACTCCAAAACATTCAAACGAAAAGCGAAAACTCCAAAAACCCTGTTATCCAACATTAAGAAGTAATAAAGATACTTGCTGGATATTTAAAAAAGCGATACAACAAAATGTTGTAATATTTTATTGAATCAGATAGGCTTTAGAGCCTTGATATTAAGCACTTTGGAGCGCTTTCCTAGAGTGCTTTTTTTGATTTTACTACCCTTTTAGTTACCCATAACTAATTTTAGGTATAGTAATAGGGTAGCCCAAAAATGGGGCACCCTTATTATTTATAAATTGCTGATAGCTGCCTCAAAGATTGAGACGGCTTTTTTAGCTCCCTCTTTGGTAGCATGGACATAAGTATTCAGGGTCATTGAGATATTAGAGTGACCTAGCCTATACTGTAAATCTTTCGCCTCTATGCCAGCGTATAGCATGATTGTAGCGTGAGTATGTCGGAAACCATGGAAACTAATATCAGGAACGCCAGCAGCTTTAAAGTGACCTTGTAGCCTCTTTCTAAGTAAGCAAGCGTAGGCGTATTTTGTAGTAAAAGGAGTAAAGACAATACTTTCAGACCGTCCTAGTTGCCATGATTGGACTTGTTGGCGTTTTTTATATTGCTTGAGTAGGGAAACTGTAGCCTTGTCAATGTCAATTTTTCTCAGACCTGCTTTAGATTTAGGCGTGTTTGTTTCCTGGTATCTATTCAGAGTCTTAGAAATGCTGATAATGCCTTTTTTAAGGTCAATATCAGACCACTCAAGAGCTAAAGCCTCTCCTATACGGCAACCGCTAGCAAGCAATGTCTTATAAAGCACGTAGTCAAAGAAATTCTCATAACTAGACTGATCCAAATCTTCCAGGTAGTCTAAAAACTGTTTTAGTTCCTGATTGCTGAAAAACTTTACCTTATGCTCTTTATTTTGTTGCTTACGTGGGATAATGACATCCCTAGATGGGTTATGCTGGATCACTTGCATAGTTACTCCATACTGGAGAATACGGCGGTTTATATTGTTTAGGAAGCTATAGTTTGCATATGCCCCTTTTTCGCCTTTATTGGCCTTGTCAGCCCACTTGTTGACCTGTTGCTGAATGATAGGAGTGGTAAGCTTGTCTAGCTTGTAATCACCAAATACTGGCAAAATATGAAGCCTTACGATCCCCTCCATGGATTGCTGGGAGTTTGGCTTGATTGTATTCTTGTAACTTTCCCACCATAAAGCGACCAGCTCCCTATAGGTTGTAATGGTTGGCTTTTCCTTTACGCTATATCCATTAGCTGCAAAAGCATTGACAGCCTCCCTAGCTTTGATTTTAACGCCTTTTTTAGTGTTGGCCGTGACTGTTGTCCTGGCCTTCTTCCCTGTAAGCTTATCAACGCCTAAATAAACACTTGCACGGTACACTGTAGTGCCGTTTTTCTTTTTGTATTCTGTAATATTCATAGTTATACCTTTCTAACATCAGTAAGCAAGTATGGGATTTAGTCAAGTATTTATGAATATTGTTTTTATATGGTGCTGAGAGCTACGAGAATAGCCCTATTTTTGTTTGTTTTAGGTGTGATGATAAATTATACCACTAATCTATAAAATCGCTTAGAGGGGATTTTAGGGGTTATTTGCCTTGTTGAAATCCTCTAAGGCTTTTAGATCTTTAGCATAACTTAATAGCTTTTGTTTACTATCCTCAGAAAGTGCATTTATCAAATTTCTTAATTCTGATTGAGCTACAGAGTATCCAATTATATCAGGGACAGGGACTTTAAAATATTTTTCTAAAATTTTTAACTGTTCTGGGGTGTATCCGCCACTGTTATTTTCCCACTCTTTAATAACTTCTAAAGGGATAGAGGTATCCTTTGATAATGTTTCTTGACTTATTCCTCTTTCTTTTCTTAAATTAGCTATATTGTCTTGCCAAACAAGATATTTCAAAGGCTCTTGATACCCATAACCTAGCAGAACTGGAACAGATACCCCTAACAATTTTGCTAACTCTTCTGCTTTATTCGGTTTGATATCTGTTTCTAAATTTTCCCAACGAGAGACAGTCTTTACAGATATATTAAGCTTATTTGCTATGTCTAATTGAGACAAGCCAGCTTTTTTTCTAAGCTCCTTAAGTTTATTTTTTGTCATTTTGTTGCTACCTTTCAAAAATGATTATAACACAAAAGGAGAAAAAAGACAAAAAAGTCTGTTTTTTTAAATAAAATACTTGACAAAGGACAAAAAAGTCTGTATTATAAACTTGAAAACAGACAAAAAAGTCTGTTTAGAAAGGAGGATGGTATGTTTATTTCAACGGAATTAGCTGAAAAGGTACGTGTTAAACGTGCTAAAATTCAGCAAACGAAAAAGGCTGTAGCTGAGGAATTAGGTATTAAACCACAAACCTATACCAAAGTTGAAAACGGAGACTATGACGCTCCCAAACGTATCTATGAGGCAGTCATGAACTGGCTAGTAGAAGATTTATAAGATTTCTTGCTACCTTTCACTAAAAGAAATCTGATCAACAAAAAAGCCTTAACCGACGACCAAATCAGCAAGGCTTTTCACTTAAACAACTAAAACCACAAATAGCAAGTATGGGATTTAGTTAGGTATTTATTTAATTATATCACAAAATAGTGATTTGTGCCCAAACGAGAGAGCACTAACTCTTTAAACTGGTTCTTATTCATGCATTCAATTTGGCGACTCTGAGCATGAGATAAGAGTGGCAGGAAAGACATTAAAAAGCCCCACGCTCTCAAACTTTGGCGAGTCTGAGCGTAGGGCTGGCTTACAAGAAAAGATTTTCAAAAAACTCTAATTACATAAAAAATCGAGGTAAATACCATGAAAAAACAAGACCAAAATCAAACAGTTGCTCTGACAGTTAAGCAAATCAAAGAACAAGGCC
>ERZ773263.1875-NODE-1875-length-12044-cov-2.739928_pt1 | contig 12044 bp, 8 predicted proteins | sample MGYA00511076_ERZ773263 | MGnify/ENA primary metagenome ERZ773263 (study PRJEB29015, sample SAMEA2738155) | human oral metagenome | biome: human oral; feature: human-associated habitat; material: saliva | place: China | collected 2195 ... | reverse complement strand
CCGCAACAGTCGAAGACGTTCAGACTGGACAAATCGTAGCGCTTGTTGGTAGTCGCGACTTTAATTACACTGGCTTCGGTCAGGACAACGCCGCAGTTTCCTATATTCAGCCAGGTTCCACGATTAAGTCGCTTGTCTTTACTCAATTATTCGACAAACACGACAGCAAGCAAGCATACGGCAGTGGCACAGTCTTAGCCGATGAAAACATTGATAAACTGTACGGCGCGACTCTGAGAAACTGGGACAATAAGTTTATGGGTGCCATCAATATTCGAAGAGCACTAGCTCTATCTCGAAACGTCCCAGCCATTAAAGCCGCCTACATCGTTGGTGACGGATCTGCTAAGCCTGTCGTCGAGGGAATCCGCAGGATGGGTGATCCTAACTATTGCCGTCAGGAAGAAAATGCCGGCGGTTATGGATTCGGTGCAGCAATTGGCGCATGTGGAACCAAGCAGACAGAATTGGTGAACGCTTACTCAACATTGGCGCGAATGGGAGTTCAAAAAGACATTTCAAGTGTTATCGAGGTAAAGAACAGCCAAGGTGAAACTCTGAAAAAATGGAAAGATGAAGGCAAGCAAGTTATCGACTCGCAATCAGCGTACATCGTGAACGACATCTTGTCCGACCGAACCCCTGGACTTCACGGCTGGATGGGCGTCAATGGCGTTCGAACCTCTGCAAAAACCGGTACGTCCGACAAGGGTTCACAGCCAAAAGACCTCTGGATTATCAACTACAGCCCAGCCCTAGTTATGGGAATGTGGCTCGGAAATTCCGACACCAGCGTGATTGGTACGTCAGCCTCCAACTACGGCATGCCAGTAATTAGAAGCGTTATGGAATTTGCTCACACCCAAGTTTACGCCAAGGAAGGCAAATGGAAGTCAGGTCAATGGTATGAGCGACCAAGCGGAATCCAGACTGTCAACGGTGAACTCTATCCGTCATGGTGGAATAAGAGACAAAGTCAATCTACAGAGAAAATCACCTTCGATAAAGTCTCTAAGAAAAAGGCGACAAGCTGTACTCCGGATGGCGCAAAGGAAGAGATTGAAGTGACAAAGATTATTGATCCTTTGACTAAGAAAGAATCAATTACCGCTCCTTCAGGCTACGACGCGAACGCAGAAGATGACGTTCACAAGTGCGACGATACTAAACCGCAAATTGGAGCGATATCATACACCAACAGTGGTAAGAAATATACGATAAGTGTTGATGTTACAGCAGGAACTTGGGGCTTATCGGCAATCGAAATTACCGTGGATGGAAAGAGCATTAAGAGCTCAGAAATTACTTCAAGCGGCAAGCAGACCGCCACAGTAGAACTTGATACGACAGGAGCGCACACAGTTTCTGTAACCGTCAGAGACTCTGCATATTACACCGCCACTTCAACCGGCAGCATCCAAGTCAACTAAATAAACTATTGTTTATTTACCAAATTAATCAGCTCAGCCTCGTGTTGAGCTGATGTTTTTGAGCGACCATTTGTGCGTTTCTTAGGAACGCTAGTCTTCTGCTTTACAGGTTTTTTCTGTTCAACCACAAGCTTCGCAAACATCATTTTTCCAGCGTCGGTCTGCAAGCTTCGGATAATCTCAATCTTCTTCGTTTGCCCAATGTAGCGCTTAGCGTTCTCAACAACCACCATCGTTCCATCTTTCAAATATCCAACCGCTTGATGAGAATCTTGCCCCTTCTGCGACAGCTCCAAATCCAGCTCGTCACCAGGCAAATAGCTCATCCGCAAGCTCTTTGCTAGCTCATTGATATTCAAAACCTTAACGCCGTCAACTTGCGCCACCTTATTCAAATTGTAATCAAGCGTCAACACTGCTGCGTCCATCTCCTTCGCCAATTTCAACAAGCGAGAATCCACGCCTTCCGGCACGCGAATATTGTCATCGTAAAGCTCGAATGAAGACTTCAAAATATCCTTAAGCTCCTTCACGACATCCATACCGAATCGCGCCCTTTCACGCTTGTCGTGGTCTGCGCCATCGGCTAATAATTGCAATTCCGCCAACACGCTCCTCGGCACAATAATTTTTCCCAGCAGAAATCCAGTCTTCGCTAGCTCAGTCACTCGCCCATCCATGAGTACTGACGTGTCGACCAAAATCGGCGCCGCGCCCACAAATGAATTTCGTCGCGGTTTTGCCAAGAAATAAACCTCAGCCGCCAAACCAAGCAACATTATAATTATTATCAATCCGTAAAAATCTTTCATTTTTTCCCTTTCTATTGTAAATAGTCAATCAGCGCCTGTCGCATATCGCTGACGCCTTTTATAAATTTATCTTTATGAACTTTTGGCGCAATCGCATAAGTGAAGCCCAGCTTCTTCGCCTCTTTAATTCGAGCTTGCCAATTCGTTGCCGAGCGAACCTCGCCACCCAAACCAATCTCGCCAAACACCACGGCGCCTTCATCAAGACTTCGCCCAGCGCTAGCGCTAGCAATCGCCATCGCCACAGCCAAATCAGCCGCTGGATCATTTAGTTTCAGACCGCCAACCACATTGACATAAATATCTTTGTCTGCCAACTTCAACTTTGTTCGCTTCTCCAAAACCGCCACCAACAGATTCAATCGATTCAGATCAAAACCACTCGCCGTGCGCTTAGGATAGCCAAAGTTCGTCGGATTAACTAGCGCCTGAATTTCCACCAAAAGCGGACGTGCGCCTTCCATGGTCGCCAACACAATTGACCCATCCAGATTCTGCCGCTCCGCCAGAAGTTCCGCCGACGGATTCTTCACGATTCTTAGACCCTGCTCGTCCATCTCAAAAATTGCCGCTTCATTAGTCGAACCATATCGATTCTTCTGCGCCCGAACAACTCGAAAACCGCCATATCGATCGCCCTCAAAATTCAGCACAACGTCCACCAAATGCTCCAATATTTTCGGTCCAGCAATCGAACCCTCTTTGGTGACGTGACCAACCAAAATCACCGCCGTACCCGAAGCTTTGGCGGCACGAATGATTACATTTGACGAGTTGGTGATCTGGCTAACCGACCCCGGAGCGGAGGAAATCTCACTGAGAGAAATTGTCTGAACCGAATCGACAATCGCCAGATCATATCCGCCTTGCTGAATTGACGCTGCAATATCTTCCGCGCTATTACTGGACGCCAGCTGCATTTTTTCCGAATCAGCCGCACCCAAACGCTCCGCACGAAGCTTCACTTGAGAAACCGACTCCTCGCCGCTCACATATAACACCGATTTTGTCTTGGCGATATGTGCCGCAACTTGCGCCAAAAGCGTACTTTTCCCAATTCCTGGCTGACCCGCCACCAACACCACGCCGCCAACCAAAAATCCACCACCCAAAACAGTGTCCAAATCGTCAATTCCCGTGCTTAATCTTTCTAGTCCAGACTCAGAGGCAGCTTCACGAATGCTAGACGTTTTCAAGGCTTTGCCGCGCCCAGCAGATTTATCGACAACAGATGAGCCACCAGAAGAAACGACCTGCTCGACTAGCGAATTCCATTCCCCGCAATTTTCACACCTGCCAGCCCACTTTGAAAAACTAGCCCCGCACTGCTGACAAACAAATTGACTTCGAACCTTCGCCATTATTTCGCCCCCTCCAAACTATCCAAACTTTTATTCAATTCATCAATCTGCACACCCAACTCCCTGAGCCGCAAAACATCAGAATTGTAAGAATTGATCTCAGAATTCAAATTGGCACGCCTTTCGTTCAACTCCGAAAGTTCCGCCTTCAAGGCTTGGCGTTGACTATAAAAATCACTCTGCGACAAAAATCCGCCACTAACGCCCGCTCGCCGATTAAAGTCCGCCACGCGACTATTATAATCCGCCAAATCAGTTGAATATTGCGATAATTCTCTGTTCAACTTTTCCTTTCGAACCTTCAACGACTCACTCAATTTCTGCGCTTCATTTTCCCTGGATTCAAATTTTTCTTGATATTGTGCGTGCAATTTCACGACTTCGTATCTATTTGTAAAATACCGTCGATAATATTCTTCCAGCTCGTCGCCCAAATTGGCAAATTCCGTCCCTAAAATCGAATGCAACTCGTTAGCTCTTGTTCCAGGTTGCGCACGATCATAATACTCCATTCGCTCAGACAATTTTTTATTTTTCACATTATTATAAGCCTGCTCCAAAAGCTCGCTCAAATGAGATTTCTCCGACGCACTCAACCTTTCCCAAGCAGCGTGCAACATCTCATGCGCCGCCGTCACTTCTTTCACGCCATCAAGCTCAGAATTGGTCACGTTATAAATATAAATATCCCTAGACGACGGATTATAACAACCCAAAATCGCATTTCCCTTTTCCACACGGCGGCAATCTTCGTTAAATTCATTCGCCGATTTAATTTGCGGATTAGAAACATAGAACATTTTTCTGCCAACATCCGACATCTTTACGCGATCAGCAATAGCAACAATTTCCGCGCTCGGCTTATATTGCCACAGCGCAATCTCGTCAATAATTTGCTGACGATTCGCCATCACAAAAACTGCAACAGAAAGTACAATTATCGGCGTGAGAACGCTGAATATTTTACGCACGATTGACATTAATCACCACCTTATTATTATCAATTTTAGCCTCCAGCGTATCGCCAGGTCTCGCTTTATTGGACAATAAAACATCGCTAAGTGGATCCGCTAATTCGGACTGAATTGTTCGTCTTAAAACTCGCACGCCGCGCTGTTCGTCAAATCCTCGATCGATCAACCAACGCTTCGCCGAAGAAGTAATATCAAGCGTCATTCCATGTTTAGCAACAGCTTTGACCAAATCAGACGTGAGATTGTCAAAAATCTTTCGCACGACCGAACGAGAGAGTGGCTTAAACGTAATCACGTTATCAAATCTACCAATCAATTCTGGACGCAAAAATTCCTCAAGCTCACGCAGAGCGGCACGCGAATTTTTCTCGTGACGATTTTCGCTAGCCAACTTTTTCTGCCCAGACGCACCAAATCCCAGCTCCGAATCCTGAATCATTTGCTCGGCGCCAACGTTGCTCGTCAATATGATAATCGTCTGCCGAAAACTCACCGTTCGCCCGTGAGAATCACTCAACTTGCCGTCCTCCAAAATTTGCAAAAGTAAATTCAAAACGTCAGGATGCGCCTTTTCAATCTCATCAAATAACACCACGCTATATGGTCGACGACGAACCTTATCCGTTAATTTCCCGCCATCTTCATAGCCAACATAACCAGCCGGCGCACCAACAAGCCGACTAGCCGTGTGGCGCTCGGAAAACTCGCTCATGTCAATTTTAATCAAACTATCATCGCCGCCAAAAACTTCCCGCGCCAGAACTCGCGCCAATTCAGTCTTGCCCACTCCAGTCGGGCCCAGAAAGATAAACGACCCAAGCGGCCCACTCTGACGATTTAGCCCAGCTTTATTGCGACGAATCGCGCGCGCCAGCTGTTCAATCGCTTCATTCTGACCAAGAACGCTTTGACTCAGTCGCTTCTCCAGGCGGATCAAATCCTTCATCTGATTTAACGATAATCTGTCAATCGGAATATTCGTCATCGCCGAAACCGCTCGACGCAAATATTCATCAGTCAACACCGGCTCATCACTGGCTTCATCCGTCAGCGCTTCGGCTTGTAATTCCAATTGCCTCATTTGCATCTTAAATTCTGCGGCTTTTTCATAATCCTCAGCCTCGACCACGGCGTCAATTTTTCCAGCCAATCGCTTAATTTGGCGAGCCAACTTATCCTTGCGCGACAATTTTATTGGCGAACTAGACTTCAACAAACTCGCCGCCTCGTCAATCACGTCGATCGCTTTATCTGGCAAAAATCGCTCCGTCACGTAACGCTGACTCAAATCCACCGCTTCAGTCAACATTTCGTCAGGAATTTGAACTTGATGATGTTTGGCTAATTTTCCTCTCAAACCTCGCATCATTTCCACCGCCTCTTCCGGCGATGGCTCATTGATCGTCACCGACTGGAAGCGACGTGACAACGCAGCATCTTTTTCGATATGTTTTCGATATTCATCAAACGTCGTCGCGCCAATCAGTCGCACTTCGCCTCGCGACAACGCTGGCTTCAATACATTTGCCGCATCCATCGAACCTTCAGCCGAACCAGCGCCAACCAACAGATGCAACTCGTCAATAAACAAAATAACTTCTTGATGTTTTTTGGCGATCGCCAGAACTTTTTGCAATCGCTCCTCAAATTGCCCGCGATATTTCGTCCCCGCAATCATCGCCGTCAGATCCAATTGAAAAAGTCGCTTGCCCTTCAAAAATTCGGGAACTTTATTATCAGCAATCCTCTGCGCCAAACCCTCAACGACCGCAGTTTTACCGACGCCAGGTTCACCAATTAGCGCTGGATTATTCTTGCTACGCCGACCTAAAATCGTGATCATTCGCTGAATTTCCGACGCTCGACCAATCACCGGATCCAAAAATCCTTCGCTAGCACGCCGTGTCAAATCGACACCAAATTTCTCCAAAACTCGCAAATCGCCAGAATTTTTACTCGCCGCACTGCGCTCGCTCTGCAGAGATTCAAATTGCTGTTTATCAAACACATCTTCCAAACTTCCACGCAGATTGTCAATGTCAACATTCATATCTCGCAGCAATTTAGTCGCTCGCGCCTCGTGCTGCTGCAACATTCCATAAACGATGTGTTCCGTGCCAATTTTTTCCTGCCCAAATTCAACCGCTAATTGCCAAGCAATTCTTATCAATTCAACAACTTCAGCGCTCAAACCCTTACTTACAATCGTAATCACCAGCGGCTTTGCGGTCAGATTCAACGCCATTTCCGCACGATCCAAAGTTACGCCGTTTTCCGCCAAAATCTTCGCGCCTAGCGACGAATTTTGCGCCAACACACCAAGCAAAATATGCTCCGTGCCAACATACTCGCTCCCCTCATTATGCGCCAGAAAGCCAGCCCGCCCCAAACTGGCCCGAGCCGTTTCCGTCAGCCGAGGTTCTAATTCAGAAAAATCTTCTGGCATATCGCCCTCCTTTCGTTTTCGGCGATTCGCAGAAGGCAGCTTATTCCGCCACCTCCTCAACTACGCTCATCAAGCTATCCTCAATATTCTTTCGAGGTTTTGGCTCTGTCTTAACAGGAGCTTTTGCTTCGATGTCTAATTCATAGCCAGTCAATCGACTTGCCAAGCGAACATTCTGTCCAGCACGACCGATTGCTATTGATTGCTGATCTTCGCTAACATAAACCGTCGCACGCTTCTCATCTTCATTGACAGTTACACTCAAAACCTCTGCCGGGCTCATTGCATTAGCAATAAATCCAGCCGCATCTTCCTCGTATGGAATAATGTCAATTTTTTCCTGCTCGCCAATTTCATTCATCACAGCCTGAACGCGGGCGCCGTGACCACCAACAAATGTACCAACTGGATCAACGCCAGGTAACGCTGAAGAAACCGCCAATTTAGTTCGGCGACCAGCTTCGCGAGCAATTGCCTTAATCTCAACTGCACCAGTTTCCATCTCTGGAACTTCTTGATTGAACAAGAATCGCACAAACTCTTCGTTACCGCGGCTAAGAATCAATTGCGGGCCGCGACCTTCGCGCTCAATATCCTTAATATAAACCTTAATTCGACGGCCAACGCCATAATATTCGCCAGGAATTTGCTCGCTCTGAGGCATAATTCCGACAGCCTTGCCAAGCTCAATTCGCACAACGCGTGGCTCAACTCGCTGAACCGTACCGATAACAACCGTACCGATTTTATCCTCAAATTCCGCTAAAACAACTTCACGCTCAGCTTCGCGCAAACGCTGTAAAATCACCTGCTTAGCAGTCTGAGCTGCAACTCGACCAAAAGTCGTCACATTATGAGTTTCCATCACAACTTCATCGCCAAGTTCAGCCGCAGGATCTATCTCCTTAGCTTCCTCTAGGTCGATTTGATTGGCGTCATTCTCAACTTCTTCAACAACAGTCTTAACAACCGACACGACAGCCGTACCGTTATTGATATTCAAGCTAGCACGAACCAACTGATCTCGCGTGCCGTTATCACGACGCCAAGCCGCCGCAATCGCCTGCTCAATCACGCTCAAAACTGTTTCTTCTGGCAAGTTTTTTTCCTCAGCAATCGTACGCACTGCCAACGTCAACTGCTTGATATTCAAATCTTCCATTACATTCTCCTTCTTATTAATTATATCTTTTTCCGTCTCAAACTTCCATAAACGAAAAACTCCGACCTGCCGGCCGGATTAGTACTTTTCTATTGTAGCGGAAAGATTTTATTCTGTCAATTTACTTCCGCGCACTTTTCCAAAATTCCCGACATCGCGCTTTTCTCGGCTTCCGTTACCCATAAGCGATATTTTCGTTTCACAGCCACTTGTCGCGCGACATATTGACACCTAAAAGGTTTATTACTCGGCAGCCAAGTCGCCGCATCGCCGTCGCCTTTGGCCTGGTTTGCTGGACCGTCAACAGCCAACAGATTCAACGGATCGTTCGCCAATTTCTCTCGTTCTTCTGGAGAAATTTGTTGTGCACCCTTTTGCCAAGCATCGCTCAAAGCCACGACGTGATCAATCTGAACCTTAGAACTGGTTTTTTCACCACGCTGAAATTGAATTGTTTGACCAGTGTACGGATCGTTCAATACACCCGACAAAACTCGACATTTTTCATCAATTTTCTCATCCGTCAAATCTCGAGCCAGAATCACTTCCCGCACAGAGCAGCCGTTAATTTTGCCCCAGCCATTGCCGAATTGCTTTCTGGAATAGCCAGTCTTTGGCGCACGTCCTTTAACTTCTATCTTTTCCAATTCCGATTTCGCATCCGAATTGCCAAATAATTCTCGTTGTGTTGAGGTTTGAATTGTCTGAGGTTCAGGTTGCGAAATTCGCGAAGCCCAAACCGCCACGCCGACTATCAAAATTACCAGCGCAATCACCACTTGCCGGCGTCGTATTTTATTCACCCTCATGACTGTATTATAATTAAACTATGACTAAAGTTCCACGCCTACTCGACACATTCACGCCAAATCATTACAACCTAACTCTCGATTTAACACGCGCCGAGGAAAAAGAATTTTCTGGCACAGTTATCATTTCTGGCGAGTCAACTGACGAGTCAATTTCGCTACATTCCAAAGGCTTAACAATTCAATCAGCCACAATCGACGATCAGCCCGCCGACGTTTCATTTGGTGAGTTTGACGAATTGAGATTATCTCAGCCTAACCTTAAAAACGGAAACCACACAATTCACATCAATTTTTCCGGAATCATCACCGACGCAATGCACGGATTATATCCTTGCTACTTCACTCACGACGGCGTTAAAAAACAGCTTTTCGCAACTCAATTTGAATCACATCACGCGCGTGGAGTTTTTCCTTGTGCTGACGAGCCAGCCGCCAAAGCTGAATATGATTTGACGCTAATAACGCGCCCAGAGATAACAGTTTTGGGAAATATGCCCGTAAAATTCCAGAAAGAAAACGGCGATTCTCTCACTACAACATTTGAGAAAACACCACGAATGAGCAGCTATCTTCTGGCTTTTGTCATCGGTGAATTGCACAAAAAAACCGCCCGCACCAAATCTGGCGTCGAGGTTAACGTCTGGGCAACGCCAGCTCAGAATGAAAATACATTAGATTTTGCGTTAGATATCGCCACTCGCTCAATTGATTTTTATGATGAATATTTCGGCGTCAAATATCCATTGCCAAAATCCGATCACGTCGCCCTCCCCGACTTTTCGTCTGGCGCCATGGAAAACTGGGGATTGATTACTTACCGTGAAAGTTGTTTGCTTGCAGACCCAGAATTGACCCCAGAATCATCCAGACGCTTCATTGCTACGGTTATCGCGCACGAGCTCAGCCATCAATGGTTTGGCAATTTGGTTACCATGAACTGGTGGAATGATTTATGGCTCAATGAAAGCTTTGCCAATATGATGGAATACGTGGCGATTGATGCGTTACACCCCGAATGGCGCATGTGGGAAGATTTTGCCACGAATGAAGTAACGGCCGCGCTCAGACGCGACAGCTTGGACGGCGTTCAATCCGTTCAAGCCGACGTTAATCATCCAGATGAAATCAGCACTTTGTTCGACCCAGCGATTGTTTATGCTAAGGGCGGGCGGCTGCTTGTTATGGTTAGAAAACTTATCGGCGAAGAAGCATTTCGCGCTGGACTTAAATCATATTTTGAAAAATTCGCATATAAAAACACCGTCGGAAATGATTTATGGCAAGAATTGGAATCAGCGAGCGGTCAGCCAATTGTCAATCTAATGAACGCTTGGATTTCCCGACCTGGCCTTCCTGTCGTATCAGTTTCAAACAGTCACGACACCGCGATTTTAAGTCAGGAACGATTCTTCATCGGCAAGCACCAACCATCTGACGCATTATGGCCGATTCCATTATTCGCAAACCAGCCACTTGACGTAAAAATATTGAATCAAAAAGAAATCACCGTTTCTATTAAGAAGCCATTGCAATTAAACTGCGGCTTAAGCGCCCACTTCGTCACCAAATATGATGAATCCACTCGCGAATATTTATTGAAAAACATTACAGAATTGCCAACCTTGGATAAGATTTGCATCTTACAAGACGCGACAATACTCGCCCGCGCTGGATTTGAAAATTCGGCGTCACTACTTCCATTAGCATTGTCGCTAAAAACTGAAACCAACGAAAAAATCTTTGGTATGGCGGCTGGCGCCTTGACGGAACTGCGAAAATTCGTCGATGACAATGACGCCGCCAGAGATTCATTAAAGAAAATTTCTGGAGAATTTGCGCGCGCCACATTTGAGGAATTGGGCTGGGATGAAAAAGACGGAGAATCGGACGACGACCGCGAGCGACGCACTACGGCTTTGAGTTTGATGATGTATAGCGAAGATAAAGAAGTTTTGAACGAGGCAAAAACCCGCTTTAGCAACAATAAATTGGAAGACTTACCGACAGAAATTCGAGCTTTAATTATCAGCGTAAACGTGAGACATTTCGAGACGCCAGAGATGATTGAAAATCTCTTTGCCGCATATAAAAACACGCCGTCAAATGACCTGCAGAATGATATTGCAATTGGACTAACTTCTACCAAAAACCCTGAAACGGCAGAAAAAATTCTTGCCAACATTAAAGATTCCAATATTATCCGCCCGCAAGACGCCAGTCGTTGGTTTGTGTATTTGATTCGCACCAGAGAAAGCCGCCAGATTGCGTGGAATTGGCTGAAAGAAAACTGGGCGTGGGTCGAAGATACGTTTGGCGAAGATAAAAGCTATGATGATTTCATTCGCTATGCAGCTACGGCGCTACTAACGCCCAATGAACTTAACGATTTTCAACAATTCTTTGGACCGATGGAAAATATTCCAGCCCTAACCAGGACAATCAAATTAGGAATTACCGAAATATCAGCACGCGCTGAGCTGATTAAACGAGACAAAGAGGCGGTTATTTCTTCGTTATAAATGGTTTGGCCGCATTATTTTACGGTTTTTGACAAAATCTATTGACATTTTATTTTATTTGTGATATAAATGAATACAGCTTTTGTTGACGGAACAAATGTTTTGTCCGAAAGCGCACTTTGATAAGTTCGAGAGAAAGGTGGCCCTAAGATGGGCGTCTACTACAACCCGGTTGAGGATATCACCAACGGTACAGTTGGTGAATTCATCAACACTCACAACTACGATGAGGCCATTCGCCAGCTACCGCCCAAGCATCACCTATACGCCTTGTGCGATAGGCTTATTTTCAAGCTAGCCGTCTGCGTGGATGCCAAGGAGGAGTTCGAGGAATTCTTCGGTCAATACAAAAAAGGGTATATGATCAGCTTCCAGCTAGTTGCGTTGCCCGAGGACGCACACAAGCGTTCTCGCTGATTCAGGTCTAAAGTAGACCACCAGCGAATATGGTAGTAGAACCATACCTTTTTCTCACTTATCATATTCGCTCCATAGATGTGTGTCTATGTTGATGAGTCGAAAACGACG
>ERZ773263.1865-NODE-1865-length-12099-cov-3.191548_pt1 | contig 12099 bp, 10 predicted proteins | sample MGYA00511076_ERZ773263 | MGnify/ENA primary metagenome ERZ773263 (study PRJEB29015, sample SAMEA2738155) | human oral metagenome | biome: human oral; feature: human-associated habitat; material: saliva | place: China | collected 2195 ... | reverse complement strand
TCTTGGTATGTGAACCCATTAAATTTTTCTTTTGTTGACATTGTAATTTTCCCTTCTTCATAATCAATAGTTTTTTGTAATGTTTCCATCAATGTTAGGAGTCTCTCTTTTTCCTTTTTCATTAAGTTCAACTGTCTTTTCAAGTGAGTTAGTAGTTCGGTATCATCTTTTGCCATAAGTGATTTAATTTTCTTAAGTGGAAATCCTAAATATTTGTAAAAGAGTATGGTTTGCAAGCATGCCATATCTTCTTCTGTGTAATACCTATATCCATTCTCTGATTTTTGGGGAGACAGCAAACCAATCTTATCATAATGATGTAGCATTCTTACTGACACACCACTAGTCTCACTTGCTTTTTTTATCATGTACATGTATCCACCTCCTAACAATTTACATTCTAAACCATGACACAATGTTATAGTCAACACTTTTTACAAAATATTTTTTTAATTATAATGCAATGCCCTTTATAGCTTATCTTTAGATGTTTCTTTCCAACTTACACAATAGATAGTCCAATGGTATTTTACTAACCTGTATACATGATTCACACATTTTTTGATTATGCTCAACTATTGCCATTCATACATTCTACTGTTACCTGTCCTCTTAGATTACTTTTCTTTTATATTTTGGAACAAAAACGTTAGGTTCCTTACTTTTCCATTTCGTATATGCTAAACTATGTACGTCATCGGCAACTCCCATGACAAAACCTCCTTAGTTCTTTCGATGTAGTTTGCAGACCACATACGAATTATAACTAAGGAGGCTTGTTTTTTTCATTATCACTCCGCTAAAGCTTTTTGGACCCCCGGACAATCCGTGAGAGTTAATTAGACCAAAAAATGACGAGTTCATAAGAACTCGTCATTCTTATATTTATTTTTCTAATTACTTTACAGGATGCAGTTCAAATTTAGTAACAGAACATATTTAAATAAATTAAAAGAAAAATTTTGCATAAACATTTTTATGGGCTATATTTTTACTTGTTTTAAGCAATCAAATATAGTTACTCTATGTTCTGACTATATAATTTCGCATTCTTCTTGATTTACTTTTTACATCTTCGATAAGAAGGTATTTCTTCTTTAAAAAAATAAGAAGCAGTTTAGAAAATCAGATTTTCTCCCAGATAGTTATACTCTTTCTCAAGGGGACTCTTCCATATTTTTTCATCTGTTGACTACTATTTCCTTTCTTTTGTTTTAAACAGTATATCTTTTCCACTTTAAAACCAATTTTCTCCGCAATTTCACAAGACATGAAATCAACTGGTATAATTTCGCCTGCAAAGCGAACATTATCGTTTACTATTGCAATTTTAGCACCTTTTTTTAACACTCTGTATAGTTCTGAATAAATAAAAGTCAACTCCGTAAAATACCCCTCTACCATCCGAACAATCCCTTTATTGTTAACTTCTCCAGTGGTTATTCTGTATTCAAGAGCCTTTATAATTTCTCTGAGAGTAGAATTGTTATCCACTAAATTTCGAATTTCAGAAAATCGCTTTTCATGTCCTAAATTTTTATAGAATTCATGTAATTGCATAATTTTAGACTTATTTTCAACGGTCGCAGAGATCAATTGTTGTCTTAATTTTTTTAATGAATCATCTGTCTTTCCTAAAAAATTTAGCTCTAAAGCATAAGTTCTCGTATAATCGTATCTATTACAATATGGTGGAGATGTTACAACAGCATCAACAATTTCCGTTTCCATTTTGGGCAATTCAAACAAACTGCTTCCGTGAATGAATAAGTGTTTTGTTTTAATATTTGGACTAGAATATTGAATTTCTTCAATATCCCCTATTATTATTGATAATACGTTAAGTAAGGCTCCCTTCACAGAAGGTAACTCCCCTTTGTCTAGGACATTCTTAATGGGAGGCTTCCCTCTATTGATTCTTTTTTTATTTGTAATTTGAACTTTCTTTGAACGATAATCCCATCTAAGGTATTGTCCATCTTTCCGTGTATAACTGATTTCTTCCAAAATACTCATTAAAGAGAAGTTTAATAGTTGTTTTGCTTCATTCGAGCAATCTAAAGATTTAATCCACTCTTGAAAATATATCAAATCACTTTCATGTTTTTCTGAAAAGGCACCCTCAGTGATGTTTAAATACTTAAATTTTTTATAACTCTCAGGTAAAGATAAAAGCTCTATCTGAGAATAAAGTTCCTTTAGCTCAGCGAGATTAAAATTCAAAATATTATTTTTAACTAAAAAAGTCTCCTTAGCTATATCCATAATATCAATTGCAATTGAATTAAATCCCATTCTTTGAGCGGTCAAACTGGTTGTTCCTGAACCAGAAAAAGGATCTAACACTATCCCTTTAGAAGAGATATTAAAATCGTTTAAAAGCTCTTCTACTAACATAGATGAGAAACCTTCTTTGTATTTTAGCCACTTATGAACAGATTCTTCCTTATTTCCTTGATAACTTACTAGTTTTCTATTAAATCGGTCCGTTACTTCAACAAACTTTATATAAGAATCTTCAATTCGCTGACGCTCATTTTCAAGTGTTTCTTTTTGATAAGAAAATTCTTGCACTTTTTCTTCATTCTGTGAAATGTTTATATTTAAGTCTAATTCAATTTGTTTATGCATACTCATCTTTCTATTAACCAATTCGAAAACCACCCTAATTGAATATCTTTGTTAAGGTTTGCAACACAAGATAAAACTCCATTTTCAAGTTGTTCAAATATTTCTTTAGACATTCTTTCTTCAATAGCTGCACCTACAAAAACAACATCTATAGCTTCACCAAATACATCCCTGATTCTACTTAAAGCACTATTAGCTGTCTTCCAATGTTCATCTGCTCCTGCAGGATCTATTCCTCCTTTTAATTCACCAAGTAAAACTACATTTTCTTTTGTTGTTTTTAAGTCTCTTATATTTACAGTCTCCGTTTCATTGAATAAGCAAATATCTACATTATTTTTAAATTTTTTTGATCCATCATTAATATTAAAAGAAAAATCAAAAATTAAAATTCTCTCTTTATCATCTTTCTTCCAATATAGTGCTTTACAATTCTTTTGTATTTCAAGACTATCCTCTGATGGTGTTTCCCATTCTATAACTTTTCCCTTTATTTCTTTTGCCCATTTAAAATCCATATTACAAATTATTAGCGATCCTATTATTTGTGAAACAAGTTTTTCTTTTGCTAATTTTCCAGTTAAATTACGCATTGTCCCGCCAAAAGAATCACCCTTAAAAATCAAATATCTATATACTAATTCATCAGCAAAATCTAATCCTGATGGTTTTAGGAACTTTTCAATTAAGTTTTCTATAGCTTTAATTTTATCTTCTTCACTAAGTATATTAGAAGCTTTTTCAGATACTCCTGCTGCTAATAACAAACATTGTCTAAGGTCTTCTTCTACTAATAAAGCCTCAGGACTTCCTAATTCAGTAGCTTTAGCCTTTAAAGCGACAGCTTCCTTTATATGAGGTTCTGAAAGTCTATTTTTTTCTAGTGCTTGCTTTAAAAAACCAGATCTATATTCTTCATATGTCGTCTGTATATCATTTTCAGATTTTATTACGCTTTTATAAAAAGCTTTTTCTTTTTCTATACTCATTATGTTACACCTTCCGCTGCATAAGATTTAAAATTTTATGCATTAATTTATAAATTCATGTTTAACATTTTTATAAAAAACAAAAATTTCACTTGAATAAGTTATGCAATAGAAATTTTTAGTTTTAGCTACTAGTTCATATCTGCTATATCTTGTAATAAGATCAGATCGAAATATGAATATGCAATCTCAATTTAATCTAACTTTAAAAAGGTTAACAAAGCGTAATCGCCTCTGATAAACAACTGAAGAGTCAAATCAACTGTGTATAAAAATATTAACTACACCATTATATCACAGAACCTTTGCCTATTGTTGTTCTATAAAGATCCTCTGATGAAAAAGTAAATTTTTTTTTACACAAAAAATTAGAATGAAATGCCTATTCAAGACAAATTTTCTTTTTCTAATCTTGAAGTGCACCCAATAAGTTAAACATAAAATGTAACTTTTTTGGGTGCACTTCTTTTTACACATTTTTTACTACTTATTTTTTTCTAAATTTTAAAATATTCGTCAATCAATTTTGTTAAATCATCAACTGTTAGTTTCCTATCTACAAGAATTTCTTTTATTGGAGCTGAATCACCAAAACCATTTACACCAATTTTTAGCCCCTCATTTCCAACATACCTTTCCCAACCTATGGTTGAACCAAATTCTAATGACACTCTCTTCTTAACCGATTTAGGTAATACTTTTTCTTTATAAATATCATCTTGAACATCAAATAGTTCCCAAGAAGGCATAGAAATTACATTAATCTTAATAGACTTTAATCTTTCTTTAATTTGTAATGCTAGTTCAACTTCTGATCCTGTTGCAATAATTAGTAAATCAGGCTGCTCGTTTTCTTCAGAAATAATGTATGCGCCTCTTTCTGCTAATTCCTCATTAGAGTTTTTTAGAACAGACACATCGTGTCTTCCTAACGCTAGAAGTGTAGGTTTATTTAAGTTCTTTAGAGCTATTTTCCATCCAGCAATTGTTTCAGTTGCATCTGCAGGTCTAAAAACAGTAATATTTGGCATATTTCTGAATGACATTAAATGCTCTACAGGCTGATGCGTAGGTCCATCTTGGCCTACATGAATGCTATCATGTGTCATTAAATAAATCATTGGCATTTGCATTAATGCTGAGTGCCTAATAGCAGATCTCATATAATCTGAAAACACTAGGAATGTTCCACAATAACCTCTTAATCCACCATGCAGACAAACGCCATTACCAATAGCAGCCATCGCAAATTCTCTTACTCCAAAATGAATATTCGGTTCTTTATGACTAATTTTATTCATATAACCATAGCCTTTAACTTCTGTTTTGTTAGATGAAGCTAAATCTGCTGACCCGCCTAATAAGATAGGCATTTGAGGATATAACTGATTAAGTACTAAACCTGAAGCAGTTCTTGTTGCAATCTTATCATCTTTGAATGGAGAAATTGTAGGAATAGTAAACTCACCGTTCATAAGTTTATTGAACTCTTCCCATTCTTTAGGATACCTTTCTTTATAAGAGTCCATTGTTTTAATCCATTCCTGATTTATCAATTCCCCTCTTTCTTTAACAAATGACAAATCATTATATACGTCTTGAGGAATTTCAAATTCATCATAGTCCCATTCTAGAACTTTTTTAATATGATTTGCTTCTTCAACACCAACAGGGTTACTATGAATTTTATTCGTTCCTTGTAACGTAGATCCGTATCCTATTGTTGTATTTACAATAATCAGACTTGGTTTGCTTTTTTCTTTCTGACTATTCTCGATAGCTTCGTTGATTTCAGATACTGAATTACCATCTTCTACTTCAATAACATGCCAATTCATCGCTTCAAATTTCTTTTTAACATTTTCCATTGATGATAATTCGAGAGGTCCATCAGATGTAACTTTATTCGCATCATATAAGACAATTAGTTTTCCTAATCCTAGATTACCCGCAATGGTCGCTGATTCAACTGCTACACCTTCTTCTAAATCTCCATCTCCACAAATAGTATAAGTATAATGAGAAATAACATTTAGATCAGGTTTATTGAATCGTTCGGCTAAGTGCGCTTCAGCTATCGCAAATCCTACAGACATTGCAAACCCTTGTCCTAAAGGACCAGTCGTTGCTTCTACGCCTGGCGTTTTTTCAACCTCAGGATGGCCTGGTGTTTTACTATGCAATTTTCTAAATTGTTTTAAGTCATTTATCGAAACATCAAAACCACTTAAATGCAAAAGTGCATATAACAACATTGACCCGTGCCCAGATGTCAAAATAAATCGGTCTCTATTAAACCATTCTGTATTTTTAGGATTAACTACTAAATGTTTCTTGAATAGAGTGTAAGCCATCGGTGCTGCCCCTAAAGGCATCCCCATATGACCATGTTTTGCATTTTCTACGCTATCAATAACTAAACTTCTAATTGCACTAATCGACAATTTTTCAGTATTCATATGGTATTCCTCCTGAACTATAAACCACCAGTGAATAATTTACCTAAATAGTAGATTATTAACCCCACAATATTGAAGTCTGTTTCTGGGAATGATGTACCTGTTAAACCAACATTTTCCATAATTGGATAAATTAAAGCTGGTCCAACCGCAATTAAAATTCCCACTACAAAAGATCCAGCTATGCAACCTTTCCAACCACCTGTTGCATTACCAAATACCCCTGCAGTAGCTCCAATAAAGAAGTAAGGAACCGCAACAGGAATAATAACAATTGTACTAAACATACCCATAATGATCATCGTAATTAATCCCCCTGCATATGCTGCAAGGAAGCCAATTACTGTCGCAGTTGGTGCAAATGAGAATACAACTGGGCAGTCTAAGGCTGGTTTAGCATTAGGAATTAATTTTTCAGAAATACCAACGAAAGCTTGTACAATTTCACCGAGGAACAAACGAACCCCTGTTATAATGACGTATAATGCAGCTGAGAATTGTAACCCTTGGAAAAGAGGAAATACTAACCAACTTACACCACCAGATAATTCTTCAGTTGATGCTTTCCCAGCAGCAATAGCAGCAATATAGAAGAAGAATACCATTGTAATTGATACCCCTACTACATAATCCTTAAACATAGTAAGCCACTTAGGTAATTTTAAATTTTCTGTGCTGTCCTTTGGATCTCCAACCTTTGAACCAATCCAACCAGAAATAGCATAACCTACAGTAACATAATGTCCCATTGCAATATCATCGTCCCCTGTTACTTTTCTCATATAAGGTTGAGCAATAGCAGGGAATAAAGCAGCAAAGAATCCAAGTAATAATCCACCAACAATAATGATTAATGTATTATTCATTCCTAATGCTTTAAACATTATTGTTAATAAAGCAGCTAAATATAGGTTGTGTTGACCTGTTAAGAAAATATATTTCAACGGAGTTAACTTAGCAACAAGTAAGTTTGCAATAAATCCAATCAACATAACTAGAGAAACAGTTGTCCCAAATTGTTGTTGTGCTAGAGCAGTAACTGCCTCAGCTAAAGGTAAAACGCCTTTCAAACCGAAGCCTTTTGCAAATAACGTTTGAAAACTATTTAAAGCTGTAACTGCTGCACCTGAACCGACACCAAAAACCAAGAAACCAACAATTGTCTTTAAAGTACCTGATATTACTTTATCTACTGATTCACGTTGTAAAATTAGCCCTGTCAATGCAATAATCCCAACTAAAATTGGTGCTGAAGAAAGTAAATCAAATACTATTACTTTTAAGACTTCCATGATTTATACCCTCCTTATTTGGTATTTAAAAATAACTCTAACTTCTCTTTAATTTCTTGTTTATCCATCAAATTTTTAATTCCAATAATCACAGGGAATTCCCCTTTTAATTCATCGGCGACATCTTCCATAGTAATAAGTAAATCGCCCTCAAAACTCTTAACATCTGAAAGTGTTCCGTGGATTAACTCGATTGGGAATTTATTAGCTCGAATAACTTGATCAACTTTAATCTTAAGCATCATACTAGACCCCATCCCAGTACGACATGCGATTAATGCTTTAAACATATTCATCTTTCCTTCCTTCATATTCTTTAATATAGCTCACGACTTCACATGGATTGCTAGCATTATCCAAGAATCGATAGAACTCACTATCATCTAATAATTCAGCAAGCTCAGACATGGCTGTTAAGTGAGTATGGTTATCTAACGCACATAAACCAAACACATATTTCACAGGATCATTTTCTTTATTCCCAAATTCAACAGAATTATCTAAAACACCAATTGAGATTGCTAATTTTTTTGCGCCAGCTTCTGGTCTTGCATGGGGCATAGCTACATGTTTAGTTATAACAATATATGGACCTGTTTCTAGTGTAATATTGACCATATCATCTACATAAGCTTCTGTTGCAAAACCATATTCTACAAATTTTCCACCCACAATTCTTATTGCTTCTTCCCAATTTGAAGCCTTAATATTTAGTTGGATTAATTCAGGAAATATAATATCACTCAACACAGGTTGATTTTCCTCCTTTCTTTCATTCTTTTCACTACTGTCCTCTAGTAACAAAAATTCTATCCTTTCTAACTGTTCACGACTCACCTCACTTTTTATTTTTTCTACTACTTGCGCTACTGACAATATTTTTTTATCTTCATCACTGAATAGATTAGTAAAGCTTACTTTCAATCTCTGCTTTTCCTCTCTACTCAAAATTGGTGACACAATAAAATATGGGATTTTTAACTGCAGTAATTTTTGATTAACATTTGTAGAAATTACTGCTTCAAGTTGTAAATTAGAAATCATTTGTAAAGAATCAATATTAATGAATTCAATACTCGGAAATAAATCCTCTAACTGATTTTTTAGAAGTAAAGAAATACCCACTCCATTAACACACATGAGACCAACTTTATGATGAGTATCCCTTAAATTTTCATTACTAGATAATATCGCTAAAATTTGAATCGTTAAAAAGGCAATTTCTTCATTATTAATGTCCAAAATTTCAGCATCCATAAATTCTATGGTTCTTTTGATTAAACTAAACATTTCGGGATAACTATCTTCGACCCTAATAGATAATGGATTTATTATTGGAAATTTATACATAACACGATAGTACATTTGAGCTAAGTGTTGATATAGCGATTTAAAAGCTCTCTCTCTACTAACAAACTTAATTCCTGAAAGTAATTCAAACTTACTCAAAAATTCATTAACATAGTTAATTATTGGTAAATTTTGATCTGTATTTTCAAAAAACATAGATTGTAACCAGCCGTATAGGTACTCTAAATTTGATTCTAATGGGCTATCGAAAAGCTGATATAATTCTAAAGTAAGTTGAGCAACTAAAGAATTTCGATCAATTTTAATTTCATTGCACCCATCACAATTTATTTGATATTTTTCGAAGCGATTAAATAATATGGACAATCCTAATTCTATTTCGACTCTTCTATTAGTTGGTATTAAATATCCAGAAGCATCTGAAAAATTATTTATAACTTGTGATACATAAGAAATTTTATCTACGAACTCATGATTTAATAGATCAAAACAAAAACGATAATTATCCTCGTGAATAAATTCTAATAAAAATTTTAAACACAAAAATCTAATTTCTCTTTCATCCCCTAAAAGTTTATATCCCTCTTCTCTTGAATATGTTATTTCTATTCCAAATTCTGAAATGTAGTCTTTTAACTCTTTAATATCATTCATTACGCTAGATCGACTATATTTAAAATAATAAGCAATAGAATCTAACGATATATACTCTTTTTCAGAACATAAATACACAAAAAGCAATCTAATGCGATTCTGTTTTGAAAACAAAACTGTTATTTCCCTCCCAAGAAATTCCTCGACAATAAATTGCTCACAAGCTTCCGACAAAAATAGCTGATTCCCTTTTATTTCTATCTCATATTCAGTTTTATAAAGATATTCATCATTTATCCTATCTATACAGTACATTAATTGGCGTTCTGATAAATGATGAGCATTTATCAACGAGTCTATATTTCTCTTTTTTCTAAGAACCACTTCGGAAATTATCATCAATATTCTCTCTTCAATCATCATTACCGCCTCCTTGATTTAATTTTATAGAAAACGTTTTACTAATTCAATAGTGTTTTATAACAAGTTTTTTATTTTAATAACAATAATTATTATGAAATAAATTTTAGCCAAATTGACTGAAATCACTATTTAATCAGTCATTTTGATGATATTTAAAAGACTCTTTCAAAAATAATTTTGAAAGAGTCTTAATATGCACATATCAAATCTAGCTTAAATAGTTATTAAATCAATTTTTCTAAATTTCATTTCCATACGATAACCATTCGTCTGTGCTATTTTGATCTAAGTTTTTATCAATTTGAATCAAAATGGTAATAATTAGGCATTCTTCTTATCCCATATTTTTTCTCATTACATATAGTAAACCAATGTCGGAAAGGAAAGTAGTATTTAATCTGATTGTTAAAAACCTATTTTTCGTAATTTAACTCCTCGTTTAGTACCATTAAAACGAAATCAGTATACTCCAGTAACTTATCACGATCCGATTCTTCTATTTTTAAATATTTTACTAATGTAATAAGCATATTTATAACTATATCTATATTTTTGTTATTTCTTTTAATATTTAAATATAAGTCATGAGCAGAAATCTCTAAATCCATGCTCGGTAAATCTTCAAGTTTTAAATTTCGTTTCATATTGACCCAATCACCTTCTTCAATCTCATTCAAAGTTATTTTAATTCTCGATGAGTAATCATATAAAATTATACCTAACACCATAACTAGAGAATCTTTTTTTTCATCAGAGAGAGAATAATTTTTTATATATTCTAAAGTTTTACTAAATATTTGTGATATAGTTTCAAAATTCATAATTTCTAACTGTGGATAGGGAGAATTTAACCACATTAATTCTCTAATACACTGTGTCCTGTTCATGAATAATCTATCTATTTTATTTAGGTTACTTTTCATCTTCTCATTTACATTCGATTTATTTATATTCATTTCAACTGTATTAAATGAAATCCAATTATTTAAAGATATATCAATTTCTTTAATACCAAATTCTGTATTTTTCTCTATGGGTTCACACCCCGTTTTTAGAGCTTTATACACTTGTACATCATTTAAAATATTTCCAAATACAATTTTCTCTCCTATTAATGTCTCACCTGATATATAGTAATTATTTCTTATCTCGTTTAATGGTATAGATTCTCCATGTTTTAAATCTCCCAAATACTCACCAAATGCTGAAGGTGATAAAAAAAACACTACATTTCTCAAATATAAATTTTCTTTTCTCATTAATAAAATTAAATTGCCATTTTTTCTAACAAAAGTTGGTCTGTATTGATCACGGTAATTTTCTAATTCTATTTCCTTTAGTTGATTTGATTTGATTTCTTCACGAAGTAATTTTTCTTGAAGTTCCTTCCTGTTTTCTTCATGCTCTTTCTCATCACTTAAATATTTCATATATGACAGACCTATTGCTAGAATAGTTGTATAATAGCTAATATTAACTTTTAGTACTAGTAAAAGTTTATTTAAATATCTTGTCAATGATACAGGTTCAAGGGTTCCACTTATCCCACTTATTAAAAAATCAATAAAAATCGGGGTTAATAGAAAAAACCAAAATAATTTTAATTTCTTTAATCTTTCAAAGTATGTCACTCTAAATTGCTCCTATCTATTTTATATCGACTATTTCTTAAACGTTATCTGTAATCTATATCCATTTCTCGTAGCAAACTTAATAAGAGTAGATAATCTAGGATTCGAGTTCCCACTTTCAAAGATAGAAATTTTTGCTTGTGGAATTCCTGTTATTTCTTCATATTCTTCTTGAGTTAATCCAAGCTTTTTGCGAAATTTAATCAATTCTATTGCCATTCTTTGCCTTGAATACTCTGCGTTAAAATCAATCTCAAATGTCGGATATTTCGATTTTAATTGATTGAAATACTTCTTTTGGAATTTTCCCATTATGTTCACCTTCAATATATGTTCTAGATACAGGGATTGATAAATACTCTTTTTTCTCTTTCCCCTTCCCCCATTTTTCAAGTACAGCATCTGTTATTCCATCTTCTTCAAGAATCACTAATGCTGCATATAATTTAATTATCTCATTGTATTCTAACTCTAATAATTGTTCAAAAACATAGTCATTAATTCTATATCTTTTCACTATTATCATCTCCCTTTCTATTATTATACCGTATAAAGAATATTACGTATACGTAATATTGTGATTTTTTTATCTTAAATTTTCTTATTTAAAAACCCTTGCAGTTTCCTGCAAGGGTTTCTCATTTCAATATAATTTTCTAATACACTCTCCCCTAATTCGTCCCAATACTCATCGTTTCTGGTAAGGTGCTGCCTCCGTCGATGACGATTTGGCTTCCTGTGAGGTAGCTGGCTTCGTCACTTCCTAGGA
>ERZ773263.1860-NODE-1860-length-12106-cov-2.356236_pt1 | contig 12106 bp, 10 predicted proteins | sample MGYA00511076_ERZ773263 | MGnify/ENA primary metagenome ERZ773263 (study PRJEB29015, sample SAMEA2738155) | human oral metagenome | biome: human oral; feature: human-associated habitat; material: saliva | place: China | collected 2195 ... | reverse complement strand
TTCATGTCCTTCCTCCATTTCTACATCATTCATATGCTCTTTCGCGTCTGATCGACACGCCAGATAGATCAGTATCTCAGTAATGACCAAAAATGCCCACGAGTCTATCTTTGCTCCTTCTCCTGTAATCACTCGAAAGATCAAATGCATTAGAACCCAGATGATCGGCATAGTAATAAGCGCTCGTACTTGTTTTTTCTTTAATTTATGCATGGCCAGCTCGATTCCATCTTCTGGACCAGGAGAGATTCTCTCTTATTGGTCGTTGATGATTCCTGCTGACCTGATCTCCATTCCTGAATCGATGAGAACTGAAAGCAATGTAAAGAGCCCCCATACATTCCTCCTCACATCTCTATGTTACGATTCTGTTTCCCTCTAATTCGGATGTTAGCATCCGCAAACTTTTGTGTCAACAATATGTTTTAATCGCGTATCCTTTGTGTTTTTCTTCAATACAAAGCTATCGATGCTGCTGGATCAGCCAAAAGAATCTATATGATCAACACTTTTTATCTGTAATCCGAAAGGATTTTTAAATTTCAGATCCTTTATCTTTATCGAGATGCCCGGAAAATATAAATTCAGCCGCTGTTCCCCTCTTACAAGACACAGCGGCTGAACATCTCCATCTCAATTGATTGATTTACTTGACCGTCTTCATCCACAAGTTAAGAACCGCTTCCGTCGGAAGCAGGGGCAAGAGCAGATGCATCATCGTCGCGGGAAGACCGGAGCAAGACAGGGCTAAACCCTTGCGGCTGGCCCACAGAGCATCCCTGACAACCCTCCTGGCTCTTGACGACATGGGAAAGGATCGGATCACCAGATCGGAATCCTGACTCTCTGTGCTCTTCGCCCCGTCAATGAACTCGGTATCCTTAATCCAGTAGGGACAAACCGCCGTCACTGCAATGTGCCTCGGCTCCAGCTCCTTGCGCAGGGCTCTCGCGTAGGCGTAGAGGAAGGCCTTGCTTGCGGCATAGACATTGAGCCCCGGAAGAGGCAGGAAGGCGGAGGCAGAGACAATCTCCAAGATCCGGTCCCCCTCCTCCATGAAGTCCAGGGCGAGCTGACTGACGGCGACGGCCGCCTTGCAGTTGAGGTCGATCATCCTGGCCGCCTGATGACGGTCGACACTGGCATAAGACCCGATTTTCCCGAAGCCGGCACAATTAATCAGAAGACCGATCCGCACCTGGTCCGCCGCAAGCATCATCTCAAGCGCATCCAGATTCTCCTCTTTGGTCAGGTCCATGGGAACCAGACGGCAGGCCTTCTTCAGGCTCTGCGCGACCTCCCTGAGGCGGTCTTCTCGTCTGGCCAGAAGCCAGATCTCATCGATCCTCTCCTCGGATTGATCGATCTGTCTGGCAAATTCCGCCCCCAGACCGGAAGAGGCCCCTGTGATCAGAGCAATTCTCTTTGTCCTTCTCCTCATATTTTTACCCCTCCTGTCATTTCCCTTTTCTGATCTCCATTGTACCCTGAATCAGACAGGATTCAACCAAATTGTATGGAACGATTCTCGCCTGACGTCAGATAACTATTTTATATTTCAGATCAGATAAATTCTCTTTGTCTCAGATCCGATGCATTCTCTTTGTCTTAGATCAGCTGCATTGCCCTGGCAAGATCCATTCCCCTCTCCGCGAGGAAGACTGCCCCGCAGGCTGACAGGGCCACCAGGAGCAGACTCTTCTTCCGATAGGCCATCCAGAGGGCCACGACGAATGCGAGCAGGCCTGAGATCGGCGAAGCGGTCGCTGTCAAAATAGCGGGGAAGGTCATGGACGCAAGCGCCGCGTAGGGGACATAGTAGAGAAAGGACTTGAAAAAGGGGCTTCGAATCTCCCTGGTAAAAGCCAGAATCGGAAACGCGCGAATGGCATAAGTGACGAGGGCCATCAGAAGAATGTAGATATAGATACTGTGTCTCATCACTTTTTCCTCCCTTTTTCTCCGCCGTTCCCTGTCGAGTCAGCAGGCACTTTTTCTCTGCCCTCCTCCGCAGCGTCGGCGTCGGCTTCCTCCTGGGGCAGGGGACGGATCCAGGCAAAGAGAGCAGCTGCAAAAACGGTGACGATAATGACGCTCGTCCCGGAGGAAAGCCTGGGAAGCAGCCCTGATACCAGTCCCAGTGCACCTTCCAGAAGCTCAGGCCCGTAGGCCAGAGCGGCCGAAAGACTCATGGCCGCCAGAACAAGTCCTAAAAGCGAATGATCCTTCTCCATCGGAGGAATAATAATCGCGAGAAACATGCCGTAAATAGCCACAGATAAAGCGGAGAGAATCATGGCCGGCAGAAGCTTGCCCATGACGGCACCTGTGGCGGTTCCCAGCACCCAGCCGGGAATCGCCACCGCCATGGCTCCCAGGTGAAAGTCCGGCCTCACGTATCCGGGTCTGGTGATCGAAATCCCAAATATTTCATCCGTCACACCAAAGGACATGAGAAGGCGCTTATACAGGGGCGCGTCCGGTTCCATCCGCTGAGCCAGGGAGAAGGACATGAGCATGTAGCGCAGGTTGATGACCAGCTGGCTCAAAAGGATTTCCAGGTAACTCCCGTCTCCCAGAATGATTCCCAGACCGGCAAACTGGCCGGCCGAAGTGACATTGGTCGCCGATATGATCACCGCGTCCATTCCCCGCATTCCATCGGCGACCGCCGTCATGCCAAAGGCAAAGGACACGGCAAAATATCCTAAAGCAATGGGGATGCCATCACGCATCCCCATTCGAAAGTTCTCTCGATTCAAGGCTTCCACCTCAGTCTTCTCCCTGACCGGGACGCAGAATATCAACGACCGCCGACAACTCCGCGCTGTCCTCCACATGCTCCAGGAGGACCTCATGGTGGAAGGAGATCCCCTGATCTCCGACGGCGGTCACCTCGGACAGAGGGCTCTGAGACAGGGTCTTTCCGATCTCGACAGAGAAATATCGGCCGACCTTCTTCTTCCGATCCCAGGTCAAAAAGACGCTCTTGGCACAGGGGACGATCAGATACTTCTGCGGCATGTCAATGCGGACAATATCCAGATCCTCTCCCACGGTCAGGGCCATTAAATCAAAGTCCTCCAGGAGGTAGGGGTAGAAGCGCTCTCCCCCCTGCAGGCGATAGCAGGACTCATAGAAGGCGTCGATGGCTTTCACCCCGCCCTCCGTAAAATGCCGGATGCTATCCTGCGGATCCTCCAAAAAAGCTTTTGCCAGAAGGCCAAGGTCAACCTGCTGACGCATGAAATAGTTGAACTGGCTCTCTGTCATGGCCTGCTGATTTGTAGATCCATCAGGCTTTGTCACCGTCACTTCGATGACGATCTCCTCTTCCTCTTGCTCCTCATCTGCCCGTGTGACCTTGCCCTTCTGTATCGGCTCTCCCTTATCTGTACGGAAGTTCATGTCCTCCTCGTCGTAGCTGCTCTCGCCCCGGGAGACAGAGAGAATCTTTTCGATCAGAATCTTCTGCAAAACGATCTTCTCTGAAAAGGGATTGACAATAATCCCGGCAATCTTTGCCTGCATAGTCAACTGGCAGGCCCCCAGGAATGGCACTTTGGTCAGAGCGTCTGACTTTGGCGCCCCATCCCCGGAGGGAAGCGAATTAACGGAGGTATACAGAGGCAGCCAGAAGGCCTTCTGCTCGTCCTGCAAAAAGACCGGGTGCGCATTCCCCTCGTCGTCCACAGTCGAAGGTGAGATCATATCGATTCCCGCAAATTGATCCAGCATGGCAAGGAAGGTCTCCCTGTCGCCGCGGTCGGAAAAAGCCCGAATGATATCCAATGTCTTATGGTCGTCAATGGCCAGAGCCTTGAGACGATCCTTAATCCGAATTGCCATTTTACACTCACTTATTCTTAAAGTATTGATCGATACCCTTCGCGGCTTCCTTGCCGGCGCCCATGGCCAGAATGACGGTAGCCGCTCCGGTCACCGCGTCTCCGCCCGCGTAAACCGCTTCCTTGGTGGTTGCCCCGAACTCACCCTCCGTCACAATACAGCCGCGACGGTTGGTCTCCAGCCCCTTGGTTGTATGGGAAATGAGGGGGTTTGGAGAGGTTCCCAGAGACATAATCACCGTGTCACAGCTGATCTCATACTCAGAGCCCGGAATTTCAACGGGACGACGGCGGCCGGACTCATCCGGCTCACCCAGTTCCATTTTGATAATCCGGCATCCCTTGACCCAGCCCTTTTCATCGACCAGAATTTCCGTGGGATTCTGAAGGAGGTCAAAGATGATCCCCTCTTCCTTCGCGTGGTGCACTTCCTCCGCGCGGGCCGGAAGCTCCTCCTCAGAGCGGCGATAGACCACATGCACCTCAGCACCCAGGCGAAGGGCCGTGCGGGCCGCGTCCATGGCCACGTTGCCGCCTCCGACCACAACAACCTTTTTCCCCCGGGAAATGGGGGTATCGTAGTCATCATCGTAGGCCTTCATCAGGTTGTTGCGGGTCAAAAATTCATTGGCCGAGAAGACCCCGTTGGCCTGCTCCCCGGGAATTCCCATGAAGCGTGGAAGACCCGCGCCGGATCCGATGAATATCGCCTCAAATCCCTCTTCTTCCATCAGCTCGTCAATGGTAACAGAACGCCCGATGACGACGTTCTCCTCGATCTTGACGCCCAGTGCCTTGACGTTCTCCACCTCGTGACGAACCACCTTATCCTTGGGCAGACGGAATTCCGGGATTCCATAGACAAGCACACCGCCGGCCCTGTGCAGGGCCTCAAAAATCGTGACGTCATAGCCCATCTTAGCCAAATCTCCGGCACAGGTCAGGCCGGCAGGGCCCGCCCCGATCACAGCGACCTTATGCCCATTGGGCTTGGAGTGATTCTCCGGCATAATCCCCCGGGCGGCGGCAGTATCCGCGGCGTAGCGCTCCAGCTTGCCAATTGCCACAGGCTGACCCTTGATGCCCCGGACACAGACGCCCTCGCACTGGGTCTCCTGGGGACAGACGCGGCCGCAGACAGCGGGCAGGGCCGAGGACAGTGAAATCGTCCGGTAGGCCGCTGCAGCGTCTCCCGCCTTGATCTCCTGAATGAAAGCAGGAATATTGATACTCACGGGGCAGCCTGCCACACAGCGGGGATTCTTGCAGTTGAGGCAGCGATTAGCCTCAAGGATCGCCTCTTCTTCTGTGTAACCCAGACATACCTCTTCAAAATTCTTAGCGCGAACCGCCGGCTCCTGCTCGGCGATCGGCACTCTTACCATCATATCCTGTGCCATTATCTGTCACCTCCGCAATTGCCGCAGCCGCCGTGATGTGTCTTGCCTTCCTTAAGGGCAAGCATGGCCCTGCCCTCTGCCGTCTTATACTGCTGCTGGCGCACCATAGCCGCATCCCAGTCTACCTTGTGGCCGTCAAACTCGGGCCCGTCCACACAGGCAAACTTAACTTCATCTCCAACCAAAATACGGCAGGCCCCGCACATACCGGTTCCGTCCACCATAATGGGGTTCATGGAAACCTCCGTGTGAATGCCGAGCTCCGCAGTCAGCTTGCAGACGAATTTCATCATGATCATAGGGCCGATGGCAACGCAGTGATCGAAGCGGTCTCCCTGATCCCAGAGGGCCTGCAGCTGATTGGTTCCCATCCCGTGAAAACCGTAGGAACCGTCATCCGTGCAGACATAGAGGTGTTCCGCGACCTCCTTCATGTTGTCCACATAGAAGAGAAGATCCTTGTTGCGGGAGCCCATGATAACGGTTGCGGGAATCCCATGCTCCTTGAGCCACTTGACCTGGGGATAAATAGGCGCCGTTCCGACGCCGCCGCAGATAAATACGATCTTCTTCTCTCTTGTCTTGTCGAGATTCTCCTCTAAACAGAGGACCGAGGGACGACCCAGGGGACCGATGAAGTCCTCAAATGCCTCTCCCGCTTCCAGAAAGGACATGCGCTCCGTCGAAGCGCCCACCGTCTGAAAGACAATGGTGATGGTCCCCTCTTCGCGGTCATAGTCGCAGATCGTCAGGGGAATGCGCTCTCCTGTCTCGTCAATCTTGGCGATGATGAACTGGCCCGGCAGGCATTTGTGTGCCACACGGGGCGCCCTGACCACCATCTCAAAGATCTTGTCGGCAAGCTTTGCCTTACTCAGGATCTGATACATAGTTTTCCTCCCAAATGATCCCCGGGTGAAATGGGGATACCTGTGCCAACAACGGCGTGCTGCCGTCAGCCATAAGGATACCATTTCAGCCCCTCATTATCTACGGATTGCGGCTGACTTTGCCCACTTTTTCGAGGACAATGTGAAAAGTGTCATAAAAGGAGAGCCCGTCATTTTTCACGAACTCTCCTGATCTTCCGTTCCTTTTATGCTTTCTGATTCACCATCGAATGAGCTGCCTGCCCGGGGCAATCATAAGATCCGGATTAAGAAAAGTAAACCAGCTCGTCCTCAGGCCTGTCTGCCGATTTAATTGAGATGGGATAGAGAACCGGACCCTTGCCGGAATACTCTTTGGCGAACTCATACCTGATTTCCGCTGTCAGATCGATCCAGGACTTGTGTTGAATCTCATATGCTTTATCATACTTTGCTTTCATGCCCAGAAACTGAACGTCTTCGATACAGCAGGTCATGGCAAAGCGGCCGGGCACGAAGACATTTCTCCGGTTCCTGCCCTCTCCCTCCTGGGGATTATAAACCAGGGCCGTAAAATGCACCCTCTTTCCGTCATACTTGTCGGGATGGTCCATACAGTCCATAAACCAGAGCGCGTAGTCCGCATCCGTGATCTCCAGAGGATCGGCGTTGAGATCAAAGGGAAGGGCCTCTTCTGCCTCATCCACACTGCCGTCCGCCCGCTCATAGACCAGTTGAGCCTTGCGGTTTACGGCCTTGACCGCTGCCCGAAACTTGGTCTTTGGGGTCTTGTCGTCACAGCGGTTGAAGATCACGACATCGGCATGAAAGAGCTGTTCCATGATCATAGCCCGCATATTCAGCTGGTACATCTCGAAAGTCCCCGCGTCCACTGTCGCAAGAGACTGTACGATGATCCATCCGGCAGGCAGCCGCATCTCATAGACGGGGCCTGTCTCCCAGGTTCCGTTGTACTCGATAAAAACTAAATCGGGCTTGTACTGAGCATTCAATTCCACCAGCTTCTCGTAACTGAAGTCATCCTCTTTCTCAATCCAGACTAAGCTTCCGCCGATGTCCGCCAGCCTGTCCTCGTCATACTCCTCATCTCCATCCTCACAGGCGATCAAAAGGAGGCGGCTTCCGTTCTCCGTGAAGTTGTTCTCAAAAAGGGTCTCTCGTATCAGGCTGGTCTTTCCGGAATCCATGAATCCGCTGAAAAAATAAACGGGAATTTCTGTCGCCATATGGGCTCTCCTCTCTCAGAACACATTTCTTTGGCCTCTTTGGCCCAGACTCTTCAGATTCTTTTCTCTGCCCAAACTGTCATCTCATGCGAGACCGATCATGCGAGACCGAAGACTTCCTCCAGCTTCTCTTCCCTGACATCCGTGCCGATCACAACCAGACGTCCGGTATAATCTGGCTCACCGGTCCTGATCTCATACTCCCCGTCGACCAAGTCAAAATAGAGCCAGGTACCGTCTTCACAGGGCACAATCCCCTTGGACCGGACAATGTAGCCATAGTCCTCGGTCTTTGCAAAAGCCCTCATGGCATTTTCAATCGTCTCCCGGGCGAAGACATGCGGCGTCTCCTTTCCCCAGGTTGTAAATATCTCATCTGCGTGATGGTGACCGTGTCCGTGGTCATGATGGCAACAGCCGTGGCTCTCCCCATGCTCGTGATCGTGGTGACAGCCATGGCCTTCCTCATGCTCATGCTCGTGACCGTGGTGACAGCTATGGCCTTCCTCATGTTCATGGTCGTGATCATGATGGCAGCAACCATGGCCCTCTCCATGCTCGTGATCATGATGACAGCTATGGCCTTCCTCATGATCGTGATCATGGTGGCAGCAAGCATGGCCCTCTCCGTGCTCGTGATCATGATGATGGTGTTCTGCCTCCTCCTGCTCATGATGCAAGGATGCCAGGGCCTGTACCTCCAGGGAATCCTTACCCTCAATCGCGGACAAAAGCACCTTGCCGGTCAGCTGATCCCAGGGTGTGGTAATTACTGTAGCCTTGGGATTATGCTCCTGAATCTGTCTGGTGCAGAACTCCAGCTGCTCGGGACTGGCCTTCTGACTGCGGGAGAGAACAATCGTCGTCGCGTGCTCAATCTGGTCAATAAAGAATTCCCCGAAGGCCTTGAGCTGCTTGGAGGCCTTGAGCGCATTGATCACGGTCACCAGAGCTCCCATCTGACAATCCATGGTCTCCGCCACTTCCATGACAGATACCATAACGTCCGACAGCTTGGCCACACCGGAGGGCTCCACGAGAATCCGGTCCGGATGATAGGTCTCAATAACTTCTCTCAGATTCGCTGTAAAGTCGCCGACCAGCGTACAGCAAACGCAACCGCCGTTAATCTCAGACACGGTGATTCCTGTCTCCTTGAGAAAACCGGAGTCGATGCCGATCTCACCGAACTCATTCTCAACAATAACGACCTTCTCATCCTTTAAGGCATCGCCGATCAGCTTCTTCATGAAGGTCGTCTTGCCCGCTCCCAAAAATCCGGAAATAATATCAATTTTGGTCTTAGCCATTTTTCTTCCTTTCTCAGGCAGGAGAACACGCAGCGACAAGCAGGCTGTGCGCTCTCCTCTTCGTCAGCTCTCTGCGTCCGCCTATCGCGGAGTCGGCAGATAAGTTGTGCTCCATCAAGTTAGCCACCAGAATCTCTGGTGGCTAATCTATACTTCTATCCTATCACCTCTGTCAAGTGTCTTAATCTTTACATGCGCTCCGGCGCCGCAAATCCCAGGAGATCGATGCTCTTCTCAAGGATCCTCTTCGTCAGTGAGAGCAGGGCAATCCAGGAGGCCTTTTTCTCCTCATCCTCCTCAGACAGAATTTTCGTCTCGTGATAAAAACGGTTGAAGGCATTGGAGAGCTCATAGATATAGGCGCATAACTTGTGAGGCGCCAGCTCCTCATAGGCAGTCCTGAAGTTATCTCCGAAACGGGCCGCCAGCTGCATCAGATCCTTTTCGCTGGGCGAAGCGGGAGGCAGAACGCGAAGGCCCTCCAAGGAATTCTCCTCCTCATAGCGCTTCAAAATCGACTTGATGCGCACAATGGTATAGAGAATATAAGGGCCGGTGTTACCCTCCGCGGAAGTAAAGCGGTCCAGATCGAACACATAGTCCTTGGAGGCCTGGTTCGAGAGATCCCCGTATTTTAAGGCGGCCAGACCGACGATCTCCGCCGTCCTGCCGGCCTCCTCTTTCTGCATATGACCGCCCTCCAGGATCTTCTCCAGCATTTTTGCGTTGACGTCGGCGAGCAGATTCTCAAGGCGCATGACCCCGCCGTCTCTGGTCTTAAAGGGCTTTCCATCCCTGCCGTTCATGGTTCCAAAGCCCAGGAATACCAGCCCGGTCTCCGGGGGGACAATTTTCGTCTTTCTGGCCACGCGGAAGCACTGGGTAAAATGGAGCTCCTGGCGCTTATCCACCACATAGATGATCTCATCGGGCTGATAGCGCTCCTCCCGCATAACCAGGGTGGCCAAGTCTGTCGTGTTGTAGAGCGCTGAGCCATCCGACTTCAGAATCATACAGGGAGGCATCTCCTTTGTGTCTGACTCCTCCGCCACATCGACGACCAGGGCCCCCTCGGAGAGATAGGCGAATCCATCCCTCTTCATTTTCTCTACCATAGCCGGAATATAGGGCTGAGCATCGGACTCTCCCATCCAGAGATCGAAGCTGACCGACAGCTTCTCATAGTTCTTCTTTAAATCGCTGACAGAGACACGAAGAATGTGTTCCAGAAGAGCCTGATAACCCCTTCTCCCCTGCTGCAGTTCATTGGTCGCCTGCATGGCAGCGGCATGGTAGCCCTCATCCTCCTTGGACTTGACTGAGGCACAGGGGTAGATTTCCTCCAACTCCGAGATGGTAAATGGCGCCTCCTCAGGGTAGGCCCCCTGATAATCCGCATCGAAGTAGACTAGGTCCGGCTTGCGCTCACGCAGCTCCGTGATAATCAGACCCATCTGCAGACCCCAGTCTCCCAGATGAATATCCCCCAGGACCTGATTACCCGCGAAACGGGCAATCCGCTTGACTGCCTCTCCGATGATAGCGCTGCGCAAATGTCCCACATGCAGGGGTTTCGCCACATTTGGCCCGCCATAATCGATAATAATGCTTCTGGGATTTCTCTCCTTCTCAAGACCCAGGCGCTCCTGATCTGCCGCCATCTGATTGGCATAGTCCGCCAGAAAGTCCCCGGAAACCCTGATGTTGAGAAAGCCCGGCTTGACGGATTCTACAGACGCAAACATCTCATCGCCAGACAGGCGGTCCGCTATTTCATCCGCGATCATAAAGGGGGCCTTGTGGTAAGTTTTAGCCCCCGCCATAGCGCCGTTGCACTGGTATTCGCACAGGTCCGGCCGGTTGGATACGGTCACCCGGCCCAGCTTGCGGTCATATCCGGCCGCCTCAAAGGCGTTCGCGACCCGCTCGCTAATCAGTTCAAGAAGCTCTTGCATAGATCATCCTCACATCCATTGGTAGGGGGCCCTTTCATCAGCCCCTCATCAAACACAAAATCAGGCACAAAGCATCATGCCTGTAATTCCACAAAATCTGTTAAATTCTAGCATAACCCGCCCCTTTTGTCACAGAGCCGGGGCCTTCCCTTACTTATCTCTGTATGCCCGAGGGCACCTATTCCCCGTCTCTGTAAGCCAAAGGCATTTATTCCTTATCTCGGCAGGCCAGGTCCACCTCTTCTTCATCTCAGCCTCACGCATTCCTGCTGAAGTCATCTGTTTTAAAGATAATATTGCGATATTTCCAGAGAAGGACTTTTAAGAGCCAGCCCAGCAGGCAGACCGAGATCAGCTCTCCCGCGCCGACGGTTAAGGCTAAAAACCAGAAGGCATCTCCCAGGCCGCCGGCATACTTTAAGACCAAAGGAATGATGATGGCGTTGGCGATCACCGGGGGCAGGGTCGCGAGAAAGCCCTTCTTTCGAAGCAGGTAGCTGAATACCGCCGCGATCATAGGTGACAGGAATATCCTCTACGCCAGCAGACATTGCATCTTTAATGGCAGCGGTCAGGTCTTCCCAGGTATGAACCTCTACCTTGTTAAAGGTAAGAATGGTGTCTCCGGGAGTAAGGCCTGAAATAGCAGCAAGAGATCCTGATTCAACAGAGCCCAGCTGAGCCTTGTTTTGAGCCGCAGGAATGCCAACAAACATCAAAGAGCCCACAACAAGCACAAAGGCCAGCGCAATATTGACCAAGGGACCGCCCAAAATCATGAGCAGGCGCTTAGGAACATTTACACCAACATAGGTATGTGCCTTCTCTTGAGCAAAGAAATCATCAGCGGACATCTGTGGAACACGAGGCTCCCCTGCTGCTGTAGAGCCTTCAAGCTCAAAGTTGTGACCGCGATCATACTCACAGCGAAGTTCAGCATCTCGTGCAAGCGTCTGAAACGTGGTGTGTGCTAGCTCATCTGACTCTTTGACAAGCTCAATGGAGCCCCAATCTGCAAGGGTGTACAGCAGATTGTAGGCGCGCTCATCTTCACAGTTAAGTTTTGCTGCAAGAGCACCAACCTCAAGTGAACCTGTCTCTTGAACGCTCATCAGAGCTTGTGGAAGCAGCTCATCGAGCTCGCCTTCCATACCGCAGATGCGCGTATAGCCGCCAAAAAGAAGTGGGGTCACGCCAACCTCAGTACCGTATTTTTTACTCTTATGAGAAAGCTTATACTTGAACGGCATGCCCAAGAAAAACTCAGTTATACGGACGCCACACAGGCGAGCCATACCGTAATGACCAGCCTCGTGAACAAATACAAGGAGCGAGAGGACCAAGAGTCCCCAAAAAATTGGTGAAAGAATAGCTAACAAATTCACAAAATTCCTATCCCACAAAAGAACGGGCTAAAGCTCGTGCCTCTGCGTCTACAAGCGTCAATTGTTGAAGGTCTTCTACCCTTTGAACTTCA
>ERZ773263.1858-NODE-1858-length-12115-cov-6.142703_pt1 | contig 12115 bp, 3 predicted proteins | sample MGYA00511076_ERZ773263 | MGnify/ENA primary metagenome ERZ773263 (study PRJEB29015, sample SAMEA2738155) | human oral metagenome | biome: human oral; feature: human-associated habitat; material: saliva | place: China | collected 2195 ... | reverse complement strand
TAGTTCCGCTATTTTCTGTTCCGTCATTATCTGCAGAAACAAATGTTGTATGTTCTGGGATCTTATCAGTTATTGTTACAGTTTGCTTTGTTCCTGTTGTGTTTTTATAAGTAATTTTGTAAAGTAGTTCTTGTCCTGCTTTTACTTCGTTTCCATCGATACTTATTTTATCATTTTGACTATCAAAAACATCTTTTTTAGGTTTTGTTGATGTTGGATTTGTTGTTTCATTTGTATCGTAATTGTTGTTTCCATCAACTACATTTGCTTTATTTAATATCTTTTCACCGTTTACATCGTCATTTACTTTTACCTTAAATGTAACTTCGAATATTTCTCCGTCGGCTACTTTTTCTTTAGTCCAAGTGATTTCACCGTCTTTGTAAACGCCTTTGTTGCTAGCTGATCCTTTTACATAAGTTGTATGTTCAGGAATTTTATCCTTTATTACAACTTTTTGTTCTTTGCCTGTAGTATTTTTGTAAGTTACTTTGTAAAGCAATTCTTGTCCTGCTTTTACTTCGTTTCCATCGATACTTATTTTATCATCTTTACTATCAAAAACATCTTTTTTAGGTTTTGTTGATGTTGGATTTGTTGTTTCGTTTGTATCAAACTTGTTATTTCCATCAACTACATTCGCTTTGTTTAGTATCTTTTGACCATTTACATCGTCATTTACTTTTACTTTAAAGCTAACTGTTATAGAGTCTCCATTTTCTACTTCTTTAACCCATTTAATAGTTCCGCTATTTTCTGTTCCGTCATTATCTGCAGAAACAAATGTTGTATGTTCCGGAATCTTATCAGTTATTGTTACAGTTTGCTTTGTTCCTGTTGTATTCTTGTAAGTTACTTTGTAAAGCAATTCTTGTCCTGCTTTTACTTCATTTCCGTCGATACTTACTTTATCATTCTTACTGTCAAATACTTCTTTTTTAGGTTTTGTAGGTGTTGGATTATGAGTTTCATTTGTATCTAACTCATTAAATCCATCTTTAACATGAGATATATTGTCAATTGGTTTGCCATTTACGTCATCATCAACTTTTACTTTAAAACTAACAGTTATAGAGTTTCCATCTTCTACTTCTTTAACCCATTTAACAGTACCGCCATTTTCTGTTCCGTCATTATCTGCAGAAACGAATTTTGTATACTGCGGAATTTTGTCAGTTATAGTTACGGTTTGTTTAGTTCCGGTAGTATTTTTGTAAGTGATTTCATAGCGCAATTCTTGTCCTGCTTCTACAATCTTACCGTCAATACTTGTAATATCACTACCTTTAAAAACATCTTTTTTAGGTTCAGTTGGTGTATAAACCTTAACAGGTTTTGATTCCACATTATAAACATTATTTATACTAACTGTAAATTTATTTTCGTATTTTGTTCCTTCTTTTGTTACTTTTCCTGTGATTTTAGGTGATGGAACTTTTGCATCTTTTGTAAAATCATTATTTATTTTTTCTAATAAACTCGTCTTTGCTGTGAATTTAAGAAGTCCGGTTTCCTTAGTATATTCTACATCATAATCGGAATTCTTTGCTTTTGTTCCATCTAAGTCTAATTCATAACCTTCAGGTAATGTATCAGTAAATACTAAGGATTCTATCTTTTCGTGTCCCTTTGGAAAATCAGATGTATTTAATTCAAAGTTTACTACTGAACCTGTTTTTACTACACTATTATTTATATCTTGATTGTTTTCATTAAGCGCTTTCTTTTCTACTTGTGATTTTACATAAAATACACTGTGATGATAAGTTATTTTTGTTTCCGGCTTTTGCGGTTCTTCCGGCTGTGTAGGTTTAACCGGCTTATTAGGTTCCTTTGCCTTTATTTCAGGAATACCAATAGCACGAACTTTTCCGTTTAATGAATACCATATATTAGGCTTTTTACCATCTTTATTGTCTTTACCTGGAACAGTTATACCATAATCTGGAGGATCTAAAATTTTTGAAACCGAAGCTGCACCTAATGTAATTTGATTATTTTTACCTTGTAATCTAACTACACCAGCCCCATACCATGAGTTCGGTGCGTCTGCCGTATCCCAACCTGAACCGGGTTCACTATCACGTTTATACATAGTATGTTTACAACCGCCTTCACCTTGCTTGAAGTTCAAGCTTTCAGTCGCATAAATCAAATTACGAGCTTTATCCTCACCTACTGTTGAACCGGTAATTTTTACAAATTGTCCTGCCTTATAATCTTTGGCAAGCTCTATGGAATTATATTCACGGTTAAGAGATGCAACTGACATCAGTGCATCTTGAAATTCAACTTCTTTTCCGTCTTGATCATAAAATGTAAATTCATTTTTAACAAAAATTGAGGTATCTTTTTCATCTTCTCCCGTATATGCAGATGCAAACACTCCAAGTGTCGGATCTGTAAATATACCCAACCACGCCTTACCGTTTTTAAAAGCTGAATCACTTGTTACAGTATATTTAAATACTATTTTGGAAATCTTTTTACCGTTGTAATAAGTCTTTTTAAGATTTGTATATGTAGCTGTTACGCTTTGCCCTTTTTGTAATAGAACTGTTGCCCATTTTACAGTACCATTTTCACTGACATTAGTTTTCCATGAAGCTTTATCGTCGAAATTTCCATATAATTCCATCTTATTTGTAGTACTTCCTGCAATGTCTAACTCTTTAATACTCATATTATCCAATTGTAATAACTTATCGGCATATTGTTTTGTCTTACTAAATGCATTATCCACAGCATTTTTAGACATATACTTTCCTTGATTGTTAGATAAAGTTAGTTCTGCATCCGGTTCTGAATCATATACAAGAGTCTTAGCATAAGGAGAAGATAAGTATCCTTCGTCATTTTTATGCTTTTCATACTCCTTAATCTTATCTTCCATTTCCTTTTTTTCTTTTTCATATTGCTTATACTCTTTTAAGTATTTTGCATAATCTTCATTATATTTAGCCAAGTCCTTGTCATACTTTTCTTTTTCTTTATCATATTTAGCTTTTTTGACATTATAATCGTCCATTTTGACTTTTGCTGCTTTAATTTTTTGAACTTGAGCCTTATAGTCAGCGTTAATTTCAGCCAACTTTGCATCAGCTTCTGCATTTGAATTTACAGAACCCTTATCTTGTTTTGGGTCTTCTGTAATGTCAAGCCCGGAAGCCTTGCCGTCTTTTACAGCTTTATCCAATTCAGTACTATCTGCATTGACTTCTATCCCTTTAACAGGGTCCGCTGCTTTAACTTGAGATGCAATCGGTATAATCAATGCAAAAATAGTCAACATTGATATAATCTTATTAATGATTTCTTTTTTCTTCACTTTCTCGTTCTCCTTCCATAAGTAATAAATTTTCAATAAAAAAATCTTATATATATTTAATTATAATTCCCGCTCAATACCCCAATTAATCTTATGATTAAATATATATAATTTTATTAATAAAGTAAAAAATCATTTTCATTATACCATATTTGGAATTTAATGTCTACTCTAACCCTTAACAAAAGTTTAAATTAATTTCAATTATCAATATATATGTTATATTTATAAAAAACAACTTGATCTAACTCAATTAATTAATAATTATAAAGAAATTTGATTTAAAATTACAAAAAACGAAATTTCAGCTATTTTAAAAAGAATTTTTTGCTCACAATAAAAAAGGTTAAAGAATACATTTTAAAATTTATTCTCTAACCTCAATTGCTGAATCTATTAACTACAATAATGAAAAATCTTCCATATTCCAAATCTCTGTTGCTATATCTGTATAAAAGTCTTTTTCGTGAGAGATTAAAAAGATTCCACCCTTGTATTCCTTTAAAGCTCTTTTTAATTCTTCCTTTGACTCTGGGTCAAGATGGTTTGTAGGTTCATCAAGCATTAGAATATTTGTCTTTTCATTTAAAATTTTACAAAGTCTTACCTTTGCCTGTTCTCCACCACTTAAAACTTTCATCTGTGATTCTATATGCACATTTGTAAGAGAACATTTTGCAAGAGCAGCACGAATTTTAAATTGTTCCCAACTTGGAAATTTCTCCCACATCTCATCAATGGGTGTATTGTTATTGTCGTAATGCTCTTCTTGTTTAAAATATCCTATTGCTAAGTTTTGACCGAAAGAAACAGAACCTGAAATAGCTTTAACATTTCCAAGAATTGTATTTACAAGAGTTGTCTTACCAAGTCCGTTCGCTCCTACGATAGCAATTCTATCTCCTCTTTCCATACGAAGATTTAAAGGCTTACTAATCGGTTTATCATAACCTATTACCAAATCTTCTGTTTCAAAAATTAATCTACTTGTGGAAGGAGCTGTTTCAAAATAGAATTCAGGCTTTGGCTTTTCCCTTACAAGCTCAATCTTTTCCATTTTATCAAGTTTTTTCTGTCTTGACATCGCCATATTTCTAGTAGCAACTCTAGCTTTATTTCTTTGCACAAAATCTTCAAGTTCTTGAATTTCCTGTTGTTGTTTTTTATAAGCCGCTTCAATTTGTCTTTGTTTCAACTCTTTCAGTCTTAAAAACTCATCATAATCTCCAACATATCTATTTACTTCACAATTTTCAACATGGTAAATCAAATTTATTACAGAATTTAAAAATGAAATATCATGAGAAATTAAAATAAAGGCATTTTCATAATTTTGTAAATATCTTCTAAGCCAATTTATATGCTCCTCATCCAAATAGTTAGTAGGCTCGTCAAGAAGCAAAATATCAGGCTTTTCTAAAAGCAATTTTGCAAGTAAAATCTTTGAACGTTGTCCACCTGAAAGGTCAAAAGCAGGTCTATCAAGCCAATCTTTAATTCCCATATTATGAGCAATTTCATCAATCTTGGAATCAATCATATAAAAGTCATTTGTTTCAAGTAATTCTTGAAGCTCTGCTGCATCAAGCATAATATCGTCAAGCTCTTGACCACTTAACTCACCCATTTTCACATAAATATCATTTAATTCACTTTCAACTTCAAAAAGATATGAAAAGGCTGATTTTAAAACATCACGAACAGTCATATCCGCACCAATTACAGAATGTTGGTCAAGATAGCCAATTCTTACTCTCTTTGCCCATTCGATACTTCCCTCTTCAGCTTCAAGTTTTCCGGTAACCAAATTTAAAAAGGTACTCTTACCCTCTCCATTTGGTCCAACAAGTCCTATATGTTCACCTTTTAAAAGTCTAAAATTTACATCTTTAAGTATTTGACGACCACCAAAGCTGTGGCTCAAATTTTTTACAGTTAAAATACTCATTTCTTCTCCTTTTAGTATAGCTCTACATATTTTACCATATTTTTCAATTTAAGTAAAAATTTAAACAACTGATTAAAAGGATATATCTCAACATAAAAAAAGCCGTCATTTCTGACGGCATTTAATATAAAGTCTTTTAAGCATCTGATCTTGAAAATCCGTTTTTCATTTCACAACTTGCTGTGAAAAGTGTTTTGTCAAGCAAATCATTTGTTTGGTCTTTTACAAAATCTGTTATCTCATCATTTGCTTTTTCTAAAAATTCGTGAACATTCTTTATCTTTGATTTATTTTTCAAAAATTCTTTATCATATTTATTCAAGAATTCACGACATTTTGATTGAACTGCATTTTGATATCTTTCAACATGAGAAGCAGTTGATGGAAAATGCGCATCGCAAAGTGCTCCAATAATACGATTTATCCAATAGAAATTATCTGTTGAAGGAGTAAGAGTTGTATTTTCCAAATATTCAGGTGTTTTTGTAATATTTGCATAATATGGAACTATTGCATTAAATACATTTGAACCGAAGGATAGCCACTCAATACTTCTAATTTCTTCAGGCATATAAGGTCTTATTTGAACCAAAGCCAAAACATCATTACGATTTATCCCTATAGGTCTAAATTTACCCTTTTGTGATAAATCTCCATTCTTTAGATATGGGTCATAAGGAGTTCCTTGATAGTGATTAGACATAATATATTTAACATCTTCTATTGTAATCTTCTTTTCAGGAATCATGCACCAAGGAAGATTATCACTATGTGGTTTAAATTCAGCATCTTCACCATCCCAATCGAAAGTGTTTGGATTAAAATATCTTAACATTACCCAAGCACGAGGTGTATTATAAGTATGATCCGCATCGGAATGACTTCCAAAAGCAACTCTCGGATTGAAAGGTTCTTTATAGTCTTCATCTTCATCATAGTCAAAACCTTCTTCAAAATCATCAAGAAGTTTTTCAAGAGACATATCAGTAGATAGGTCAAGGAAATTTTCTTCAACAAATTCTTTCAAATCTGATGAACACATAAATTCTTCTTTTGCTCCATAAGCATCTTCAAAATCAAAATGATCAAGTCCGAATTGATTTGGCATTACAACATAAACCTCGTCAGGAACTCTTCTTGCTATCCAATGATGACCTCCAATTGTTTCAAACCACCAAATAGAATCTACATCTTGAAAAGCAATTCCGTTACTTTCATAAGTTCCATATTTTTCTATTAATGCACCAAGTCTTTCAACACCTTCTTTAGCACTATTTATATAAGGAAGAGTAATTACAACAAAATCTTCTTCACCTATTCCACCTTTTTTTATAATGCCCGGTTCAAATTCTACTAAAGGATCTGCTCCCAAAACTCTTTCATTTGTAGTAATTGTTTCTGTTGCAGTCATTGAAACATTTTTTTCATTAACGCCACATGCTCCCCAAACTCCACGCCATTTTTTTACATTTGGAAGACAAGTATAACGCATAGGATTTTTAGGCAATTCAATTTCACAATCTGTACGAACAGATTTATAATGAATTGGTTGATCCTTAGGCTCAACAACGATAAATTTTTTTGATTTAAGCATTCCTGCTGATGAATCTTCGATACGGGCAACCAAAGTTGAACCGTCATAACTTGCTTTTTTACCTATAAGAATTGTAGTACACATAACAAACCTCTCTTTCTAAATAATAATTATTATTAACTACAATTATATTATAACTCAAATTAACAAAAAAGTAAAAATATTTTTTGTTGTTTCACAAAAATCTTAACCATTTCTCCTATTTTAAATTATGGATACAATGAAAAACAAAATGCTTCACATCATAGTGCTTTGCAAATAAATGCACCTAACACGTCATCTCGACTATTTGTTTGTTTACAGGCAAAGTTAGGACTAGATTCATTTCGCTTCGCTACAGTCGAAATGACGTATAAGGAGAAATCTTCATTTAGTAAAAAGACGTTAGAGGTAAATATACTTCAAAATTTATTTTCGATTTATAATAAAAAATCTAATATTTTACAATGCTTTTATCTTTTATTAAGTAAAAAAGTAATAACCCTATTATCTTATAGTAATAATTCACGTCATTGAATTATGCAGAGAAATGCCTCCAACACGTCATCTCGAGCGTAGTCGAGAGATCTCACACTATTATTTGCTTGCAAATAATAGTAAGTCCTGTAAAGGACTTATATAAAAATTATGTAATTATATATTAATAGTACGAAAGTACGAAAATTTTTTAAGTTCTTTTTGCAAATGAAGTTTTTGTTGTATGTATCTTCGATACATTTACTTTTGCTAAAGCAAAAGTATGAGATCTCTCCGCTCCGTTTCACTTCGGTCGAGATGACGTATATAGGAAGTAGCTTCGGTTAGTAGCTAGACGTTAAAGGTAAATAAATATTAAAATATCTTTATAAGTATATAAGAAAAAATATAATAGAAAAAATCAAATAAAATAAAATAAATTAAAAATTCACTTCATAATATATTAATATGTAAAATAAAATAGTTCACGACAAAGTGTTTTGTAAAGAAATGTTCCTGCCACGTCATTTCGACCGAAATAAATCGAAGTTGAGTAAATTGAATCTAGCCCTAACTTTAAACAAAAGTAGGTCTGACGGAGTCATTGTACATAACAAAATAGTTCACGTCACAATATTTTGCAAACAAATACCCCTAACACGTCATCTCGACCGGAGTGTAACGGAGTGGAGAGATCTCATACTATTATTTGTTTACAAATAATAGTAAGTCCTGTAAAGGACTTAGAAGTAAAATAATTAAATAAAATTATTATGTAAATCTCCTAAAGCTCATTATTATGAAAAAATTTTTTATAGTCAATCAAAATTGAATCAAAGATTTTCTTATTGTTTTATGGCTTTTTTAATTTTATCACCATATTTTGTTGAATTTTATAAAAAAATATGGTATAATAAAAAACATCACGAGTTTTATACCATAATTATAATTTCTAATAAATATAATATAAGGAGAGAATAAGTTGGAGTGTTATGGTATTTTTAAAAATAGACTTAAGTTTGCTTGTATAAAATAATCAAAATATTAAAGTAAATATAAGGTCCATTTTAAAGAATAATTATAAGGAGGATAATATAGTGAAAAAAAATGTAATTAGTATATTAATGATATTTGTGTTATTATTCGGTACTGTTGCACCTAGTTTTGAAAAAGTGTCTTTTGCAAATAAGAGTAATGAAAATAATATTGTTTATACTGACAAAAAGATTAACTCTGATGCCAAAAAGAGTTTAACTGATAGCTCTAAACATAATGAAAACGATATAGAAAAAACAAAAAAAGAAGTGGATATAAAAACTGGTATCAAAGCTAATAATACTAAATCTAAAGAGGGTAAAAAGACAGATTCTATATCAGAAAAAACTTTAGAAAAAAATAAGAGTGAGAATAAAAAGATAGAGAAGGATAAAAAGTCTGACACTGAAAGAAATAAATCAAAAGAACAAACTTTTATTACTGAAGTTCGTGATATTATGAGAACTCCAAAAGAGGTTGATGCTACGATAGTAGAGTTTAAGATAGTAAGAGATAATAATGAAAATCCAACCGGCACATTTAATTTCTATGAGGCATTTAAAATAAAGATTAAATGGGATGCTAGTAAACATGGTAAGACTTTAAAAAAGGAGATTTTTTCAAAATTAAAATTCCGGAAGAATTCAGATTGGCACATAAAATAGAGTTTGATTTAAAAACGGAAGACGGGAAAGTTTTGGGACATTTAGTTGCAACTCCTAATACCAATGGTGGTGCTGATGTTGTAGTTACTTTTAATGAATATGTAGAAACACATGAGAATATAAAGGGTGAATTCTCTTTTGATTCAGCATTTAATGTTTCTAAATATATTAAGAAATCAGATGGAAGTTATACTATATCTTATACTTTTGATGGAAAGACATATAATCATAATATTAAACCAAAACCAAATGTAAGTAATAATGAGGTTTTTGTAAAGTGGGCGAATAAAACTCAAGATGGTTTAAATGAAGCGGAATGGGTTCTTAGGTTAAATTTTAAAAAGGGTATTTTTGCAAATGTTGTTATTAGTGATGAGCTCACATCTGAAACGGGAGTATTGCCTTTAAATATAAAATATAAACCGGATACATTTAGACTTAAACAGGTAGAGTTTAATAGTACCGGAGATGATATAAGTGGAGATAAATATAAATCTATTAAATATGAAGAATTGAAAAATTATATTACTTTTGACAAAGATATGCGAAAATTTACCTTTAGAATGAGTGATTTCTTAAAGGACAAAGGTTATTCCATAGATGGTAAGTTAAATGAAACACAGTGGTATCTATTTTACAAATCCACTTATGAAAAAGGATTAAAATTAAAAAACAAAGCAGAATTTAAGTCAAAAGAAGAAACAATTGAAAGATCTAGTTATTATCAATCTGCAGAAGGAAATGGTTCCGGTGGTGGTGACTTAACAAACAAAATCAAAATTAAAAAAGTGGATTCTGATAATACTGATAAACTTCTAGCAAATGCAAAGTTTAAAATTATAAAAAAAGGAGATACCAGCAAGGTATGGAATATCGTGACTGATGCTAAAGGAGAGGCGGAAACAGAAAGACTTTCTCAAGGTGATTATGAAATAATAGAGACAGATGCACCTCTCGGTTATATGCGTGATGACAAGCCTATACCGGTAAAAATTATAGATGGCCAAGCAACGATTACAACTATTAAGAATAAAAAGACAAAAATAGAAGTAAAAGTAACAAAAGCTTGGGAAGATAAAGATAATCAAGACGGAAAGAGACCTGAAAGTATAACAGTTAAGTTATTTGCAAACGGACAACCAACTAATAAAACTCTTACTTTAACAAAAGAAAATGGTTGGAAGGGAAGTTTTGACAATCTTGATGAATACAAAGACGGAAAAAAGATTGATTATTCAATTGAAGAAGAAGATGTTGGAAATGGATATGCAGGTTTTATCACACAGCCATCAGAAACAGAGTTTAAAATAATAAATACAAGACAAACTGAAAAAGTAAATATAGCAGGAGAAAAGACTTGGGAAGATAAAGATAACCAAGATGGAAAGCGTCCGACAAAAATTAAGGTTAAATTACTTAAACAAGTTGAAAATGAAACTCCTGTAGTTGTAGAAACAAAAGAAGTAGAAGCTGATGCAACAGGTAAATGGACTTATTCTTTTGAAAATCTTGATAAGTATGAAAAAGGCAAACTAATCAAATACAGTATAGATGAAGAAGAAGTAACAGGATATACAAAAACTGTAGATGGATATAATATTAAAAATTCATATACACCTGAAGTAGTAAATATAGCAGGAGAAAAGACTTGGAACGATAATGATGACCAAGACGGAAAGAGACCTGAAAGTATTAAGGTTACTTTATACAAAACTGTAAACGGAGTAAAAAGTAAAGTAGAAGAAAAAGATGTTACAAAAGCAAATGGTTGGAAATATGAATTTAAGAATTTGCCAAAATATGAAAAAGGTAAAGAAATTAAATACAGTATAGAAGAAGATTCAGTAGCGGGTTATGTAGGTTCATTGGATGGCTATAATCTTACTAACACTCATACACCTGAAAAAGTAAATGTAGCAGGAGAAAAGACTTGGGAAGATAAAGATAACCAAGACGGAAAGCGTCCGACAAAAATTAAGGTTAAATTACTTAAACAAGTTGAAAATGAAACTCCTATAGTTGTAGAAACAAAAGAAGTTTCAAAAGGCACTGATGGTAAGTGGAAATATGAATTCAAGGATTTACCAAAATATGAAAAAGGTAAATTAATCAAATACAGTATAGATGAAGAAGAAGTAACAGGATATACAAAAACTGTGGATGGATATAATGTTAAAAATTCACGTACTCCTAGCAAAACAAGTATTAAAGTAACAAAAGCTTGGGAAGATAAAAATGACCAAGATGGAAAGAGACCAACAAGTGTAACAATTAAATTACTTGCCGATGGAGTAGAAACAGGTGATAAGCTTACTTTAACAGCAGTAAATGGCTGGAAGGGAAGTTTTGATAATCTTGATGAATACAAAGCCGGAAAAAAGATTCAATATTCAATTGAAGAAGAAGATGTTGGAAATGGATATTCAGGTTTTATTGCACAAACTTCAAATACTGAATTTAATGTAATAAACAAAAGAGAACCTGAAAAGACATTTGTAGAAGGAACAAAAACTTGGAATGACAAAGATAACCAAGATGGAAAGAGACCGACAGAAATAACAATCAATCTATTAAAGAACGGAACAAAAATAGCTTCAAAGAAAGTTACAAAAGCAGATGGTTGGAAATGGAAATTTGAAAATCTTGACAAGTATGAAAACGGAAAAGAAATTAACTATACTATTGCAGAAGAAAAAGTAGAAGGATATACTACAGAAGTAAAAGGATATGATGTTAAGAATTCATACACACCGGGAAAGACAAGTTTACAAGTAACAAAGGCTTGGGAAGACAAAAATGACCAAGATGGAGTAAGACCAAATAGTGTAACAATTAAATTATTGGCTGACGGAGTAGAAACAGGAAAGAAACTGGTTTTAACAAAAGCAAATAACTGGACAGGAAGCTTTACAGATCTTGACGAATACAAAGCGGGAAAGAAGATTGTTTATACAATCAAAGAAGAAACTGTTGGAAACGGATATATAAGTGTAGTAACAAAAACAGGAGAAAATACTTTTATAGTAATAAATACAAGAGAACCTGAAAAGACATTTGTAGAAGGAACAAAAACTTGGAATGACAAAGAT
>ERZ773263.1855-NODE-1855-length-12126-cov-32.070831_pt1 | contig 12126 bp, 14 predicted proteins | sample MGYA00511076_ERZ773263 | MGnify/ENA primary metagenome ERZ773263 (study PRJEB29015, sample SAMEA2738155) | human oral metagenome | biome: human oral; feature: human-associated habitat; material: saliva | place: China | collected 2195 ... | reverse complement strand
TGTATTTTTGAGTGGTTTCATAGTCACCAGAAACCGTTCCATTGATTCCCTCATCTGCCACCAAGATACGGCCTTTAAGACCAATAGATTTACAGAAGGCCAGATGATCAGCTGCAAATTTCTCAGCATTCTCAATGGGAACATATTTGTAGTAAAGTAGGACGCGAATATCTTTTGCCATAAGATTTCAACTCTCTTTTCTTTATAAAATTTTCTGAATTTTTAATTCATCTATTTATTATAACCTGATTGAAAAAACTGGGCAAAAAATTTGTTTGGAAAATAGCAGAGCGGGAATCTCTATGCAGAAAAGAAGGTTAGCCCTCTTTCTCCAAGTCTTCCAAATACTTTTCAAAGCGCTTTTTCTGCCACTTGCTGAGACTCTCCAAGATAATATTGACCAGCAGCATGAAAGGAAAGTGAATGACAAAAGTAATGAAAATAACAAATAGGAACATAGGATGAAAAACACTGTTATGATAAATAGCGTGATTGAGCTGGAAATTCTGGCAGGCAATCAAAAGAGTCAGAAAGCCTGTTGCGGCTAGCACACCCCAGATAGTCAGACTGAAACTATTGTAATAATTGGCTCCCAGATACTGAGTGCGACACATGAAATAAAAACTGCTGATGAGAATCAGAAGCAAGAAGGGCTGGTAGTGAACGACTCCCCCATTCATTGCTACAGAACCCATATATAAAGCGAAACTGCCACATAGCATGAGGCTGAAACTCTCCATACCAGCCTTGTTGACCAGTTGTTCTTCGCGTTCGTCTAAGATTTGACGTTTGATAAGTTTCATTTTCATTTCAAGCTCCTATACTTCTACTCCAAAAATAGGGATTAACAACATAAGAATGGCAGGAAGTCCGTTATTTATCATGTGAACTGCAATACTGACTTCCAAGCGCCGAATTCGACAAGCCAGCAAGGTCAAAATTACAGAAGCACCACCATAAATCACAAAAGACATGATATTGGTTGGGCCATGAAAAATCGCAAAGAGCAGTCCGCCTATGATATAGCCCCAGCTTTCATAGCCTTTAAAGATTTTTAGAGGGATGATGCCACGGAAAATAATTTCTTCTGCGATAGGCGCTAAAACACCAAGCATGATGGCCAACAACATCGCATCTCCCCTTCGGAACTCCTCCATCAAAGATGCCTGATTAGCTGTTGTCACCTCGCCATGCAGCCACCGGAGTAATACCGTCCCAAGGACAGATATGAGCAACATGCCTAAGAGGCCTAGAGCAATTCGCTTCCCGTCTCCTTTTTGAAAGATTTTTCCAGACTGGGATAAGATTCCAGTTTTCTTTGCTACTACGACAAAGACCAGCAAAACTAGGAAAATCAGCAAAATACCAAGACCAAGGGTCCACTGTTTGGGAAATTGATAAGTTATTACTAGCTGCTGAAACAGCAGAGGGAGAATATACAGGGCCAAGGCTAAAAAAGCGCAGCCAACCCAGATCAATCGTTTCCACCAAGTCATTCTTCATCCTCCAATTCCTGATCGAGCTTTGCCTGACCTTTACCGTTTAGGTAAAGACTGATCTTGTCCATGGTCAAACTTCCAAGCATAAACAGTATCATTGCAAGAGCCAGCTTAAGCAGATACAAAAGGTTCAACATGCTAGCCAGATTTTCTCGCTGACCAAAGAAATCAATGCCTATAACGATGAGAACAAAGACAATGCCACCGCCAAAACGCTCTGGCCATTTTTCCTCTCTCCACCATATCACCAACATCAACGCCTAGGCTTACGCGACGAAGCAAGGCATATAGACCTACTAGGGTAAGCAGGATACCTTCTGGCAGATAGGCCAGCAAGCTTAGATGGAGGATATAGGCTTTGAAAAATACAGAGATAGCTAAGAAGAGAAACATTCCTAGCACTAGTTCTCCCGCAACTTTGCCGTCCAATTTCTCTGTTCGTTCATCTTTTATAACAGGCTGCTTCTTCATTTTCTTTCTCACTTTCTTATTTATAAGTTGAAGATTCACTGATTCTAATTCTCATCATTTTCTAATTCTTGGTCCAATAAAACCTGTCTCTTCTGATAAAAATGATCGACCAACTGATCAAATATACTAGAAAAGGCAGTTAGCAAAGCTAAAATAAAAATAAATTGCAAAATTGGATGATGGCGAAAAAATGGTCGAAGAGCTGAATTTCCACTCCACATCTGAACAGCCACGATTACAATTGCTAAGATAGCCCCGTTAGCCAAACGACTTCTGAAACTCTTAAGCCCAGTAGATGGCTTGTAGCGTCTGATATCAAGTCCCAATTGCCAGCTACGAATTCCAGCATAGATCTCCATACCCAAAATAATCAGAATTTCTGGTAAGTAGCCTTCTACTGGCTCATGCCAAAGAGTAATTTTGACAAAAATAGAAATAACGAGCAAAATGATCGCAAAAAATGCAACTTCATTTCCTAATTTTCGCTCAAGTTGTAGAGTCCGCTCGTCTGTATAGACTTTTTGTGGTTTGTCCTTCATTCTTTTTCTCACTTTCTTCCTATTCTTCCCAAAACAACTGATCCAGCGTTTTATTGAGGCATTTGCAAATGGCCAAGCATAGACTAAGGCTGGGATTGTACTTGCCTGCCTCAATCAGGCCAATGGTCTGACGGGTCACGCCAATAGCATCAGCCAAGTCACCTTGGGTCATGTCATGCTCAACCCGTGCCATCTTGAGCTTAAGATTTTTTGCCATGGTCACCATCCTTATCGTCATTTTTTTGCCCGCCTATGGTGTAGAAAGTACAGCCGAGGGCAACATCAGCACAAGCGAGTATGATAAAGGTTTGATTCTTCCGAATCATGCCCACAACTAGTAAAATTGTGGCTGATACAAGACAAATAAGCAGTATAAGCAGATCATTCACTTTTTTATTCATATCTACGCTCCTTTCATCTTCATAAGTCCATTATACAATATATTTTAAATAATGCAATATATATATTGCATAAAGTTATGTTTTATTTGCAAATTATGGCTGGAGCTATTTTATAGACCTAAGAAAAAAGAGAGTGGGACAGAAATCGAATTCTAACGAATTACCGATTTCTGTCCCACTCTCCGTAATATCTAGTTGGATTAATCTTTCTTAAGGCTGCCTGAACGAGTCTGAGTACGGGCGTAGGCAAGTAAGAGCAAGGTTCCTGCTACAGCAACTGTCACTCCATTGGACAGAGTTGCTACAAAGCCTTGCACAAAGACCTTATTGACTGGCTCGCTATAAATCAAGATATCTCCAATCGGAGCGACCAAGAGCCAGACAAAAGCATTGGCCAAAAGCTGGAAGATATTGAAGTTGACGATGTCCTTCACTTCAAAAACACCTTCTGCTGCACGGATGCGATTTTTAAACAAACCAAGAATGAAACCAAAGAAGGCACTAGCGATAATCCATGACCACCAGAGACCGTAGCCAGCCATAGCGTCTTTGATAACGTGGCCAATCAAGCCCATCAGGAAACCGACAAAAGGCCCGAAAACAACACTGAAGAGGGCCTGAACCGCATATTGCAGCTGAATGCTAGTATTTGGAACAGGTGTTGGAATGCTAATCATCCCAATGACTACAAAAAGCGCAGCCCCAATCCCCGTTGCAACGACTTCTTTAATAGTAAACTTTGTATCTAAAAATTTCTTTTTCATAATATTCTCCTTTAATTTTCTATACGTTTAATCTCAATATGCCATTGAGCACCAACACCAACATTATAGGCCTTGGCAAAGGAACCTTGGTTAATAGCTAAGCCCACCCGATAGAGGGAATTGATGTACAAAATCGGCTGACCGATGCGGACATCCGCAAAGGACTTGCCATAGGTCACCTGGTTTTGATAGACCAGCATATCATTGTTGTAGATAGTGACTTCAAAGCGGTCGCCAAAGTTGGGCTCTAAGGTGCAGAATTCCTCGCGCGTAATCGAAGTCCAAAGCGAGCCAAAGCGAACATCCAAAATATCAATGGCTCCGCTGACAAAATTATCCCCCAGTCTTGTTTCCACAACAGGGATTTCAACAATTTCTTCGACACTCAGCTCTGGGCCAACTTCCTCAAAACTGATATGGCCGCTGGCTAGCTTGGCACCTGTGTAGGCATAGACATCTCGCCCATGGAAGGTATAAGAATGCTCGGTATTCTTGCGACGATTTTCCACTTCTGAAATCTCACGAATAGCTACGATACCGACATGCTTTTTGATAAAGGACAGAGTACCATTGTCAGGTGTCACGATATATTGATTTTTACTGGTCTTAGCAACCACGCTTTTCCGCTTAGAACCCACTCCCGGATCCACGACTGAAACAAAAGTCGTTCCCTCTGGCCAATAATCTACCGTTTGAAAGAGACGATAACTACCCTCAAAGATATTGTAAGGGGTGATGTCATGGGTCAAATGATGGATTTTCAGCGTTGGTGATTCCTCCAAAGCCACTCCAATCATAGCCGACACTGCTCCATCTACCAGACCGAAGTCCGACTGCAGTACTAATATGTTGTTCATCTTAATCCTCCCAGGACTTGAGCCTGATATTCTCCAAGTCTTCTAATCTTACCAAAATTAGGCTCTTTTCGCTAGAGCTGGAGGCATAGGATTTTTTTATAACTGTCTATTTTTCAAAGATATAGCATGCAAGCTAGGGCATTTTTCTGGATCAAACTTATGTCAGAACAATTCCTTGAGTAGGCTAAGATAGGAAAGTCCCACCTTTCGTCTGGCTTGACTTTTTATGACTGAGAGGCAGCTTTTGCACTGCGCTTTTTTACCAGATATTGACCCAGCAGGCCACCGATTAAAGCACCTGCCATTACCATCACGATAAAACTAGCGATGGTCGGAAAATCCAACGGCAGCAAAATCCGATTGATGTATTCTGCTGTCTTACCACGCGCTACCAAGCTATCAATATAAGCTTGACGCGCTAGCCACATGAGGATAATAGGCCCCGAATTGACAAAAGAGAAACAAACAAAGGAAAGCAGATTCAAAAATTTATTTTCGTATTTGCCCAAGCCTGTAATCGTGTCAGCTAAAAGACCGAACACCAAACCTGGCAGGCCAGCAATCATAAAATGACCAGACAAGAGGAAAAAGCCTCCCATCACCACGCCCAGTAAGCTAATCGCTCCGAACTTTTTAATCTTGCTTTGCAGGCACATATAAACGCTTCCGCCAAAAACTGCAGCAAAGACTGGAGCATAGAACATATTGCCAGCATTGTCAAAAAAGTGACCTACTAGTACTCCTAGTCCGACACAGAGAAAGTAGAGTAGAGCAAAGAGTCCCGTCCATTTCAACTCTTTAAGTGTTAACGATGTCATCATCGATTCCTTTCTAATTCTGAAGTCAAAACTTCATGAAACTATTGATAGCTATATCCTTGATAAGTGAAAAGGCTCATTTCATGCCTTGCCATCCTTCCTGCAAAATGAGATTTTAGCAAGGTTTCCAGATCTAGCATCCTTGATATGCTTGCTTCCCTCAGCATGGGCAAAATCTAGCGCTAGCAAGAAGCAATTTATTATGCTATTTTTCCATACTTATCTTTATTTATTATAGCATTATGAAAATAGAATGTAAATTAAATTTTCAGACTTTTCAAAGGATGATAGCTGACAAAAGAGGCTGGGACAAAAGTCCTAGCCTCCTCAATTGTCTTTGGATTGTCGAGCAAGACGCAGTGGTTGAGTGGGCTCTACTACGCTGATTTCATCAGCTTTTACAGCCCTACTCAACTGTGCGGAGGTGGGACGACGAAATCGAATTCTAACGAATTACCGATTTCTTTCCCACTCTCTTTTTTAGTCTAAGTTATTCAATAATTGAATGAGAGTTTCAGCTGAGCGCTTGCCTGCTTCTAGGATAAATTCATCAAAAGTGATATTGGCATCATGGCTGGCTGTATCGCTCATTGCGCGAATGACCATAAAAGGCAAACCAAGAGAATGCGCGGCTTGAGCAATAGCTGCTCCCTCCATCTCGACTGCCAAAACATCAGGAAAATGTTGTTTAATTTGGTCAATCTTGTCCTGTCCAGCGATAAAACTATCTCCCGTCGCAATCAAGCCAACTCGGCTCGTCTGCTGGGTCTTTTCCAACACTGCTTTCATCTCCTCAACCAAGTAGCGACTGGCTTCATAGTAGAGGGGCTGCCGTGCCATTTGACCGTAATCATAGCCAAAAGCTGTTACATCCACATCATGGTAAACCAAACGATCTGCCACCACTACATCTCCGATTTCTAAGCCCGAGGCCACTGCGCCAGCAGAACCTGTATTGATGACCGCTGTTACCTTAAAGTCATTGACTAAGACAGCCACACTCATGGCCGACATAACTTTGCCGATTCCACTTTCTACCAGTACAACCTCATGATGCTTGATACGACCAGTATAGTAAACATGCCCTAGGCGCTGGTGTTTTTCAGCCATTTCCAGATGCTCTACCAGCAGCTTCAACTCCTCAGGCATAGCCGCAATAATTCCGATTTTCATGATTCATTCTTTCCTTCTTTACATTAAAAAGAGGGAGAGAAAGCAGAGTTTCATCTTCTCGTTTCCCTCACTCCCCTCTTTATCATAGCCAAATAATGGCCGCAATTAATCCAATCAAGAGAAGCACAATCCAGAATAGGATTTTGTTTAATTTAGCCTGAAAAATACTTCGTTTTTGATTTTCGATTCGACGACTTTTGATAACTGTCGGTTCAACTTCAATCTGCAGAGTATCCTGAGTGACAGCTTGCCGTGGAGCAGCATAGCCGAAAGTTCCTTTTCTAGCAATAGAAATGACCTTAGTTTCTTCATCGTCCATCAGCAAGGGACCATCAATATGTTCTCCGCGATTGGCCCGCTCAATGATTTCATCTGTTAATAAAGCTTTTCCCATTGATCTACGTTCCTATTTATTCAGATTTTTTTGTTGCCAGTACTGAAGAGCCATGATGGTCTTGGCATCGCAGATATCACCGTTTTTCAGCAACTGATGTGCCTCCTCCAGACTGACTTCAAAAAGTTCTAATGTTTCATCCTCGTCTTGAGGACGAGGGTTTTCGACCTTTGTTAAATGGCTGGCGCTGTAGAGTTTGATTTTCTCATTGCAAAAACCGATAGCAGAGTAAAAATCATAAACCAGCTCCAACTGGCCAGTGTAGCCCGTCTCTTCTTCCAATTCACGCAGGGCAGCTGCATGAGGATCTGCGTTCTCTCCTACTTCTAGCTTACCAGCTGGAATCTCATAAGAAGTCGCTTCAATGGCCTTGCGGTACTGCTTAACCAAAATCATTTTGTTTTCCGGAGTGATGGCAATCACAGCCACCGCGCCATTATGGAAAATCAAATCTCGTTGAGCTTGACCCTTACCATCTGGCAGTTCCACCTGATCCTGAACCACTTTGAAAATCGGTCCTTGATAAATCTCCGTCCGTTGGACGGTTTTTTCTTCAAATTCCATGACTACACCTACTTATTTTGAGGGTGATGAGGGAGACGCTTGGCGTATTCTGCCATGTTGGTCTGGCGACCACGTCCTAGAGCGATAGCATCTGCTGGAACACTCTTTGTAATAGTCGAGCCTGCACCAACCAAGGAATTGTCACCCAACTCTACTGGAGCAACGATAGTTGAGTTAGAGCCGACAAAAACATTATTCCCAATCAGCGTCTTATACTTATTCTGCCCATCGTAATTGGCCGTAATTGTACCAGCCCCAATATTGACATTGGCTCCTAAATCAGCGTTTCCCAGATAGGCTAAATGGCCAGCTTTAGTGTTTTCACCTAGCGAAGACGCCTTGACTTCAACGAAATTACCGACATGGACATCCTTGGCCAGACTAGAACCTGGACGGATATGAGCATATGGCCCGACCGTCACGCCATCTGCCAAGCTAGACTCTTCAATCATCGAGTTTGTAATGACCGCTCGCTGACCAATTTCTGAGTCTACAATATAAGTCCCATTGGTCAGAATAGTCTCCGCCCCAATCTTGGTTTGACCCTTCAGAGTCACATTGGCTTCGATTTGAACTTCAGGCGCGATTTCTACATTAATATCTATATAAGTCGCATCTGGATTGACAAAGCTGACACCGTTAATCATGTGCTGCTGGTTAATCCGGCGGCGCATAATGCTTTCAGCTGTCGCCAAAGCCACGCGGTCATTGACACCGAGACTTTCGTCAAAGTCTTTCAGCGTATAAGCACCGACTTTTTCCCCATTTTCACGGAAAATTCCAATCACATCTGTGATATAGTATTCTCCCTGCGCATTGTTGGTATTGATATTTTTGAGAGCCTCAAAGAGACGAGCATTGTCAAAGACATAGGTCCCTGTATTGATTTCCTTGATTTGCTGCTCAAAATCAGAAGCATCTTTTTGCTCAACGATTTTGATGACTTCTCCGTGCTGATTGCGCACGATCCGGCCATAGCCAAAAGGATTGTCCGCTTCAGCAGTCAGGATTGTCGCAACATTCTTGTGATTGATATGAAAATCAATCAGGTTTTTCAGGCTTTCTCCCGTAATCAGGGGAGTATCGCCAGCAATAACTAAGGTTTGACCAGTTAGATTTTCCAAAACAGGCTCAGCCATCATGACCGCATGGCCAGTTCCTAGCTGCTCGGTCTGACAGACAAACTCGGTCTGATCTGCCAAGACTTGCTCAACCAGCTCCGCCTTGTGCCCGATAACAGTAACAGTCTTCTCAGGCTCAATCGCACTGACACTACGGAAAACGTGCTCTAGCATGGAAATTCCTGCCACCTTGTGCAAGACCTTTGGTAAATCTGATTTCATGCGAGTACCCTTACCCGCAGCCAAAATAACGGCATAATTTGTCATAAATGAACTCTTTTCTCTAAGATATTACCCTTATTATACCACTAAAAGAGATTTTTTTAAAATGCAAATTGCAGAAGCAGAAACTAGCGCTTAGAAAATAAACTTCAAGCCATTGAGCGAAGCACTGTCTTAATCCGCAATCCACTCCATCCAGATCAATTCTTTAACGTCTTTTTGCGGGTTTAAAAATGATTTTTTCGTTCGTTTATATTGATTTTGATAGCAGCGAATGACCAGCAAATTGTTCTCCTTAAACACTATAGGTCTATTGTTTCTATTATCAAAATTTTGACAGCGATTAGACACTTAAAATTGATATTCAAAAAAATATTTGCTATAATGACCTAAGAACGAATGTTCGCTCCTACCTTATGAAGTACAGAAAACTCTACAAATCTGCTGGGACAATACTATTGTGACCCATTTTGGGATGATACAATCCAAGGTTTGTAAGCTCCACTGTCTAGTTTTCTTGTTTTTATCTGGCTAATTATATATTTAAAATTGTAAGGAGATCTTCGTTATGATATTTACTAGAAATCGCAAGAAGAGAGATGAATACTACCAACAGATTGACAGGATCTATAATAACGATAGTATCATCATTAGCTCAAAGTTACGGGAAGAGCTCCTAAATAGTGCCAAAGGGCTACAGAAGGGGGACCAAATCAGTTATTTGGCATTTAAGTTGTATCCTTTTGTATGTGACGAGGTGCTCAAGAATAAGTCTAACGAATTGATCGCATTCAAAAAATACCTTGAAAAAACAAGATGGAAATATTATTGGGGAAGTGTGCTCATTCGTTAGGGCATAAGTTGCAACTGGCACTTTTGAAAGCATTCAAGATGAATACGCAAATCATCTTCCAATATGGTATGATGATCAAAAACTCATAGAATCTCATAGTGGAGCTGGTGGGCTAGCAACTTACAGTTCACACTAGTTGAGGCTCTGTGAGTTTTTTTCTTGTACCATATCTATAATGTAGCCATAAAAAAGAGGCTGGGACTCTTTTGTCCCAACCTCTTGAATGTAGACACTGTTAGCTCACTAAAGTGGGCTAGAGTCCCATATAAATATTTTGTGACCAGCTGCAATCTAAGCTCTCACAGAGATAAATGGTGAGCCTTCTGTATTATCTTCAGGCGCTCCGCTCTTTGAACCAAAGATATAATCCACTGAGTACCAACCGTTATTATTAGCATTATAAGGATCATAGACCTGGGTTTGGCCATTTTGATAGCCTCTCAAGACTATCTCATGGGTAACAGGATAGCTAGCAAATACGCTATTACCAACAGCCGCCATGACATGATGACCTGCTGCCAAAGCTTCTTTAAGGGCTGCTGATGAATGCAAGACATCTGTGGTCAGTCCCCAGTTCTGTGCCCCTTGGACAATCCCCTTACTTGACGTTCCAAATAGACTATTTTTGTTAAAGGAGTCTGTGTGATGATAAAGGTAGTCCGCTACGGTTGTTGGTAAAACAGTTTGACCTGTAATACCAGAAATAGCCATTGCTAATGTAGTAGGAACACAGCCAGTAGCTGCTAAATTATATTTCCCATAATATAAACCAGCCCATCTAGGATCACGTTGTGAATAATATGGCGTATCATAAACTCCTCTGCTGACTGTTGTAGTCGTTCCACCAACGCCTACCAAACTACCATCATTTTGAACATAGTAGAGGTGAATATTGTATTCTCCCGTAGAATATTTATGGCTAGAGGTGCGTACCAAGGCCTTATAACTACCATCGGCTTGCCTTTGAGCCCGATACCAAACAATGTCATCCTGACCATTGACACTTGACCAAGTTGGCAATTTGACTTCCTTGACTCCTTTTGGACTATAAACATTGGTCACTACAACTTCGAAAGTGCCTAATCGAGGATTATTATTTTTAATGGTGATTTGACCCGTTGGCTTAATGTGTTCTGAAGCTACATTCGCTGTTATCTTCGTGCCTCCAACCCCGACCATACGGCCATCATTCTGAACATAGTAGAGGTGGATATTGTATTCGCCTGTAGAATACTTGTGGTCACGTAGATTGACCTGTGCCTTGTAAGTACCATCGGCTTGCTTGACTGCTGTATACCAAATAATGTCGTCCTGACCGTTAGCACTTGACCAGGTTGGCAATTTAACTTCCTTGACACCATAAGCATTCTCAACTTCAGAAACTACCACTTCAAAGGTACCTGTCTGTTGATTATTATTCTGGATAGTCAACTTACCTTTGGGAGTTCCTAGAGATACGGTCGTCTTGGTCCCTCCAACTCCGACCAACTGGCCATTATTCCCTACATAATAGAGATGGACATTGTACTCACCTGTAGAATATTTATGGTCGCTCGCCTTAATATTCATCTTGTAGGTACCATCAGCCTGCTTGGCAGCTCGATACCAAATAATATCATCCTGACCATTGGCGCTAGACCAAGTTGGTAGAAGCACTTCACGAACTCCCTCTGGACTACTCACTCCGCTCACGACAACATCAAAACTACCTGTTGTTGAACTGTTATTGGCAATCGTGAGAGTCCCTTTGGGTTTAGCGACAGAAACAGTGGTTGTTGTGCCACTAACCCCAATCATCTGACCATTATCTTGAAGGTAGTAAAGGTGGATATGATACTCACCAGTGGACATCTTATGGTTGCGGGCTTGAATGCTGGCCCTGTAGGTGCCATCGGACTGCTTGGTCGCTGTGTACCAAACAATATCATCTTGGCCTTTATCACTAGACCAAATCGGCAGATGCACGCTCTTGACATCAAAAGGACTGACAACATCAGACACAACAACATCGAAGCTGCCCGTATCCGGGTTGTTGTTTTCAATTTTCAAGCTTCCTTTAGGCTTGGCTGCTAAACTGAACTGGGTGCCTGCTACACCGACTAATTGGCCGTCATCTTGGATATAGTAAAGATGAACAGTATAGTCTCCCAAAGAATATTTGTGATCGCGAGCCTGGATACGAGCTCGATAAGTACCATCAGACTGTTTGATTGCTGTGTGCCAGACTAGGTCATCTTGACCTTTATCGTTAGACCAGGTCGGCAGCTTGACTTCCTTGACACCAAAAGGATTGGAGACTCCTGAGACAACGACGTCAAAGCTGCCAGTAGCTGGATCGTTGTTTTCGATTTTCAAGGTTCCTTTAGGTTGAGACAGGCTAACTGTTGTTCGAGTACCACCTACACCAACCAGCTGACCATCATCTTGAATATAGTAGAGATGGACATTGT
>ERZ773263.1853-NODE-1853-length-12138-cov-12.650832_pt1 | contig 12138 bp, 10 predicted proteins | sample MGYA00511076_ERZ773263 | MGnify/ENA primary metagenome ERZ773263 (study PRJEB29015, sample SAMEA2738155) | human oral metagenome | biome: human oral; feature: human-associated habitat; material: saliva | place: China | collected 2195 ... | reverse complement strand
TCCGCAGCTCGGCGAGTTTTACCGCAGGTATCCGACGCTGATGACGCCCCAGAGCTTGCAGGTATGGATCGACGAGGGTGGGACACACTCCCTGGCCTCGGTTTCGCGCCAACTCAGCCACGCTCTGCCGCTACTTTTCCCGGGGAAATAGTCCGAACCACACCGCACCACTCCAACACCTTATTCAACGTATTTGTAAAGGCTTGCCTGCACCATGTAGCACCGCCATGCAAAGTACGGAGGCTCTGACTCATCGTCGCTTCCGCAACAGCTACACGACTCTACAATCGCACCCAGCACAGTACGAGGATCCTGCACAACAGTGTCCTCAAGAAGTGTCCAATCGAAATCATGCCATGGCTCAATTGCAACCTTCTGCCCGCGATGAAGGATCCGCAAATCCCACGGTGGACCAGCGGGGATATTCATCTCAAATAAGAGAACGTCACCTTCCGAGATGGCAGAAATTAGACGTTGCTTCATCTCAGATTCTTCTGAACCGTCTTCTTCGAACATTTGGCCAAGAACAATCGGACCAACTTTGACGACATGCTCGTCATCCATGCACCCGTCTTCACGAAAATCTTCAGCATTTACATGCTCTGAAAACCATTTCATTCCACGGACACGAATCTTGTCATCAAGTGCAGAAATGTCCGCATACTCCTCTGTAAAATAATCCAGAGCACTCGTTAACCCTTCAACATCTGGGATTTCTGGAACAGGAAGATTACGCTCATCATATTCACGATACGGAGACATTCGAGAGCACCTTTCTCTTTCGAAATCGCTCTGCACACCTTCAGACAGAGCGACTTAAGCTACTGACACCATGACACTTTCATCCTCGAAGCGTTACTGTCAGCTAACACACAGGAATACTCCTCCGCTCCAGGTATTCCAAGAGAAACTACGCGCGTGTTGCACTAACGGCATTGACACCACTAGGCGCGATTGACACCACCCGGCGAGATCGACACCACTTGGACGCATCGCATACCCCAAAAACCGTCCATCCAAAGCTCCAAGTTGTGTCAATGCCTCCATACGGTGCCAATGAGGCCCGAATAACGCAAACTCCCGTGGTTCAAGAAGCCCAAATGGCGCAAACTCCCGTGGTACAAGAGGCCTAAATAGCACAAACCCCCTTGACTCAAGATGCCTGGATCAGCCATTCTCAGGGCGCGCGTCGACTAATTGCTCAACCTCGTGGACAATCCGCTCAGTTCCACCCAATTCTGACAGCTCGTCGCGCACCCCTCGGATCCCCGAGGTCAGGGCGGACTCATCGATGAGGCGCAGCACGGCCTCGGCAATAAGTGCGGGCTTGGGTGCGCAAGCGCTCAGGCCGCAGCGCGTACGCTCAACGGCATCGGCGTTGAATTGGCGCTCAAACACACGCCCAGGAACGACGACTTGAGGCACTTCGTAAGCCAGCGCGTCCATCATCGAGTTTTGCCCGCCGTGGTGCACGAAAACCTGGGCGCGAGGGAGGAGATCGGCAAAGTTGAGGCGAGGCGCACAGGTCACCTCGCGGTCAGCTGCGGCGTAGACCGCTTCGGGCACACCTGCAACGTAGACGTCGCAGCCAAGCACGCTCGAGAGCTGGCGGCCAACTCGCACGGCAACTCCCGCGGGAACACTGCCAGAGCCGAGGTAGACGAGTGCGCAATCCCGATCGGCGCTGTGACTATCCACCATTGGCACCTCGCCAAGAAAACCGCAGTAGATCGCCCGCTCCCCCACCCGCGGTTCCAGGGTCGGACAGCTCGGGATGAAGCGCCGTTTCATCCCCTCAAGAATCGAAAGCGACGAGGCCGGGGCGGGTATACCCATCTCGCGCAGCATGCGTCGAATTCCTGAGGATTTACGTGGGTTTGAGGCGTAGGCGACGGTCGTCGGCTGCGAGCCGCTGCCCACACAGGGAATTCCTTCGGCGCGAGCGGCGATCACCGCGGCCAAGTTGAACTCCGAGTAGACAACGTCGGGGCGCGCGGCTCGCATGAATTCACGGAGCTTCTCAACAACCACGCAGCTGTAGCGATAATCCAAAGATCCCGTTAACCACAGCACTTCTTCGAAACTATGAACGGGCTTGCGCCCCATCAATCCCAGGCGAGAAGCCAACGGAAATGTGTAGCGGGCGATGGCCTCGGGAAGACCAAGGGGCGAAGGAACGGGAATCTCGAGAGTCGGGGCGACCGGATCAGCACAGTTTCCGTCGTTTCCCCATGCGAGCGTGACCTCGTGGCCACGGCTGAGGAAAGCGCGGGCAATCTGTTGCGCGCGCGACCACGGACCGCCCATCTGCGAACGGGCAAGCATGGGGACGACAAGGATTTTCACGATTTAAGGGTACGCCCGGAAACGTGGTCCTTTAGCCCCAGAGGGCTAGGCCCACCTTTGGAGCGCTACAGCTCCAGCCTCATGTACACGAGTTCTTGGTAGCCCGCGGACGCGGACTGGTAGCCCCGGGGGTTGCGCCCGTATTCCTCGAACCCTGCGCGACGGTAAAGGGACACCGCCCGTTCGTTGTCCGCCACGACTTCGAGTTCAAGCTGGGTGTAGCCCGCCTGCCGAGCACAGTCAATGCTCGCATCCACCAGCGCCCGGCCGATCCCCATCCCCCAGTACTCCTTGAGGATGCTGATCCCAAAACGCGCCCGGTGCGCAACCTTACGCCTACTGCGCACTGCTGACACTCCTGCACTTCCAACGATGCGCCCGTCGATCACGGCAACGAGTTCAACCTCATTGCCACTGCGTTCTGTTTCTTCTAGGGAGCGGGCCTCTTGTTCATCGTCGCCGCTCTGCTCGTCCGGGTAGGACAGCAGATAGTCAGTTTCCGCATGCGTGCGTTGCGTAGTCTCGCGCAGAACGCGGGCATCCGAGGCGACGGCGTTCCTTACCAGGAGTTCCACCCTGCCCTTTAGTATCACCGTCTTGGCGTACCTCATTGTCGGGCTCCTTGTCTGCCTAGGAATAAGCGCCAATTTCACGTTCAATGTAGCAATAGCAGTGCACGAGTGACACGCGCAAACGAATCTACAAGGAGCTTACTTACCCCACTGCAGATTGATTACCGCCAATTTATACCGCCACTGGCGGTAATCGAGCGGCACTGAGACTGTCAGAGCGTCAAACCCATGCGCTATCCGGGTTCACGTACATGCTGCTGAAACAGCGTGATCCTATGACCGCCATGGAACTACACTGTTGCCAACCCACGTTTTTAGAAAAGGAATGCTTATGTGGCCCAGTCGGAAGCTTGAGCTGTTGACCCCACTGATTGCGGGACTGTGCGAGGAACGCGGGATGGAGGTGCCCGCGCCAACGAGTGTCGATGAGATGTGGGAGCAGTTCCGCGCGCTGGTCAATACGCGCCCACCCATGCCTGCCTCGCCGCAGTGGCTGGCTTTGCAGGATCAGTTGCTCAGTGAGTTGATTGCCGGGGATGGCGTTGTTTCCATTGACGAGGCCGAGGTCGCGCCTCTACACCCGAACATTCGCCTGTGGCGCGGTGACATTACGAGGCTCGCGGCGGATGCGATTGTGAACGCGGCGAACTCGAAGATGTTGGGCTGCTGGGAGCCCGGGCACGCATGTATTGATAACGCAATTCATACGTTTGCGGGCGTTCAGCTGCGCTTGGAGTGCGCACAGCTCATGGAGGAGCAGGGCCACGAGGAGCCGACGGGCAGGGCAAAGATTACGGGGGCGTATAACTTGCCTTCGCAGCGCGTCATTCACACGGTCGGGCCGATTGTGCCAGCTGGCGAGGACGCAGACATGCATCGTTTCGAGCTGATGAGCTCGTACCTGAATTGCCTGGATTTGGCGCAGGAAAGCGGGATGGGCTCGCTTGCGTTCTGTTGTATTTCGACGGGCGTTTTTGGCTACCCGAAGCAGGATGCTGCCGAGGTCGCGGTGGATGTGGTCAATCAATGGCTCACTGCGACCCAGTCCCCCATGGTCGTTGTGTTCGATGTGTTTTCTGATGAGGATGCGGCGATTTATCGAGGGCTTCTGGGGTTCTAGGGTTTTAGCACTCCAAGCACTTCGAAGGGCGGGCAAACGTGGATAAGAAGGCTGTCCAGATTCTGAATCGTTTGATGGACGATCAGAAGAAGCATTCGGTGAGTGCTGAGGAGCTTGCGCATGCCCGGAAGATGGGGGTGGTTGTTGAGGATCAGCCGATTACTCTCGATCAGGCGTTTGAAGTCTTGGAGCGATGCTTTGAGGCCGTGTCTTTAGAGGATGCAGCACAGGCGTTTTTGTATAGTTTGTCCTCGCGCGATGTGGATTACCGCTATATTTTGGCGTCCTATGTGTATGCCCGCAGTTGGTTTTCTTTTGATCGAGGCCGGACTCAGGAGGTCCCAAAGAGGCTGACGGGCACCTTCTTTAACTGGGTGAAACACAGGGGCGGCGGCATTTGGGGAACGATCGGGAAGCCCATCTTTTTCTTAGAGCAGTTCGCGTCAATGGAGCGGCGGGCTGCGAGTGATATTGATGTGGAGATTTTGCGGTCGATCTTGGAGCTGGCTGATTCCATGGAGGACGAGGCCAGTGGCACTGCCTTGGCAACCGCTATCCGCACCGCGAAGTTGCTTCCCTGCAACCAAGCGGAGGCCGTTGGGATCGTTGAGACTCTGGGAATCTGTGGGATTCTTGAGGCACCAGGGCACCCCGGGTTTCTGCATTCATTCACTCCCCCACTGGAGCGTGATACCGGTGACATGAGGCAGAGCCTGTCGTATCCCTTGAACTGGTGGCACGGGGTTGATGGAGTGAATTGGGAGAATGCGGTCGGGGTGTTTGGGGCTGATTTCAAGAAACACTGATCTTCCCAGTCATGGTTTCAGTTGCGTACTGGAGGATTAGAGGAAGCGCTCCATGATAAAAATTACGAAGGGAACTGCAATACCAATTCCTGTTGCAATGAGTGTCGCCCTTCCTAGTCTTATTGCGTGTTTGTGCCCCTCCGCAGCATTAGCGTCCGAGTTTTCTACAGCGACACCAACTGCGCTTAGTTGCACGTTAAGCTCTGATATTCGTCGATTCGTCTCAACTATCTGTGAAACCATAGTTTGAAGTAACTCCACACTAGCTTTCTCCCGCTCGATACGCTGTTCCTCTTCAGCTCTCCGTTCTTCTCCTATTTCCTGGAAGCAACGTAATTCCTCTGCATTCCGCGACGAAGAAAAATCCGCGGAAAAATGAGGTATAAGATCGTCACCTTGACCGATAGCTCTTTTAATCAGTCCGCTTGTACCAAAGAGAGTGGACAGATCAATATTGGCTGCCATCATCTTTCCAACACTCTCATCATTCATAACTCGAACTGCTTCTGAAGGCCCCCGCATCGAGGCCACAATGGAACTGAGAGGCTTCATTCGCTCAGCCAATTCCCGATTCCGCTTCACCGCCTGATCGTGATGCGGATGTTCCTGATTCTCAACCGCTTCGATAAGTTCGTCCAGCGACGGATCCCATTCGCCTGAATGCGAGTTGTATTCACTCGTTTCCACTAAATTCTCCACCATTTTCAGAGAGCCAATAGTTGATAGAGCACCGACGTTTAAAGCAGCCCCGATTCACGCAAGAGTCGAAGTTCTTCAATTTTCTTTTTCAGTGGAATTACGCGATTTTCGATCTTCCCTAAATTGTGAGCTATAAATCCGGACTCCTGAATTGCTCTTGTAACTTCGATACTCGAAATTCCATATTCAGAAACGACAATAAATTGAGGGCGCTCCCCGGCATCTAAATAGCATGAAAGGAGCCTCGATTGAACAAGCTGTTTAATAAGATGCTTATACTCTTCGCCAGTTTTAACACCCCTCCACTCGCTCGTCGCCATACAAGCCGACTCATCGTCCAGCAACCCGGCACAAAGGGACACAACCTCGGAAGAAGGGCCCAAGTTACTCGTCTGTAATCCTGAACGCACCGTTCCATCAACAAATACGAATTCAACATTTTTAAGAAGAAGGTTCTGCAATTGAGACAAGGAGACTTCTTGACTGCATTCTCGTTTGAGGAGCTTCTTGCGGCGTGCAGCGTTAATCGAACCGGGGATAGAAGCACTATCGTTTGTCGACAAAACTAGAAACAGAAGGAAGAAGAAAATCCCCGAGACCATCATTAGTAGCACTACAAAAAACGCGATGACTTGCATCGACAGACGCGGATCCGATGAACGAAATTCAACGAGCACAATCGGGCAGAGAATCAGCCAAAAAACACAGAGAAGAAAAGCTTGAAACGCCCCGGTGAAGTTGTATCCATATTTGACGTCGACGTATCTTGTCGTCAGCCGCTCAATCGAGTCTTTGTATATCTGCTGTTCTAGCGGATGAGCCAAGTCATGCTTCGTTCCGCAAGAGCGAAGCTCTTTTATTGCTCGTAGATAGCTGAGTTCTCTGAATTCTCCTTTCGATGTAACTGTCTTGCGCCATCGCATCTGCGGAGGAAGCAGGTCCGGCCATCCTCTGAGAATAGTTCTTATCACCTGGATAACTGTCCCTGTCACGCTGACAATAGCAACTAGTAGTTTAAGGTTCATCTCACGTCCTTCCTCCGCTATTTGGGCGTTCACAGACCGCCCAGTCCCGAGAATCTCTCAACCCATTCCTGGAGTAATTCGCGTACGTGGGTACGCAGTTTTTCGCGGTCACCTCCCCCACCAAAACGGCGTACAGGGGGAAGAATTGCTGCCAGTCCGGTTCCTTCATCAGGAACGTAGCCCTCATTTAGACACCCATACGCAAAATCGCGTGCGCCTTGGCCCAATCGCTGGTCCTCAATGAGGTCTGAAAGTTCCTTTTCTCGACACTCGATAACGAAATTCCCGAATGCGTTCGGAATATTACCTTTCAAGCTGGCTCGGCGGTAGAACTCTTCGATGAGATCTCGTTTTCCGCGCATCATCGGTGATGAAGCAAGCGCACGACTGATTTCAACGGGGATTTCACGGTCTCCCCCATCTGCCGAATCATTCCTATGCTGTTCAATCAGCATGAGGATGTAATCGACATTGATATCTACCTGCTTAACAAGCTCCATTTCGAATACCAAGTCATCGGCAATGGGTTCTTTTTCCACTTCAGCGCGTTGACGAACCTCGTGATACAGGTCAAGGTAAATGCTGCGATAGTCTTCAAGATCTCGTGAGCTGACTCGGTCGTCTTCTTCGAAGTCATCGAAGGCAGTCAGAATATTTCGTAATCTTAGAATCTGACCCATGAGTTGGATGAAGCGTTTTTGCTCACTCTCGGATGCGATGGACCCCAACGGCAACGGGAATTCCCCAGCTAACGCGTCCAAGGCCTCGTTGTACTTGTCAAGGTATTCCCTATAGGGACGCAATAAGACCTGACTGCGGGCTTCTTTGTTTCCAAAGAGAGCAATAGCCTTGTTTGTTTCCTCCTCGAGGTTTCGGAAACAAACGATATTCCCGTAGGTTTTCACCGAATTCAGAATCCGGTTGGTGCGCGAGAACGCCTGAATCAAACCGTGAGCATGCAGGTTTTTATCAACCCACAGAGTATTGAGGGTCTTTGAGTCAAAGCCGGTGAGGAACATGTCCACAACGATAACCAGATCGATTCTCTTCTCTGTTAGGGCTTTTGAAAGGTGCTCGTAGTAGTTTTCAAAACCCGATGCGTCGGTGCCGAAGTTAGTCCCGAACCGGTCGTTGTATGCCGCAATCGCATCATCCAAGAATGCGCGATCGTCAAGAGATAGGGCCGAGGGATCCATCGATTCTTCAGCTAATAGACCAGTTCCTGGAGCTTCGTCATTTGGCGCATACGAGAAAATAATGCCAACGCTCCGTCGCTTATCCGAGGGCAGGTCTTCTTGCTGACGCTCAAATTCACGATAGTAGGCGCGGGCCGCCTTGATGGATGAAGTGGCCAATAGCGAATTGAAACCGCTGACACGTTGGTCTTTCAGCTCGTATGAGGAACTACGTTTCGTCTTTTGATCGAAATGCTCCAAAATGTACGAAACGATCGCTCTGATGCGACGCCTGTCCATGAACGCGCTCTCCGTATCAATCCCCTCAACGTCATAGTTTTCAATTCCTTCGCGCACACTGAAGGTGTTGATGTAATCAATCCGGAAGGGAAGAACATTGCCATCACGAATCGCATCAACGATTGTGTAGCAGTGAAGCTGGTCGCCAAAGGCTTGAGCAGTCGTCCGCAGATTTGTCTTCCCAGAGGACGGAGCATTTTCTGCAAAAATCGGTGTTCCCGTAAAACCAAAAAGGTGATAGTTCCTGAATGCGCGCGTAATGTACCGGTGCATATCTCCAAATTGGCTTCGGTGGCACTCATCGAAGATTAGAACAACGTGCCCGTCATAGATGGAATGCCCTCGATTGCCTTTCACGAACGTTGCCAGCTTTTGGATGGTCGTAACGATGATCGGTACTGAAGGGTCATTGATTTGAACAGCGAGCTGTCGAGTTGATTGATTTGCCGAAACTGTCCCTGCAGCAAAGCTGTTGTATTCACGAATGGTTTGATGATCGAGATCTTTACGGTCAACAACAAAGAGGACCTTATCAATGCCTTCCATTCCAGCGGCAAGCTTCGCGGTCTTGAAAGATGTGAGAGTTTTCCCTGATCCCGTTGTATGCCAGATATACCCACCCGCAGCTACGGTGCCTGTCTTCTTGTTCATCGAGGCTGTCTTGATGCGTTGAAGAATCGCCTCTGTTGCTGCAATCTGATAAGGACGCATAACGAGCAATTCGTTCTGAACATTAAGAACGCAGTACCGCGTGAGGATTGACAGAATTGTCCGCTGCGCGAGGAATGTTGCGGTGAAATCTGTCAGTTCGGGAATTTGGTTATTCGCCGCATCGGTCCACCATGAGGTGAACTCAAATGAACGGGCATTTGCGGCCTTCACTTCACGTCTTTGCCCATGATTTTCGGTTAAATGCTGAAGCCGAACCGTGTTGGAGTAGTACTTGGTGTGTGCGCCGTTCGAAATAATGAAGATCTGCACGTATCCGAAGAGCCCGTCTCCGGCTGCAGCATGAAATGAATCCCGTTGATAACGGTCGATCTGATTGAAGGCCTCTCTGAGAGCTTTGCCTCGGCGCTTAAGCTCAATATGAACCAAGGGCAAGCCATTCACAAGAATCGTGACGTCGTAACGGTTCTTTCGTTCTCCAGTATCGATAGCAAATTGCCTGATAACTTGTAGTTTATTGCGGTGAATATTGGTCTTATCGATGAGACGAATATTCTTGATTGTTCCATCGTCACGCGTAAGAACCTGAACATAGTCTTCGTGAATGCGCCGAGCTTTCGCAATCACTGAATTAGGCTCATCCGATGGAACATTGACAATTGACTGCTCATAAAAGCGTGCCCATTCATCATCAGTGAATCGATAATCGTTAAGCGCTTCGAGCTGTTTTCGTAGGTTACTTGTGAGCCCCTCCAAGTCATGGATATCGAGATATTCGTAAGCTTGAGCGCGAAGCTGGGCAATCAGGGCGTCTTCAAGCGCGGCTTCACTTTGGTATTCGCTTTGCGTCGAACGCGCGGATTCATAGAGGCCAACAACCGTTGATTCGTCACTGACGACGATAGGCTCGATTCGTGGACGGGCGGTAGTGGCCATCGCGTTTTTCCTTTCGTATCTGCGCTTTCTTGTTGACGAGGCCGAAGCAGTTGGGGAGCAGTTCTTCCTGCGTCTTTGAAGTTAGTTCGATGCTAACGCTGAGCATCGTCATTTGTAGTCAGTTTTTGAACCTGATCGGAAATCAACGATCTCTCATTTCTCTACTCACTAAAACCGTTCGGAAGTGCGAGCGCGTGGTTTTGCGCTTCGTTCGTTACTTTGAAGGAGGTGAGAAGAGTGAATAAAAGAGAAGTCCGAAGGCACGGCGATGGCTGGGGAGTTTTTGCCCCCAATGCAACGCGAGCTTTCGTTGTTAAACGAACGCAGGCAGAGGTGCGGGTAAGCGGTCGCACCATCCTGAGTAATCAGGGAGGCGGCGAGCTGCTCACTCGTGGCCAGAATGGCCAGATCCGTTAGCAAGACACGATCAAACCCGGGAACGACCCTCGTGGCAGAAAGGGATAGTTCCCGCTAAGGGGCGGGTTGCATACCCGCCCCTTAGTTCATTAATCAGCATGTTTCTCGGGGAAGGACAGGAGGCGATCCCTGTAGTGTTCATATTGAGTGCGCCGAGCCGCAATTTCAGCGGGCAGGCCTGAAGAAATATCGTTTATCAGCGCCTCGAAGCGATCTAGCATCATAGCAATATGTTCTTGTTCCTGTTTACAGGGAACGGTGAAAGAGAAGAAAAGTAACTTTTTCTTATCACCGCGGGGGATCGACCCTCCTCTCGCGGTAGCTTGATAGAAATCGAAAAAACGAACCGAGCTTACAACGTAGTACAGAAACCTGGGGAAAATCCGGTCCTTCCACTCAGGTTTGAGAGTAAGTGCGACCACATCGCCACTACAACCGCCGTTTCGATCAGAGAACCAGACTTTCCTCAGATACGGCCGTATGTTCCCTATCAGTATGTCGCCTTCGCTAAAAGCGGTCATGCTACCTGAGGTCGGAGAATACTGAGAATCTACTCTGCCCCTTCTGTCAGAAATCAAGTTATCGACCCCGACAAAATTAGTTTCATCAAGATACTCTGCAGCAATACGATTTTTGCTAATTGACGCAATATCTCCGAGCTTAACGATTTCGACCGGGCCACGGGCAGCCAGGGAATTATAGGAAAGCAAATGGTTGCGGTAGTGCTCGTACTGGGCCCGCCTGGCTTCCAGCTCCGCTTCCAGCTCCGCTTCCAGCGTCGTAAACTGATCCAATATTCTCACAATTTCCCGCTGCACTTCTAGCGGAGGAACCGGAATTCGAACGTCTTGAAGACGTTTCCTTGAAAGATTAAACCGCGTGACCCCGCTTGCACAACGACGAATCTGACGACGCACTGCGGGCGAATTAAACAAGTACTTCGCATACCCTGCTTCAAATATAGCGTCGCGCCATCGTAAGCAAATCGAGAAAGAATTGAGATAGACAGGTTCAGAAAATTCTGTAGTAACAACGGCTGTCAATCCAACTTCATCAATATTTTCAGAAGAACCAGTAAATAGAACATCGCCTCTTTGCAGAATAAGATGCTTCTCATGGGGACGAATAAGAACTCGTCCTTGTGGGCACTGTTCAATCTCTAACAAGGAATACACTTCCTTATAGGTAACAAACGGGCGAGCACCATGAATTTCAACAAAATCGCTCTTGGACTTTCCAGATAATCCACCAAAAAAAGCCCCCAATTCCCCCAGAGCCTGATACTCCACCCCGTCCGGGCACAGCTCCTCAATCAGCTCGGCGAGGCGGCTCATTGGTCGGCCTCCAGTTCCGCAACGATCATGTCGATGGAAGCGCGCAACTCCTGTTGGTGTTTCACGATGCCGGCGATCCGACTGTTCAACTCGACGATGTCCACCTGCTCGCGCGTGTCCTCAGGCTCGACGTAAGAAGACACTGACAGGTTCCAGTCGTTGTCCTTGATATCGTCGATCGACACCAAAGCGGCTAAGTGGTCCACGGCCTGGCGCTCGGCCAGCAGGGAGAGAATCCGCTGCTGATTCTCCGACGCCAGTCGATTCTTGTTTCCTTCACGCACGCATTCGGCGGACGCGTCCACAAAGAGAACGCTATGGTCGGGGCGCGCCTTCTTGAGCACAATGATGCAGGTCGCGATCGTTGTCCCGAAGAACAGGTCCGGTGGCAGCTGAATCACCGCATGCACGAAGTTGTTTTCAACGAGGTAGCGGCGAATCTTCCCCTCGGCGGCACCGCGGTACAGGACACCCGGGAACTCGACAATTGCAGCGGTTCCATCCTCCGCCAGCCAGTGCAGCATGTGCATCGTGAAGGCCAAGTCTGCTTTCGAGCGAGGGGCAAGTTTGCCGGCGGGAGCAAAACGCGGATCAGATATGAGCGCTGGATTGTCCTCCCCTTCCCACTTCGTGGAATACGGCGGATTCGAGACAATTGCGTCGAAAGGTTGCGCATCCCAATGGGCTGGGGCAGTGAGGGTATCTCCCAGCGCGATGTCGAAGTTCGAGAAGTTGACGT
>ERZ773263.1851-NODE-1851-length-12154-cov-6.251343_pt1 | contig 12154 bp, 11 predicted proteins | sample MGYA00511076_ERZ773263 | MGnify/ENA primary metagenome ERZ773263 (study PRJEB29015, sample SAMEA2738155) | human oral metagenome | biome: human oral; feature: human-associated habitat; material: saliva | place: China | collected 2195 ... | reverse complement strand
CCCCCCGCCAGGCTGCGGGGGGGTTGCGCCAGGGCCCGCAGGCCTTAGCCTGGGGCCTGGCCGCACGGAAAGGCGCGGTCTGTGTTTTGGTTCAATAAGAACTGCGCAGTCCCGATATAGGAGCAGGACGGGCTCCCATGCACAATTCATCTACATGATGTGGTGGCGATCAGCTCGCGTCACACAAAGACGGGAATGCAGGCGACCCGCGGCGAACAGCGGGCGGGGCGCGTGGTTGCGGCCCAAGCCCCGACCACGCAAGCGGGTGGCAGCGGCAATGGCCCCCCTGGCACAGCAGAAGACCCAACGTGGCGGCCCCAGTGACGGTGCTATAGGCGTGAGGGTCGCGAGCGGCGCTTTCGGGATGCGGCTTCTAGGCGAGCGCTCCGTTCGGGCACGCAACGATTTCGTTGCCGTGGGCGAGTCGGACCTCCGCTTCGTTGACGAGGATGAGGACCGGCGCCTTCGCAACGCCTTCCGGATGGCGCTTCGGCTCGAACACGGCGTAGCCGTTTCAGATCCCTGTCTTCTCAACGAGCGGGTAGCTATGCTTCCAGGCGAAAAGCGTCACGTTCAGGTTCAGAGGTGCTTCTGTTTCCGTTCACGGTTTTAAGACTTTACGGTCACGGTTGTTTCGGAACAATCCTTGACTTTCTCGGTTTCGGAGTACCCGCCACTCACGCCGCGGCGGTGGAGCCGATTTAGACACGGTGACTGACTGCCTTGGATTAATGACTTCGGGTAGAATCGTGGCGTGTCTCTATCGGCAGGCAGACGGCAAGGAGCGGCCATAAGGTGCTACGTCCATGACTGCAAGACGGATCCGGGCGCTAACCACGAGGCTCACGTTGAGGGGTGCTGGCGGATGCCGAAGGATGAGAACCGGCGCGGCCTCGGAGAATGCGCCGACGAGTTCGAGGCGTTAGACAAGGCGCTTGCAATCTTCGATGACGCGGACGGGTGCCAGCATTGCTGCCCGGAGATCGACAGCGACCTGCCGGAGCTGACGTACTACGTGAACGACAACGCCACCAGACTGGGCGGCAACCATGAAGCGCACCGTGAGGATTGCGCTTGGCAGTCGAAGGATGGGAGCTACACGGAGCTCGGCAAGTTCCGCTCCGCGAAGGGCGCCGTGCGCGCCGCCAAGAAGGTTTACGACGATGCCGACAGGTGCGCCCACTGCTGCACGGAGAAGAGCGAGGGGTCGGCCGGCCGCGAGCACATCGGTTAGCGGGCGGGAAAAAACTAGGGCGAAACCGGCTAGCGGCTTCGCCCTTGCAAAACCCGAAGGTTTTTACATCTGATGCGTTTTTACCCCACGGGGAGCCAGATGTCAACGAGCTTCCAGACGAAGTCGAAAAACGACATGATGCTGTTGTTCTGCCGGTAGAAGTCGGCATGCTCGCAGAACCGGCGCTCGACCTCGGAGAACCGCGCGGCATGGCGGCGCATCGCGCTTTCGCGCCCGCAGAACGCGTTGAGCGAGTAGAGGACGGCCGCGATCTGCGCGATGCGAACGTTGCGCAGCTTCGCGCGCCTGTTCCGGCTGTTCTTCATCCCGGCCGCGTTGAGCGCGTCCGTGAGCGGGCGCGATGACGGGAAATCGGCCCGCTTCGCGCTCGACACGAAGCCGTTCACGATGCAGCTGTTGTGGGCCGCCGCGTTGCGCAGGGCCTTCACGCTCTTGAGCACGTAATGGTCTTCCATCATGCCCTCGTCGCGCCATCTCTCGGCGCAGAACCGGTAGAAGTCCACGAACGTGCCGAGCTCGCAGATCTCGAAGAACACCCAGATGGGGTATTTGTCGAGGTAATGGGCTATGAGGTCGCCCGAGTAGGTGTCGCGCCCGTCGCCTTGGCCGCCGCGTGCGCGGAAGCCGCCGAGGATGCGGCGGCGGGCGTCGTGGGCGAGGCTGTCGAGGTAGTCGTTCACTATGCCGTAGCCGTCCTCGCCGGTGGCCGCTGCACGTGCGAGGATGCCGACCTTGGCAAAATGCTCCACGTCGATTGCCGCTAGGAGCAGGGCTTCGCGCAACTGCCTGTCTATAGAAGACAGGTCGACGAGGTAGGCGAAGTCGAGGTTCACGTACTTGCCGACGTTCAAGCCCTCGATTTGTTTGAAGTAGAGCGCGCGGTATGAGGCCGTGCGCAGGTAGTTGTTGCCGCCGAGCAGGTATTCCGCCGCTTCTTTCTCGGTGCAGAAATCGAAGGTGACGCCCTTGGCCTTCAGGTGGGCGATTTGCTCTTCTACGGTGAGCAGGGGCTTTGTCCTGTTCTGCTGGGGCTGCTCGTCTGGCATTGCGCTTCTCCAATCCGGTTATCGAAATTGTAGCGGCGTCGGTGGCCCATGGCCTTTCTCGTGGGGAGTTATTAACGAGTTTCTAGCTTGTGACCACTTTTTACGCTTGACCGGGCGCCGCAAGCGCGAGGCGTCTGCGGCGCGGTCGCTGGGACCGCGCCGGATGGATACGAGCGGGAAGACGGTATGAATGACGGGAAAGATGTACGGCTATGCGCGAGTGTCCTCGAAGGAACAGAACCTGAACAGGCAGCTCGACGCGCTCGCCGAGTTCGGCGTGGCCGACGATATGGTGTTCGCCGACAAAGCGAGCGGGAAAAACTGCGAGCGGCCGGAATACAAACGGCTTATTTCAACGCTTCGCGAAGACGACGTGGTCGTGGTTGTTAGGGTCGGGTGGTTTTAGCCTCGACGTAACTACCGCTCGCATATAGAATGCGCCCTTTGGTCACGTCGCGATCGCATCGCCGGCGCAGAGTGCGTCTTTCCGTCACATCACCGCCCGGGAGGCGCGGGACCAAACCCCCCGCCAGCCTGCGGGGCACTATGGGAAGTGCCCCAACTGGGCAAATGCGTCCGGGCAACCCCCCGCCAGGCTGCGGGGGGGTTGTACCGGGGCCCGCAGGCCCCGGCCTGGGGCCTGGCCGCACGGAAAGGCGCAGTCTGGGCAGAGGGCCTCGCTGATGGCGCGCCCTGGGCCAGGCCGGGACGCCATCAGGCTGCCAATGGTGGGCTAAGGAGGTGCCGGGAACTCAGGGTTGATTTCGCTTGCCGTTAACACCCAGGTTTCATTCCATCTCCCGGTCTACCGTGGGGTATCGAGCATCCCCCAACCTGACGCCCTTCGACAGGCGTCTGCCCTCAAGGGAAGCCGCCCCCTCCTGTGCACATCCTCAGCAGGGCACGCCCCCTGCCGGACCTATCGCTTACTGGTAGCGGAGCGACTCCACGGGGTTGAGCCTCGCCGCCCGGCGCGCGGGCCAGTAGCCAAATACGAGCCCGATCCCAATGCAGGTCCCTGAGGTCATCAGCACGACCGACGGGGTGATGATGGGCGTGACCGAAGTCTCCATGTGCAGGAAGGCCGAGGCCGAGCCTGCCAGGCCCCACGCGGCGGCATACCCGAGGGCGACCCCGATGACGCCACCCGTGACGCACAGCAGTATCGACTCGAACAGGAACTGCCTCGTGATGTCGGCGGCCCGTGCGCCCAGGGCCTTGCGAAGGCCGATCTCCCGGATGCGCTCCGTCACGTTGGTGAGCATCATGTTCATGATGCCGATGCCGCCGACAAGAAGCGAGATGCCCGCGATGGCCGTCACAAGCACCTGGAACGACGCCATGGTGGCATCGAGCCGCTCGATGATGGAGGAGAGTGTCATGACGCTGATCCGGCCCTCCGCCTCGCTCTCGGGGATCGAGAACCAGTCGACGAGCCAGGCCCTCGTCCGCTCGGCAAGGGTTTTCATGTCGGCGCCCTCGCGCGCGTACCCATAGATCTCGCCGATGGCCTTGCCGCCCGAGATGCGCGTCGCGAATGTCGAGTAGGGCATGTAGCACGACAGGAGGGACCTCTCGCCCCCACTCGCCCCCTGGCCGCTGTCACAGGTGCCGACCACGGTATAGTCGCCGTTGTTGATGCGCACCGTCTTGCCCACGGCGTCCCCCTCGCTCCCGAAGACCTTCTCGGCGGCCACGCGGTCGAGCACGACATTCCTCGTCTCGCCGCTCACGTCGGATTGCGAGAGGAGCGATCCCGTTGAGGCCACAAACCCCATGACGGTAAAGTACTCAGGCCTGCACCCGATGATGCGCGCGTCAAACTGCTTCTCAGCCGAACCGAGGCGCTCCGAGGCCGAGTCGATGCCGGTGATGAACTCGTAGTCGGGGATGCCCATCGCCAGCTGCTCCAGGTCCTGCTCGGTCACCCCGCGATCGGGCGCCGCATATATGGTGACCATGCGGGACTGGTTGAGGCCCAGGGAACCCAGCAGGGAGTACTTGATCCCGTCGATGAGGGAGGTCATGGCGATGACGGCGCTGATGCCGATGACGATGCCCAGTATCGTCAGGAGGCTGCGGCCGCGGTTGGCGTTAAACGCCGAGAGGGTCTCCAGAAACAGGTCGCGAAGCCTCATGTGCCCCCACCCCCCGCGGCCTCCTGCGCGCCATGCTGCAGGACAAACGCGCGCTCCTGCTCGTCCGTGAGCAGGCGGCCGTCACGTATGTGCACGGTGCGGTCCGCCCACGCGGCGATCTCGGGGTCATGGGTGATGAGCACGATGGTCTTGCCGCGATCCTGCATGGCGCGAAACGTCCTGAGCACCATCTCGCCCGTCGCGGAGTCGAGGTTGCCCGTCGGCTCGTCGGCCAGGATCACGGCCGGGTCGTTGACCAGCGCCCGCGCTATGGCCACGCGCTGGATCTGCCCGCCGGAGAGCTCGTTTGACCGGTGGTCGTAGTAGTCCTCGGGCAGGCCCACCGACCTCAGCGCCCTCCAGGCGCGCAGCTCGCGCTCGGAGACGGGGATGTCGGAGTAGACGAGCGGCAGCATGACGTTGCGCAGCACCGTGGTGCGGGGCAGCAGGTTGAACGACTGGAAGACGAAGCCGAGGCGCGTGGCGCGGATCTCGGCGAGGTCGTCGTCAAAGAGGTCGGCGACCTCGAGCCCCTCGAGCCTGTAGGAGCCCGTGGTGGGCGTGTCCAGGCAGCCCAGGATGTTCATGAGGGTAGACTTCCCCGAGCCTGAGGGCCCCATGATGCAGAGGAACTCGCCCTTCCCGACGCTCAGGGAGACGCCCCGCAGGGCATGCGTGAGGCCCGCCGCCGTCTCGTATATGCGATGCAGCCCATGCGCCTCGATCACGTTGGGCATCTCACGCACCGCCCCCGCCATACGCCGTCGCCCCGTCGCCAGAGCCGTCGCCCGAAGGGCCGCCACCCGGGCCGCTGCCGTTACCCGAGCCTCCCGTCCCGCCGGCAAGGAGCACCTCGGTGCCCTCCTCGATGCCGTCGCCCTCGATGGCTGCGGTGGTGGAGCTCCTTGCCCTGACCGTGACGGGCACCCGGCTGGTCTGGGGGTCGCCGCTCTCGTCACGCGCGGTGACGACGCTCACGTATGTCTGCGCGCCGTCCTCCGTGAGCGCGGAGAGGGGCACGTTGAGCGCGTTGCCTATCTGCTGGATCATGATGTCCGCGTTGGCGGTCATGCCGGGCTTGATGGAGGCGTCGGGGCTGTCGATGAGGAGCTCGACGGCGTAGGTGACGATGGCGCGCCCCCCGCCGTCATAGCCCGCGCCCGGACCGCTGTTGCCCGCGCCCGAGCCTCCCGCCTCCGAGGAGGAGACCGTGGAGACGTGCGTGACCTGCGCCTCGCAGACGAGCTGGCGGAGGGCGGAAAACGTCACCCTCGCCCTCTGGCCGACGGCGATCCGAGAGACGTCCACCTCGTTTATCTGCACGGTCACCTTCATCCTCGAGAGGTCGGCGATGGTCATCAGCGCCCCGGCCGAGCCCGCGCCCGCACTCGAGCCCGCGCCCGCGCTCGCGCCCCCAGGCGAGCCGACCGACGCGCCGTTCACGGCGTTCATGACGATGATTGTGCCGTCGCACGGGGCGGTGACGGTGCGCTTGTCCGCCTGGGCGACCGCGTCGTCATAGGCTGAGCGGGCCTCCTCGAGGGAGATCTTGGCGCTCTCGAGGTCCGTCTTTGCCATCTCGACCGACGAGGCGTCGCCCCTCTGGCCGCCCTCGGTGACGGCCGCGGCACCTCTGCGGGCGGTCTCCAGGGCGGCCTGGGCCTTGCCGACCTCGTTCTTCGCCGTCTTGACCTGCTGGGCCGCCTTGCGGACGGCCTTGTCAAGCTCATCGTTCTTGACGCTGAAGAGCCTGTCGCCCCTGTCGACGGCGGAGCCCTCCGCGACCTGCACGTCCTGGATGATGCCGTCGACCTCGGGCGTCACCACCGTCGAGGAGACGGGCTTGATGGAGCCCGAGGCGGACACGGAGTCGCTGAACTCCCCGCGCGTGACGAACGCGGTGCTTATGGCGGGGCCCTCGGATTGCGCGCCGCCCTGGATGACTTGGGCGATGGTGATGCCGATGATCGCCACGACGCCGAGGATGACGCCCACCTTTATGCGCTTCTTTCTTCTGCGGACCTTGCGGTGGCGCATGAGGCTCTCATAGGCCTCGCGCGCCTCGGCGTCCTCGTCGGCATCGGCCGGGCCTATGACCCCTATGCGCGACTCGAAGACCTCCGTCTTGTCGGGGGTCGCAGGAGTCCCGGGGACAGGGGCCATGTGCCGTCCGTTGCGCGCCGACTCATTGTCATCGGGCGACGTGCCGGCGTCCTCCTGACGAGACTTGCGATTAAAGGGAAGCATGACACCTCCGAACGTGCGCGTCTACATATTATCTGCCTTGCACACGCTTATCTTACACGAGAGACAAGGGCCCTTTGTCAGAAGTCCTGGAATATGTGAAATCTGCCGCGAACGGTTGGGCTTCAGGGCAGATGCCAACTGCGAATATGAGGTACATTGGGGGCATTTGGGGTGGTAAACCGCAAGGATTCCGGGGCAGGGAAATAGGGATTTACAACCTCCTCAACCCTAGGAGCGAGCGCCTAGGAGGATATCCCGCTCGATGTATTGCAGGTTGCGGGGTGCTTGCGCACTTCGCCATCGTCAATCTACAAGTTGATTGAGTCTGAGTTCCTGGCACCTCCTTAGCTACGACCGGCAGCCTGATGGTGTCCCGGCTTGGCCCAGGGCGTGCCCTCAGCGAGGCCCTCTGCCCAGACTGCGCCTTTCCGTGCGTCTAGGCCCCAGGCCAAGGCCTGCGGGTCCCCGGCGCAACCCCCCCCGCAGCCTGGCGGGGGGTTGCCCGAGCGCATTTGCCCAGTTGGGCCATTTTCCATAGTGCCCCGCAGGCTGGCGGGGGGTTTGGTCCCACGCCTCCCGGGCGGCGACGTGACGGAAAAGCGCAGTCTGCAGCCCCCCAAGCCAACAGAGTGCACTTTTCCATAAGACGCGACTCCAAACTGCGTCTTTCCGATCGGTGACGATCGCAGAGTGCGCTTTTCCGTGAGTCCATCAGAACAGAGTGCACTTTTCCGTGAGCCGGCGCCGCGTTTGCCCAGGTGAGGAAAAGCGCATTCTACGGAAAAGCGCACTCTGGGATTTGACGTCACGGAAAGGCGCATTTTGCGAGCTCCAGAACAGCCAGAGTGCGTCTTTTCGTAAGACGCCTCACGGAAAGGCGCATTCTAGAGGTGACGCCTCAGCCAGAGTGCGCCTTTCCGTGAGGTACGCCCCGGGGGCGCGGCCAAAGTGCGCCTTTCCGTGAGGCGCTGGGCGGCAGACAGCGGGATGTCCAGCTGTCCCAGAACCTCCTCCACCTCGTCTTTCGCCTTGATCATTTTTTGCCAGACACAGTGCCCTCGTCGCGCGCAAGCTCCTGCGGCAGCGGCTCATCAATGTTACCGCGATAGAACCCCCCAAAGAAGTTCTCGGTACGTAGCACGTTGATCACTGCACGTGGCTCAACGGCGCGCATCAGGCGGATGATATCATCCTGCTCGTAGGCCGACACCACGGTGTTAAGCAGCCACATCTTCTGGTGGCGGTAGCCGCCGAAGCCCTCGACGCAGGATACCCCATGGCGATAGCGCGCCTGGTACGCAGCCATGATCTCCATTGGACGCCTCGTCGTGACCTGCAGTGTCACACGCTCGTAGCGGTGGTAGAACATACTGATCGCATTGGTCGAGATGAACTGGAAGATGATCGACCACGCTGCGTTCTCCCAGCCGAACATCGCACCGAAGACGAGCAGCATCACGCAGTTTCCGGCAAATATCTGCCCCCAGATCGTCTTGCCCGTACGGTTGGACACCATGAGCGATATGAAGTCGCTGCCGGCCGTCGATGCCCCTCCCTTGAGCGCGAGCGCTATCGAGAAGCCGTAGAGAAAGCCCCCAAAGACCACATCGAGAAACTTTGACTCGAAGGAGACCAGCCCTGTCAGGACGTCTGGAGGAAGCACGCGCAGGAAGAAGGCCGCAAGAAAGACCTGTGCCATGGAGAAGAGCACGAAGCGCCTCGATATGTGCCTCCAACAGAGTATCGCGACCGGAATGTTGAGCGTGATCATGCCCACGAAGGTGGGAAATGAGATGCCAAGAAGCGAGGTGATCCTATCGAGCAAGATGGCAAGGCCCGTGAACCCACTGGAGAGTAGGTCGGCGGGCCGTATGAAAACAATCAACGTGAAGGCCTGCAAGAAGGCGGAAACGACCACGGAGCAACCCGTGATGACGCGACGTACCCCAGCGTAACGACCAAGACCTAACGCCTTGTCAATGAGCTCGTCATCCATGCAGTGCCTCGCTCCCTAAGTCGTGGCCACGTATATGTACCATGATACCATGCCTTGTTTTCAGCAACATGCGACGGGACGCATCCGCTTTGAGTCGGCCTCGGACGCGATCCTAGCCCCCGGGTGCGACCCGACCCGCAGACGCGGCTCAACCCTCGGGCGCAAGCTTGGCCTAGGCCTTTTCATCCCACAGCTTGAAGGCAGCGTCACCCATTTCGGCAAGCTGCTCGAGGGCACGACCCACCGCGTCGTCGGTACAGGGACCTATGTGGTGCACCGATACGTCGCGCACGGCGTCGTTGGCGTTCGCAACCGCGACGGAGTGCCCAGAGACCTTGAGCATCTGCAGATCGTTGTCCGAGTCGCCGAAGGCGACTATCTGGTCGGCGTTAACGGCGAGCAGAATCTGCAGGACGCGGACACCTGATGCCTTGCTCCAGCCGTGCGGAACGACATCGAACATGCGGCTGCCAGGCGAGAGCAGGTCGAGCTTGGGGCAGGCGGCACGGATGCGATCGGCCCACTGGTTGTTGTCAATGCCCTCAGAGCCCTCCTCGAAGTGGAGACCCGCCGTGATGATGGGCCAGGTCGGAATGTCGTCTGGATCCACGAGCTCGCTCGCGCGCCTGCCACCCCAGGTCGTCCCCATGAGACTCTCCATGTCGCGCGCGCACACGAAGCCTCCCGCGTCGCCGCGTCCACTCACATAGACGCCCGGCAAATCGTGCACAATCTTGGCCATGAGCACCATCGAGTCGCGGTCTACCGCCGTCTGGTTGGTGAGCACGCCTCCCACGTAGATCTTCTTGCCATTGGAGAGGAGCGCCGTCTGCATGCAAGCCTCGTCACCGCGAAACGACTCGAGCACACTCGCATAGTCGCGACCAGACGCGGGACCAAAGTAAACCCCCTGGTCCACCAGGGCATGGATGGCCGAAAGCGCTCGGTCGCTCGCCTGCCTCCCCGGCGCGAGCAGGGTGTTATCCATATCGGTAAGAACGAGTTTGACCATGAGGGCCTCCAAGCACGTCGCGTCAATCCATCATCTGATGATAGGACATCGAGCGCCTACAGATATCGGCACACCCCCCAACGGGCGACAGGGAAACAGGCGAAATGACTCGCGTCGCAGCCCGTACGTCGCGGTACACCGCACCTCAGCTAAGCTCTGCCGTGGCGTGCCCTGATCTCCTCGATAGAGAGGGATGCGGCGAGCTCGGCCAGCTGGCCAGGGGTAAGCTCGGCCATATGGCGCATCTCGTCTGTAGAGTAGGGATCCTCGTCCAGAAAGGCCGCCTTGTACGCCGCATACTCACTGGCACTCGTGGCGCGGACATACGGAACCAGGATATTCACCACATCCCCACCTTGGCTCACCTGTAATTTACCCGTGCACGCCTGGTAGGTGAGGATGAACGCATAGAGCGCGTCGCAGAAGTTCCCTCCCGTCGCGCAATAGACGCTGCCGTCAGAGAGGTGGTCTCCCATATTGTCGAGGAAGTCTGTGGTCGCCACGGCAACCTTCCCCGTCAGCCCCATGTTCTTGAGCTGGCCGATCGCGCCCACAAGCGGCACTCCTCCTCCCCCAGAGACGATAAGTGCGTCCATAGAGGGCACGTCGCCCTCGAAGCGCTGCACCGCGCTCGCCGACTCCGAGGCCGAGACGCCCACGTATATGGGTTCGGAGAGCTCGATTCGATCTGCCTCGTGGGTGGCGTTCCACTGATCGCGGGCATTCCTATACCCCCGCCACCGCAGCTCGAAAGTCGCGTCCTTCTCGGTCCAGCCCTCAAGACAGATGTGGCGCCGACCGCCATCGATGAGGAGGCCAGCGAGGGTCTCGCCGTTTCTCATCTCATCCTCGTGAACCGCTCCCACGTAGTAGGGGGAGTCGAGGGCTGCCTGATAGACCTGGGGCGAATCTTCCTGTGAAATCGCGCGGTAGAACTGGGTGAGGTATACAGAATTCTTGTTGCAGGCTTTGATGAGGTGAGGCATCTCGCTATCGGCTGAGTTACAGACCATCACGCCCGTGCAGCCTTCTGAGATCAGCGTGCTCACCGAAGCGATGACCTGCTTCGAGACGTGCTTGGTCTCCACGATGGCAAGGCTGCAGCCAAGGGCGTCGGCCGCCCTCTGAATGATGTTGATGGTGAGGGAGCCGAGTGCGTCTGTAGCGCTCCAGATCGACACGCCTATCCTCATTCTGCCATCCGAGAATGCGGCACCGCCACCGGAAGGCGCGATCGAACACGCGGGCAAGAGGGCTGAGGCGCCAAGGCCCGCAGCCACGGCACCTGCCCTTCGGACGAACCCTCTTCTCGAAAGCACTTGTGCCATCTCCCCTCGTGGGCATGCGTCGCATGCCTCGCTGCCTACCTGCCTCGCCAAGCCCGCACGCCCTACCAGCCGTGCGCCTCATGCTCCTGCATGCTCCCATCATCTCATACCTCACGGCTTTCGTGCTCACCTAACTTCATGCTCACCTAACTTCGTATTCACCCAAGCAATTTTTCCTTCTGCGGACCTGTGGGGCACGGGTAGACCCAACCCACGTATGATAGGGACAGTGTCAGGGTCCACGTATCTTTACCATATCGGTGCCTTGTGCCATCTCTACACCGAGGAAAGGGGTCATGATGTCCGTCCATATCAGAAACTTCGGAATGACCGCAGATAGCAAGGAGGTTCATCTCTACACGCTCGAGAGCGTGAGCGGCATGCGCGTCTCCGTCACTGACCTTGGCGGCATGCTACAGGAGGTCTCGGTTCCAGATGGCAAGGGCGGCTTCATCGACGTGGCCCTGGGCTACGACGGGGCGAGTGGCTACCTGCGCTTTGGGGGATCCCTTGGGGCCATCATCGGACGCAACGCGAACCGCATCGCCGGCGCCAGCTTCGACCTTGGGGGCACAACCCACCGCCTAGCCAATAACGACGGCGAGAACAACATCCACTCTGGCCCGCACGTGTGGCGAAAGCGCCTGTGGGACGTGGCCGAAGACCCCAAGGACGATCCCGATGGTGGGGCCAGCATCACGTTTGGGCTCGTGAGTCGCGACGGTGACCAGGGCTTTCCCGGTGCAGCAGACGTGAGGGCGACCTACACCCTGCACCCGGACTGGCGTCTGGAGCTCGCCCTTGAGGCGCAGGTCACCAAAACGACGATAGTCAACTTGACAAGTCACGCCTACTGGAACCTCAACGGCCATGCCTCGGGATCGGTGCTGCGCCACAGCTTTAGCCTGGACGCCGACGCCTACACGCCCGTGGGTAAGGGCCTCATACCCACCGGAGAGATCGCACCCGTGGAAGGCACGCCCTACGACCTGCGCGAGAGCACGAACTTCGAGAATCGCCTGTATGCGCTTCCCGATGGCTTTGACACCAACTTCGTGCTCAAGAACGACGAGCGCCTCGAGAAGGTCGCAACGCTTGTGGGAGACGAGACGGGCGTATCCATGGACCTCTA
>ERZ773263.1850-NODE-1850-length-12156-cov-9.427981_pt1 | contig 12156 bp, 2 predicted proteins | sample MGYA00511076_ERZ773263 | MGnify/ENA primary metagenome ERZ773263 (study PRJEB29015, sample SAMEA2738155) | human oral metagenome | biome: human oral; feature: human-associated habitat; material: saliva | place: China | collected 2195 ... | reverse complement strand
GCTTTCTTTTTGCCTTTCTTTTTGGATACAACAAAAATAAGAAGGCCAATTGAAGCTAGGGCTCCACCTGATAAAACACTAGTAAGACTATGCTGCCCACCTGTATTGGGCAACTGACCTAGCTGGGCTTTCTCATCCATACGGTAGACTAGATAATAAGTACTCTCACTACCTTCCGCAATTTTAGGAATGTCCTTGACAATCAAGTCTTTTTCTTGTCCACTCAACTCCGTATCCTTCACATATTTGTAGTGAACAGCTACATTTTCTTGAGCAAATACGGTCCCACTGCTAGCAATGGACACAAAAAATAGGCTTGAAATCGAAGCTGACACAAGTCCAATTGCTAATTTTCGTAAGGAGAAACGATGCTGCTTCTCTCCAAAAAACTTTTTCATTTTAAATCCTCTCAACTTTTACCTTCTATCAAGAAAATAACTAGCATTATATTTTGATATAGGTATTTCACATCCACCATTATACTATAAAAATACTTCCTTGTCTCCAATAAATGCTTTAGATTTCACGAATGTCAAAGCTTATTTATCTTGTAAAATTTATCCGTCGTTGATGACAAAAAAAGAAGGCTAAGCGCCTTCTCTTATTTGAAAATATTCCTAACAAAAAGTCATTATTCTTGAATCTCGAACTTTTTCAAAAGTCCAAAATAGAGGGATCCACCAATGATTGTCAGAATTCCTCCTACCCATCCCAAGAATGGGATCAATCCAACAGAACCACCCACGATAAACAAAACAGACGGTGCAGGAGTCACACGCTCATCGTCCTTGTAATACACAATAGACACAATTCCTAAAACCAAGACAGCAATTTTTACCAATGACAAAATAATCGAAAAAATCGTCAATATACCAACTGTTGCATCAGAGTCCTCCGTCGCCGCAGCAGCCCCGACAGCTATCATAAACATAACAAGAGGTGCCAACAGTAAGACGATACCTGAAATAAGACCAAAAATCGCATTTACGCGAGCAAGTGCTTTTGTTTTCATCCGAATCTCCTTAAAAAATTTTTACAGCTATTATTTTATCACATTTTCATGAAAAACAAAAGAAATTTCAAAACGAGTATACTAGATGGTGAATGATTTCAAATTTCTCTCCAGACATTTAGAGTAATAACTCTGTCATGTATCAATTTGTTTGTAAATTCATTCGTCTTCTCCACTGAGCAAGCCATTCACCTAAAAAAAGAAGATCACTTGGATCTTCTTTTTTCGTGTCTGTTTTTGCAAGAGACTTATCTTTCAAAGATGGACTGTCTGAAATCGTCTGTAGCACGTAGATAAGCATTGAAAATACGATACTTGAGTTGGGCGACACTGCTCTTAGAGCTGTCTGATAAGGCACGATCAATGTTCTTAGCTGAGGCATCCGCTAGTACTGCTAAGTACATATAATCTTGTAATTCCTCATAAGAAGAAATCGTAATTTGTCGTTTGCTATCTAGTTTTCCTGCTTCAAACTCGATAGTGATAGGGCGAAGGAAGTTTTGAGCCTTGTTGTATCGCTCATTCAACATGGCTTTCTTCAAATCCTTCCATGATTCATACTGGCTACCATAGAGATTTTTGAAAACCAAATCATCTCCAACTACTCCGACATCTCCTCTGTTCCAGATTGAGTAGGTCTTATGACCTTCTTTAAGCGCTTGGCCAGCGTATTGGCCAGATACATATGGGACAAATCCTTGTTGGTAACCCTTGTCTCCGAGCAATTCATAAGCTCTACGGCGGAACATAAGTCCCCCAGGTGCACCAGTTGGATTGTCCAGAGCTGCATAGAAGGAAGCAAACATATTGATGACATAGTAGCCATTTCGTCCAAAGTTAGCTCTATCCCAACCATCGCGACGACCAATGATATTATGATCAACCAAATCATCAACAGATTTTAGTTTGGCTGCTTCTTCGGCAGTTATAGGGACAATTCGATCATCAGCGTGAGCTTGTTTACCATAAGAAGTTTTTTCAAAGTTATAATTTTCAGCCTTACGGTACCATTTCATTTTCTGTTGATCAGTTAGAACTCCAGTAACAATATCCCCTTCTACATAATCCAGAAGGTTCAGTACGTCAAAAACTCCATGCATGTAGTCGCGAAGAGCATCTGCTGAGGAGAATCGAGCAACAGGATCATAGGTATGGTAACGTGTGGTCGAATCTTTATCTCCTTGATAGAAGCTATTAAGTACGAGACCTTTTTCGCTAACATTGGTTACAGACTCTAACATCCCTGTAGCAAAACTCTCAGGTCCTTCACCCTCACGACGACCATGTCCTTCAAAATAGATAGAACCATCCGAGTTGTGGGTCATTTCATGGGTATAGACCATGGTTCCAGAAGCTCCCAGCATCTGGTCATAGACATAGAAGACTTCATAACCATTTGCAAAGGCTCCTAGTCCATTGTCTCCGTGATACTTGCCAGCAGGGCCAAAGAAATTATACATAGCAACAGAGGTCTTATCATTACGAGGAGCCCAATATTGCTGGCCTTTATCATTATAAAGAAAGAAACCGTCTGTAACGATCACCCGTCTGAATAGAGTGTCTTTCCTGTTTGGACTTAAAATGTTGTACCACATGTCATAGTGGTTTCGTTGCCATTCAGCTGATTGATCCACAAGTTTTTCAACGTGTCGATGGAGTTCCTCGCCTGAGAGAACTCTACCACCTTCTTTCCTGTAGCCTCCAAAGCTACCAAAGGCAATAGTCGACATATTGCTGATGATATAGACATCTCTTTCAGGTAAGGTCAGAAGTTGGAGGACCATTTGCTTGAAGCCCCAATCTCCCTGAGTCAGTCTGTCGTAGACCTTGATTGTATACTTACTCTTACGATCTGCATTGTCTTGCTTAGCCTGAATTTCTGGCAGACTTGAACGAGCTTCTACGATATAAGCCTTAGTATTTTCCTTGAACCACTCACTGTTGGTTTTATTTGGCAAGAAGAGTTCACGCAGACTTTCTAAGTAAGCAAAGAGGTCTCCTTTGCCTTTTTCCTTGGCTAGGGATTGTCGGTAAGCATTGAAGTTGTTTTGCGCTCGAAGATTGCCCATTCCAGAGTTCCCGAGAGCGATGATAGTATCCAGTGTCGAAGCTGCTTGATTGCCAAAGAAATCAAACTTATAGGCACTAAGATCTTTGGTATTGAACGTTCCATAGTTGACATTGTACCATCGGTTGAGATAGGTCAGACCAAGCATGAAGGCCTCTTTGTTCTGCAGAATTTTTTGGCTAATCGCATCCGCTACGGCAGGGCCTAGGGTGTTGATCGACTTGTCAACTGAAAGTACCTTGAGGAGCTCCTGACCTAGTTCAGCTTTGATTTGTTCAAAGGCTTTTTCCAGATAAAGATCATCTAAGGAAGCTGTTTCACCAATCCCTAATACTTTACGCACTGCAGCCGAGTCATAGGTCACAGATTTGAGTTCATCCAAGACACTCTCTTTAATAGACTGGTAGTCAGATAGGAAGGCTTCTGGAGTATAGAGCAAATTCTTATCAGCGATGCTATATTCAGCAATCTGGCCATTGGCAAAATCACCCTTGTAGGTCAGATCAAGATAAGCGATCGTCTTATCTGCATAATGCAGCATCAGTCTATTGATTTCACCCTTATGGCTGTTGACATCTGTTATCAGTGTCTCATCTTTCATCGGAACCACATCTAGCAGGGCTACTTTGTTGAGTTTATCATCTTCAGCTAATTGGTTAGCTGTATGAACGATGAAGTCTTTGTTGTAGAATGGTAATAGTTTTTCTACATTTTCGTAGGCTTGCTTTCTGGACTCCTGAGCTCCCCTCACTCGACTATAGTCTGTTTGATGCTGGTAAGCTTGCTGCAATGGCTCTTGGTCCGTCAAGTTCGAAGTGATTCCAAAGGACTGACGTTTGGCTTGCGCATCGGCTTCTGAAATAGAACGGACAAAACGCTCATCTTTTCGATTTGCTGTAGTTCCTTCAAGAACATAAGAGTCCCGAACAGAGGCCTCAGGATACGGATCTCCTGTCATCGCATGACCATTTTGAACCTTGACACTAGTCAAGACATTTCGGACCTGTCCATTGTTCCAAGTAGATCCGATCGCTCCACCGACTTGGCCAGAATGACCTCCATTTTGGATAGAACCAGTCACATAAGAAGTTTCTAATCTAGCTCCATTTTGCAAGCGACCAATCAAGCCTCCAACACGCTGGTCTCCATTTCGACCCGTTACTTGGATAGATACATCCGCCTGACTCTTCTGCGCCAGTGATTGGTTGCCGTGGAAATTACCAACCAAGCCACCAACATTGTACTCCTGCCCCCCATCTTGGGTGCTGGAGATTGTCCCTTTAAAGGCAACATTGGTTAGTTTTGTGTTTTGGGCAACTCCTACAAGTCCACCGATATGTTTGTTCCCAGATAGACTACCACTTACAGAAACATCCGTAATCGTTGCATTTTGAGCATTGCTAGCCAAGGTCCCTATAGAATCCTTGCCTGTCACTGCAGCCGATTTCAAGGTCAGTTGCTGGATGCTGGCATTTTTCAAGGTTGCAAAGAGTGGTTTTGCCAAGTTGTAGATGGTATAATCTTTGCCATCCACTCGGCTAGTTAGACTACCTGAAAATTCTTCTGGAACATAGCTTGTCACAGACTGTTCTAACTGGAGTTCATCCGCTGAAACATCCGCTCCTAGTTTAAAGTTTCCAGTCGGGTTTGACTTCATGGCCTCTATGAGCGTTTTGAAGGAAGTATAGACTCCTTCTTGGCTAAGAGGCGTTTTTGGCAGTTCAAAAGAGTAATCTGGACGATAACGATCTCCTTCTCCCTCGACGAGCTGATTAGCTGATACCGTTACGGAGTAGGCATTGCCCTTATCTGTAATCTTAGAAACAGGTAAGAGCATATCCTTGAACTTATCTGACTGAATGCGGACATAGTAGTTGTCCAAATCAGACGGCACTTCCGACAGGGATAGGTAACGTCGGTAGTGACTACCATCTTTACCGTACAGTTCGATGCGGTCGATGTCTTTGATTTCAACCTTCTTATAATCTAGCTGAACTAGGCGTTGATCCTCTATACTAGTTTGTTCCCCTTGACCCAGGTCATATTTCATGACAGTTTTGAGGGTATAAGGAGTATAGTAGTCCAAGTCATCAAGCGTCAATTTTTGAGTGAGGTCCACAAGGTCGACTTCCTTAATTAACGTTTCACCCTTGTATAGCTGCACTTTGGCTGATTGATAGCTAGCTGTAGCATCCGTCAAGTGATAGCTAAGAGAAACTTGGCGTTTGTCTTCTTCCTTCTCGACACGGACTAGAGAGAGGGTTGGTTTTCTCTTGACACCATCCAGAGCTTGACGAGCGGCCTCGAGATCCGTCCGAACTTGATCGACCAAGGCTTGATTGGCGAAAGGATTGTCCAAAACGAGCTTGGCCTGATCTAGAGCACGACGATAGCGGAGTTTGGCTTCTTCATCAGCATACTGGTAAGCAACTGTAGACTGAGTAACATCCTTCATGTCAAATTCAACACCAAGAGTTTTCTTATCAACAGGTTGGCCATCTAGATTATTCTTAGCAGTTTCAAGGGCCTTTTTCAAAGAATCAACCTGTTCTTGACTAGCATGAGATGCCTCAAAGAGAGCTTGGGCATTTGCGACTGCCTGTTTATAAGACTCTTGATCTGCAGTGGTATCATTGAAATACTGATGCGTTTTCTGAATGCTATCGGCCTCTTCCACTAATTGGTGTAAGGGTTCGAGGTCGAGAGTTCCTTTTTCTGGTTCCACAGGAGCGTGATCCGCATTTGTAGAAATTGGTTTTGTACCGACTTTGATAATCTGAGGAACTGCTTCTTTTGTGATAGTGTTAGAGATTTCCTCTGTATTTTCGACTTTTCCATCTACTAAATACTGACGAGTCACAATCGTACGGACACCATCTTGACCAGCTTGGCTAACTTCCCTTTGCCCCAAAGGCAGGTCTGCACTTTCCACTTCCTTAGTTGGATAGGGTTCGGCCACTGTTGTGGTAACGTCCTTTTCTTCAACGTTTAAGCTTGGAACTTCATTTACAGGAGCGTCTGTTGGTTTCTCGCTAACAGGGCCTGTTCCAACTGTTACGATCTCTGATACTGCAGGAGTTGTCACTTCGTTAGAGATTTCCTGACTTCTCTCTACTTTCCCATCTACCATGTACTGACGGGTAACGATCGTACGCACTCCATCTTGGCCAGCTTGGGTTATCTTGGTCTGGCCAACTGGCAAACTATCACTCTCTACTCGTTCTCGAGTGTAGGGTTCTGCTACCGTTGTAGTAACATCCTTTTCTTCGACGTTTAAGCTCGGAACTTCATTTATTGGAGCGTCTGTTGGTTTTTCACTAACGGACTCCTCTGGGCTTGGTTTTGTAGGAGAAAGGACCTTGCTTCCGACTTTTCTAATCTCAGAAGTCGGCTCAGTCGTTACCTGATTGGAAACCTCCTCTGTATGGAGCACCTGACCATTTAAAATGTAGCTGCGGGTCACAATGGTACGACTACCATTTTTCCCTGCCTGAATCACCTCAGTTTGACCTTGCGGCAAATCAGCTGCCTCTACTTCCTCCACTTGGAAAGGAATAATCTCTGTACGACTCGTTTCTTTACTATCAACCTTTAACTCTGGTTGTTCAAAGACAGGAGCTTCACTTGGTTTCTGAGCACGATACTCTTCCTGCGCTTGGCTTCCGTTTGAAGTTTGAACTGGAGTATCAATAGGAGCCGAATGATTCAACTCTTTCTTTCCATCAACTGGAGAGTTTACTTCTTTTTGAGATTTCAAATAGCCTACATATTGGTAGCCTTCAATCGTAAGTGGGGATTGCAATGTTTCCCCGACCTGTACAGTCAATTCCTGATTATAGTCTGCCAGCATTTGATTTGTCAAAGCCAAGGAAGTTGGCGCAATTAGCTGACTTCCTAGACTGGTCAAGAGCATGAAAGAAGCTAGCTTTTTGCGATCATCTCTGCCCAGTTTAATCGCTACGACCAGTAGCACTATACCTGCCCCCGCTGCAATTGAGCTAATGAGTTGGCTATGACCAGTTGCAGGCAACTGTCTCGTCGGACGATAAATCAAATAGTAAGTATCATCTGTTTCCTCCGCAAACTGTGGCAATTCTTTGACTACCAATTGCTTTTCTTGGTCCGTGAGCTCACTTTCTGTCACATACTTATAGTGAATCTGTTTTGTGACGGATGGCGTCTGTTCACTGGCTGCTACACTTGCAAGAGAACCTCCTCCACTAAAAAGGTAGAAAACCCCTACCAGAGCAGAAACTAGACCAACCGAAACTTTTCTCAATGAAAAACGCTGGTGCTTTTCTCCTAAATCATTTTTTTTCATTCCTAATCTTTCCTTTATCATGATTTGAATCCCCTCTATTCTACCGAAATTTACTAGATTATTCAATTTATTTGCTATAAATAATAGCCACAAAAAACTACTAATCTTTTCAGTTCATTTGCGCTTTAAAAATCCTTATCTTATCAGGTCTTGAATGCACAAACAAGATCAGGAAGAATCACAGAAAAAATCCCTAGGTAGCCTTAAACCTAGGAATTTTTCAAATTTTAATCAAACAGAATCGTTTCCTTATTTCTTGAAAATAGACTGTCTGAAGTCGTCTGTCTCACGAAGATAAGCGTTGTAAATCTTCTTCTTGAGCAGGTTGACCCAGCTAGCTTCGACACGGTTAGTAGCATTTGTAATGTTACGTACATCCTCTGCCACGGCTGCGTCCATCAACTGCTGCATCTCTGCATAAGAACGAATGGTTACTTTCTTGGTACTGTTTGGATTTTTAAGCTCGTATTCAATGGTGATTGGCTTCAGCTTGGTCAGCTGATCAATCCGCTCCTTATACATGGCCTTCTTGAAGGCTACCCAAGAGGTATATTCACCCTTAAATACATTTTCCAAGACTTTCTGGTCTGTCACGAGACCAACATCTCTTCCAGACCATCCGTCCCACGTTTTCTTCCCTTCATCGAAGGCTTCCTGAGAGTACTGACCAGAAACATAAGGGACAAATCCTTCATGGTAGCCCTTGGCTGCTAGTAATTCATAGGCTGTACGACGGAACATAACGTCACCTGGTGCTCCATTTGGATTGCTCAAGGCTGAGTAAATCGGTGAGAAGAGGCTGAGGCTGAGGTAGCCATTTCGGCCATATTTTCCACTATCCTTGTTCTCCCGACGAGTGATCACATCATTTTCAATCAGGGAGTCAAAGGTCTTCAGCTGCTTGATTTCCTCAGCTGTGAAGCTTCGCGTCTGGTTACCTGCGTGGGTCTCCTTACCATACTTATCTGTAATATAGTAATTCTCCATCTTCCTGAACCACTGTAACTTGGCAGTATCGCTCTGCTTCAGCATAGAAGTACCTTCTAGATAGTCCAAGGTGTAGATCATGTCAAACATACCATGGACATAGTGCTGCAGGTCTGCTTCATTTTGAACACGTTCCTTGAAATTATAGGTATGCATACGTGTCTTAGAATCCTTGTCCACCTTGAAGAGAGTATTGAGTGTAATAGTTGGTTCATCTGCGCTCGGTGAAGACTGCAAGAGTCCACGAGCATAGAGTTCCGCTCCCAAGCCCTCACGACGACCATAACCTTCAAAGTAAATAGCACCGTCAGAGTTATGGGTCATCTCATGGGTGTAGACAGAGTTTCCATAGTCTTCCAACAATTTAGCAGCATCAAAGTGAGTTACACTACCCGTAGCATAGGCATTATAACCCTTGCTTGGATACCACTTGCCGGCAGGTCCGAAGAACTCCTGCATAGCTAGAGATTTTTTATCATTAGCTGGAGCCCAATATTTTTGACCATTCTTGTCAACCAATGAGAATCCGTCATAAACCAGAACAGAACGGAAAAGCTTGTCCTTGCTTTCTGGACTGAGAATCTTATACCAGAAATCATAGTGGTCGCGCTGGTATTCAGCTGTTTTTCTCACTCGGTCTTCGACATATTCAGCTAGCTCAGCGTCTGTGCGCACCCTGTTATTGGCATCAAGACGATAGCGATCATAAGCTCCCATAGAGAGGGTAGACATATTAGAGATCGCATAGACACCTTTCTCGGTCATGGTCAAGAGTGGCAGGAGCATCCCCTTGTGTTCCCAATTATCAGCAGTAATCTTGTCATAAACGCTGACAGAGTACTTGCTCTTGCCCTCGGCTGCATCCTGAAGCTGTCTCGCTTCTGCTACATCCGACTTAGCCTCAACGATATAGGCTTTTGTATTGGTTTTGAGCCATTCATTATTGGTCTTATAAGGCAGGAAGAGCTGACGATAGCCTTCAAGATAATTGAAGAGTCCTCGTTTACCAGTTGCTTCAGAGAGCGAATTATCATACGCTGTATAGTTGTTCTTAGCCTTGAGATTCTCAAGTCCTGATTTCCCTAAAGCAATGATTGTATCTAAAGTCGAAACATCATTCTTACCGTAGAAATCCAACTTGTAAGCCGATAAGTCCTTAACATTAAAGTTATCATAGTTGATATTGTACCAACGATTAAGATAAGTCAGACCTAATAGGAAAGCTTCTTTATCAGCAAGAATCTTCTTAACAAGATAATCCTTAACTACTTCACCTTCAGTATTGATAGCCTTATCCATAGCCAGCACTTTGCGAAGCTCACCTGATAGCTTGCTTTTCACTTGCGTAAATGCGGTGTCTAAGTATAGTTCATCCAAAGAAGTATCTGCTGCTACACCAAGAACTGTTCGCATAGCTGGCGAATCAAGAACTACCTTGTTTAACTCTGGCAGGACTTGATTTAGAATACTAGTATAATCTGATACAAAGGCTTCTGTAGTATAAAGAAGGTCTAGCCCCTTGATGCTATACTCAGCAATACCTCGATTTACGAAATCTCCCTTATAAGATAATTCTAGGTAATCGATGGTATTGTCCATGTAGTGAAGCATCAAACGATTGATTGCTGTTTTATTGCTATGGATATCAGTGATAACCTGGTCGCCCTTCATCGGAACAACATCCAGTAGGTACTCCTTGTTCAACTTATGCTCTTTCGGAATCTTGTTCGCAAACGAAACAATGGTTTCTTTATTGTAGAAAGGAAGCAGTTTCTCCATATTTGCATAAGAATATCCGCGGTCAAACTGAGCATTGTTTACCTCACCATAGTCGACAAAACGCATATTTAGATTCGTGTCATCTAGGCTAGTTGTTATGTCCATAGCAGTCAGTTTTTCTTCCATTTCTTCTTGAGTAATGGTAGAAGTAACAAACTGATCGTTTTTCAAGGTTTCACTCTTAGCAACTTTATATGCTTGCGTAATGCGGTCGTTTTTGTAGCCCTGATCCCCAGAAATACTGTAAACATTTGTACCGCTAACATTACTGATAACATTATCAACTAAACCATTGAAATAGTTCGAGCCGACCACTCCACCGATTTGACCGTTAGTGGTTGAATTATATAATTTTCCTGTCACATAAGATTTGGTGATTCGAGCATTGTTTTCTAGACGGCCAACCAAACCACCGATACGTTGTTCATTTGATCGAGCACCACTAATAATCGTTACATCTGCTTTACTTTGGCTGAGGAGTGATTCTCCTCCTTTAAGGCTTGCAACCAAACCACCTACGTTATAAGCTTTGATGTGTTGACTGTTAGATAGGATGGTCCCCGTAAAGGAACTATTTGTAATTTTCGTATTGGTTCCATTAACTACTAGACCCGCTACGTTAGAAGCGTTGCCTACTACCGATACTCTCCCCTGAACAGAAACGTCAGTGATTCGAGCATTTTCTGCATTGCGTGCCAGCGCAGCTGAGTCATAGGTACCCACGATATTCACATCTTTAAAGTCGATATTGGAAATGGTAGAACCACTCTTGAGGTTTTCAAATAAGGGCTTGGCTAGATTGTAAATAGCGTATTGCTTACCATTTTGACTACCTGTCAGACTGCCGGTGAAGTTCCCTTTGAGGTAGACATAATCTGCAGGTGCTAGGTTGACCTCACTCGCATCCAAATCAGCTCCCAGAACATAATTTCCTGCCATATTTCGCTTCATTGCGTCTACCAATCCAGCAAAGCTAGTGTAGACATTTTGCTGACTTGGGACTGCCTTACTGATGTAGAAGTCGTGCCCAGACTTGTAACCCGTCTCACTTTCTTGGACGAGTTCAGGAAGGGCTACATTAACCTTATAGACTGCCTTGCCATCTTTCTCTGCTTCAGAAATGCTGTGAACTGGTAGGAGAATTTCCTTGGATTCGCTTGACTTGATTTTGACGAAGTAGGTAGACAGATCCGTAGGCATAGAGCTCATCGATACAAAGCGCTTGTATTGGTCATTTTCTTTATGATAAAACTCAACAGAATCAATATCACGGAAGGCAATCTTCTTGTATTCTAACTCAAAGTTACGACTGTCTGTCTCAAACTCAGTAAAACTGCCATTATCCAGTTCATAAGTCAACTTGGTTTTTAGAGTGTAGCCTGTGTAATAGTCTAGGTCGCCAATCTTCAAGCTACCAGCAAAGTTAGTAATCGGAAGAGTGCGAACCAGCTGATCTCCCTGGTACAACTCTGCAGTCGCTGAACGGAAGGATTTGGTCTGGTCTTCCAATCTATATTGGACTGTCACCGACTTATCATCAGCATTCTCAGTAAGACTTAGAATGGAAACAGTCGGCTTGACTTTAGACACTCCATTTAGAGCTTCTTTGGCTTCTGTCAGGCTAGCAAGAACTTGGTTGACCTGTACTTGTGTAGCAGTCTGATTGTTCAAAACTTTGTCTGCCTTGGTCAATTCGTCAGTATAAGCTGTCTGCTTTTCTGAATCCGCATTCTTATATTTAACAGAAGTTTTAACCGTTGGATTTAAATCGTACTCAGTCTGGAGAGCTGTTTTAACAACTTCAAGACCACTTAATTGAGCCTTGGCTTGATTGATTTGTTCCACCAGTTGGTTGACTTCTGCTTGGCTGGCTTGGGATTGGCTCAGAATCGCTTGACCAGCCGTCAAAGCAGCATCATAGTTAGCTTGATGACTCTGACTATCGTTGAAATAACGGGCCTGAGCTTTAATCTGATCCGCTTCTGCCAA
>ERZ773263.1847-NODE-1847-length-12164-cov-5.769923_pt1 | contig 12164 bp, 11 predicted proteins | sample MGYA00511076_ERZ773263 | MGnify/ENA primary metagenome ERZ773263 (study PRJEB29015, sample SAMEA2738155) | human oral metagenome | biome: human oral; feature: human-associated habitat; material: saliva | place: China | collected 2195 ... | reverse complement strand
GCACCTGCCGCGCGCTGCTCGACCTGGGACGGCGCCACGGAGACGCCATCCCGGGGGAATCATGCGCAAAGGCGCCCGGGTACGCGAGGAACCCCAGCCACAAGACGGCGAGGACGATAGCCGCGAAGCTGGCGGCGGATGCCCCTGGCGAGGGCTGTGGCCATGCGTACCTGCGCGGTAGCGACCACTGCGAGGCGGGAGCGAGCCCCGACGGCAACGAGGGCGTCAAGGAGGAATAGTCATGAGGGCGATGCAATCTACCATGGACAAGCTGTTCGAGATGAGGATGACGGCGATGGCGCGTGCGTATCGAGACGTCGAGGATGCGCCGGGCGCGGCGGACATGGACTTCGACGAGCTGCTGGCGATGATCGTCGATGCCGAGTGGGACGCGCGTCGCGTGAACAGGCGCATGCGCCTGCTGCGCCAGGCCTCGTTCTCCGCGCCCGACGCGAACATCGCCGACATCCGCTGCGATCCCGACCGAAAGCTCGACCGCGACCGCATCGTCGGCCTCGCCGGGTGCGACTGGATACGGAATGCCCGCAACGTGGTGGTGACAGGGGCAACCGGGGCCGGGAAAACCCGGGTCGGATGCGCGCTGGGAGTGGCCGCCTGCAACGCGTTCCTCGGCGTACGCTACGTGCGCCTGCCCGAGATGCTCGACGACCTGTGCGTGAGGAAGGACGAGGAATGGGCCAAGTCGAAGAAGAAGTACGTCAAGTGCGACCTGCCTGTCATCGACGACTGGATGCTCGAGCCGCTCAAGGAGGGCGAGGCGCGTGAGGTGCTCGAGATCGTCGAGGCGCGCAACACGCGAGGCTCGCTGATGCTGTGCTCCCAGTTCGCCGCCGGCGGCTGGGCAAAAAAGCTCGGCGGGGATGCGATAGCCGAGGCCATCGTCGACCGAATCGTGCATAACTCGTACGTCATCCATGTCGAGGGCAGCGAGTCGATGCGCAAGCGCATGAGCGACATCAGCTAAGTCAGCCCCAGAACAGCGAAATCGCCGGTGTGGACGCGGTCATGCGCCCCGTCCGCACCGGTTCCACATGCAAGCACACACCGATGACTTATGGAACGGTACACCGACGGACTGCGGAACGTCACACCGAAAAAACTGCAATATGCAACAGTGTACACAAATCGGTGGAAATGGCCTCTCGGGGCCGTTTCGGGGCATTTGTGTACACTATTGGGCCGTGGGCTTGGGTTGTGGGTAGCCTTGGGATCGCAATAGTGTACACAAATGGGAGGATCGGGCCTCTCCGCGCCGGATTGGGGCGTTTGTGTACACTGTTGGGCTGTTGCGCTGTTGCGAGCAGCCGTAGGGACGCAGGAGTGTACACAGATCGGCCAAAATGGCCCCTCGGCGCCGTTTCGGGGCATTTGTGTACACTGTTGCGACGCGAGTTACGATACGAATCGCGACGCGAGCTGCGCCAGGTGGCACGAGCGCCTCAACCGCCATGGCGTGCCGGCGGCACCCCCTCGCTGGCCCCTCTCGCTTGGTCGGGAAGACAGGCTCTGAGCGAGTGGCGCCGCTGTTAGGTTGGCATCTTTGCCAAGGCGTCAACCCACACGAACCCCCGAAGAGCCTCGAAACGAGTACTTGACGTAATCTACGATGATGGCTCCGAAAGGCTCAAGGGGTGCCACGGCATCGAGCACGCGATGGGGAGACTCACTGCCAGTTCACTGCCAGTTATCCAAAAAGAAGTCGCGTGCCCGAACAATCCTAATGCCGTCGACGTCAGTCTCGTATGAGCCCTTCCTCACGATAACCATCTTTGGGAATGCGTCCCTGAGTGATCTCAGCGATGCGAGTTCGCGCTTCTTGGCCAACTCGTCGGGCAGCTCATCGGCCACCTGGATGTAGAGCCTCTCGCCGTCTTTTACCGCTACGAAGTCGATCTCCTTGCCGTAAATCTTGCCAACGTGCACACTATACCCCCTGAAACAAAGCTTCAGGTACACGATGTTCTCGAAGATCCGACCCATGTCGGTTGCCCTGTAACCGCCAAGATATGATCTGAGGCCAAGGTCAACGATGTACTCCTTGGGGTTCGTCCTCAGGACTGCCTTGCCGTGTAGGTCGTAACGGGACACTCTATAGAAGAGGTACGCTTCGTTGAGGGTGGAGATGTACGACGCGGCGGTTGGATGGGAGGTCCTGACGCCGCAGATGTCAGGGTGTTTGCGATGCTGGACGCGGAGACCTGGTTTCCTATGTTGTCGGCAAGAAAGTCGGCCACGTTTCGCAGAAGTTCCGGGTTTGTCACGCGGCTCTGCCGCCTATTCCGCTCGCGATTGACAATATCGCGGGACGCCACCGCCTCATAGATACTCGACATGTACGCGGCATGCTCTGCCTGCCGGACCTCGAGAGAGGCGATGGCTGGCATCCCGCCATACGCCAGGTATCGTTCGAACAGGTCGTCGAACAGCACCGGCTCGCCAAAGAAATCGAGAGCGATGACGCTGCCAGGCTTGAACGAGACGCCACAGAAGTCTGCGTATTCGGCAAAGGCGAGCGGCAACATCCCGACCTCGACGTAGCGTCCCGACAGGTACGTGGAGAGTTCGCTCGAGAGCAGGTAGGCGTTCGAGCCCGTAAGGTAGATGTCGCAGTCGAAGTCCACGCGCATGGCATTGACAGCATCTTGCCAACCAGCAATGCGTTGGGGCTCATCGAGAAAGATGTAGGTGCGTCCGTCATCCGACAGCCTCTCGCGGAAGTAGGCATACAGTTCCTCTGCGGTGTTCACAGAACATGTCATGCTCTCGAGGTTAAGTCCGACGAAGCTCCGCCCCTTGACCTGCTCGGACTCGAGCGCGTTACGGACGAGGGCGAGCAGACTCGACTTTCCACAGCGACGCACGCCGGTAACGACCTTGATGAGGTCGGTGTCCCTGAACATGAGCGCCTCGTCTAGATAGCGCTGCCTGTTCTTGAGGTCCTTTCGCATGAGCGCCGCTTTCAAAGGAGAAATGCCGTTTGTCTTTTGAAAGTATATCACCTGTCATTGACCGGTACCTTGCAGTCCGAGCACCTGCTCTACTCCGATGCCCATCACCTGACCGGGCCGAACTTTATGATAGTCCCTCTCAGATACAGCTTAAGAGCCCATCTACACGGGAAAGTGGTTTTACCTTCCCCTCCACCGCGAGTCTATACGCTCTTGGTGCGAATGCCCTCGAGTTTGCAACGCCCAAGATCCGGCCATCAGGAACGTCGAATGCCCCAGGAAAAGGGAGAAGACCGTGCTTTCCCAAGGTAGCCCCAAACGCATCGAATCGCGTGGGTGCCGTTCGGTGTGGCGATGTAAATAGAACATGACACCTGACGGGCAAAGATGTCCGGTTTGGTTGGTTGTCCCGTACCACTCCCGCGCCTACCATGGACCAAGCGGATACAAAACATGTGAAAGGTGGAGGGAGGCAAGGGTGATGGCACTCGTCGCTGCGGTGATCCTCGCTGCCGCAGGCATTGGACTCGGGCTCTATCGCGACCACAACCTCCACCACGACGAGAGGATGACCAGAAGGGCCCTGTCCGCTGGGTACGTCGAGAGGCACGCCGCCGTGGGGGGCGTGACGGTAAACTACGCCGAGGGGCCGAGCGACGGCTTGGCCCTCCTCCTCATACACGGGCAGGGGATGGAGTGGGAAGACTACTCACCGGTGCTCCCGGCGCTGGCAAAACGCTACCATGTGTTTGCCGTAGACTGCCTTGGGCATGGAGAGTCCGCCCACGACCCCTCACTCTACCCCTGCGTTGCGGGAGGAGACGTGCTGATCTCATTCGCAAGGCAGGTGATCGATGGGCCGTATGCCGTCTCGGGCCACAGCTCGGGCGGTATCCTCGCAGCCTACGTCGCCGCCCACGATTCCGCGAACGTCCTCGCATGCATCCTGGAAGACCCGCCGTTTTTTAGCGTCACCCCCGATGAGGTCCAAAGGGGGGCGGGAGCATTCGTCTGGTACGACGGCTACCTGCCCGCCCACGAGTACTGCGAGCGGGAGGGTGCACAGATCGCCTATCCCGTATGGTATGCGCACAAGAGCTACCTCTACTCGCTGTTTGGGGGCTTTCAGGCCAAGCTCGCACGTGCCACCGAGAGCTGGTGCGCGAAGCACCCGGGTGAGCACGTGGTAAACGCCTGGATACCGCGCACGTGGACTCACATCATGCACTACATGGACGACTACGACCCACACTTTGGTGATGCGTTTTACGACGGAAGCTGGATGAGCGGCGTTGACCAGGAGGCCCTGCTCAAGGCGATCGAGTGTCCCGTGGTGTACCTCAAGGCGAAGACTCGCTATGGGAAGGGGGGCGTGCTCTATGCCGCAAACACCGATGAGGACGCGCTGCGCGTCCAGGCCGCGATACCGGACTGCAGGACGGTCGTGGTCGAGTCAGGGCACGACATCCACCAGGAGGCGCCCAACGATTTCACGCGGGCCATCGACGCGGCGTGCGGGCCGTCGTCGGCACGGGACGCTCTTTCGTGAGCGCGAACCCGCATGCGTGATCACCGACCGGGTCGCAACGCCCCAGCAGGATCCCAGCACGAGGGGAAGCCGCTTGTCCCTCCACATGATGAGTACCTGTCACTATTTTGTTCTAAATATGAGACAGTCAAGGGTAAAATTCGTCTAGCATATAGAACAGGTGAGAGAACCCCGTCACGCGAGGGCAGGCCTGTGATGAACCACGACACCCTGAAAAACGTGATCTTTGATCAGCATGAAGTCATACGCGCCGCTCGCATCGTGCCGCGACGCTACACGCTTGACCCCAAGGCCAACTACGTCATCACCGGGCTGCGGCGTGCCGGGCGACATCCGTCGGCTGGTCATCGTCACCAAGGAGGAGCAGGAGACGATCGCTGTCGGCGGCACGTCCATCGAGGTGATCCCCGCGTGGAGGTTCCTGCTCCAGCTTGCAGAGCCAGGAGCCTTGGCTACAGATATGCCCTGAGGCCGTCGCGCCACGTCAGCGTGCTGGACGCTGACGTTCGCGCCCCGTGCGCATCGACTGCCCCGGGAGGACGTCATCGCCCGCTCACCGCAGGGTGAGGATCCGACTCCTTGTTCGCCTCCCAATACAGCGCATGGGCTTTCCGATTTCATATCCCTCCCATCAGTCTCTCTGGGGGCAGCCACTCGCTCGACCTCCTCTCACCTCTCTCAATGGCTATGGCGTTCCCGTCGCTGGAGCTCCCGCCACCCTCGTTCTCTGGATGTCTTGCGGACAATGACGCGGACGCCATCACGTCCTTATCAGGCATGATTCCCAACGAATCAAAGAACATCTTGACATCCAAGACAAAGTATGTCCCGCTTTTGGTAAGGGTCGCGGACAGGGTCGAGCCAGTATGCTCAAAGTCGACGGGAGCGAAGCCCCCGCTCTCATCCAGGGTGGCGATGATGAGGTAGGTCGCATCACCCTCATACCTGCTTAGATCAAAGCTGAGCGTCAGGCCAGAGACGTGGCTATCGTTACCGACAACCTGCACTGCCTTCCCAATGATTGCACGGTTGTCCCTCACCGCTGCGTCGCCCGCTATTGACAGGTGGATGCTGCTCGCCAGCTCGCCCGCCGCCTCTCCTTTGAGGCTCGGTCTGGCGACGTTCGACTCATCCCTCAATCGTTGGCTCATCGCGGACTCCGGGAGGGTCTGGGATGTCTTGACCTCATCGTCTCTGTGAGTCCCGTCGGAGCTGCCGGAGTTCGGGTCAAGCCCATGGTCGATCTCGAACTTGTCGGACAGGGAGTCACCATCGGTGTCCTTCTTCAGCGGGTCCGTCTTGTGCGTGACCACCTCCTCGTAGTCACTGAGCCCGTCGAAGTCTGTGTCCTTCGCGTGCGGGTCCGTCTTGTGTTTCGTCGCCTCGTCCAGGTCGGTCAACCCGTCCCCGTCGCTGTCACGCGTCGCGTCGTATTCGTTGGGCGTGAGCGGATCGGTCCCAAGGAGAAGCTCCTCGTAATCACTGAGCCCGTCGCCGTCGGTGTCGGGCTTCCGCGGATCGGTTCCGAGCGAGGCCTCGTCCGCGTCAATGATGCCGTCCCCATCGCTGTCCACGGGACGCCCGTCCACCTTGGGCTTCACGACAACACTGAATTCCCTTGTCACGGTCTGGGCTATGGGGTCATCTTTCCCCAGCACCCTCCCGATGATGATGAGGGCCCACTCCCAGAGCCTACCGCCGATGCCGGGCATCGCGATGGTCGCCCTGATCGTCGCGTGGCCCTCGCCCACGCCCCTCACGACGCCTTCGTCGGTCACCGTCGCGACCCTCGGGTCACTGGACTCGAAAGTCGTCCTCCCGTCCGGGGACGGCAACGTCACCGTCTCCCCCACCCCGATCTCATAGGTGGCGGCGTCCCCGGGCCGTGCGGTGTCGACGCGCGCCGCCACCGCGGGCACATAGCCCTGGAGGGCCATCGCAACCGTCAGGATAACGACCAGAAGCGTCCTCGCGCCGAAGCGGACCTCCCTCGACATGCTGCTGCCCATAGCCAATCCTCATCTCTAAGGGAATGCTTTGGTTAACTATAACACGGAGATCCTGTGGAGATAAGTGAGGTCTGCCTCAAACGACCTTAGGTTTGGGACGTCTCACGCAGCCCCCCGCGCCGCCAGGCGCCCCTCGGGGACCTCCCGAGACGGCTGCGCCTGGAGTTACGACGGACCGGTGGCCTGCCCCGCTCTCCCTGCGACCACGCGGCTGGATGACGCGCTCGAGCTTGCGCGGCGCTTGGGGACACGGTGGCCCCTCGCACATCGCGGCCCTCGCGGGGCGTGGTACGATAAGGATGACAGTCCTCTGCTGTGACGGCTGGGAATCGTCGTTGGGAGGGAGCTCCACATGTCTGGGCGAGAGAGGCAGCCCGAGCGCAGCCCACAGGCGGGTGCGGCCGCCGGTGCATGGCGAAGGTACCTGCAGCCGCTCATCGGGGGGGCGCTCGTGTCCCTCGTGGTGCTGGTCGTGAACGTTGCCGTGCACGCCCTCGTCGCACGGACGCTCGATATCCATCACGAGGTGTCACTCGGGCCCGTCCACGCCTCCGTGGCGTCCGCCGTAGCCTCCGTGAGCGCGCTCGTCGCGGGCATGGGCGCCGCACTCGCGGAGGATAGGGTCCTCGACGAGCGTGCCAGCGCACTCACGTGGCTGGTGGGCTGCGTCCTAGCGGGTGTCCTCTACGTGATTCTGGGCGCCCTCCTCTTGGACATACTCGGCTCTTGATGGTTTCTGGTGGGTGGCGCGGGCTAAGATGACCGGCTCCGAGAGCCTCGAGCGGCCTCTTGGGCTACCATACTCTTGGGTCACCTACGGAGGGCTGGATCGGGCGGGGTCAGCATCGACATCAGTCGCGGCGCTCAACGCCCAAGTCAGCGAGGTCAAGCACCAGGGTCCCAATCCATTTTCCGCAGCCGATGTGCTTAGATAGGGCCGCTTATCTGCGCAGACGATCGATATAGCTTGATTGCTTTTGTAGAGCGTCGAACCAGAGGGTCGGCATCAACGCCGATCAGTTTGGTCATGGACATCTACGAGGGACTTCACAGCCGCAGCGGCTGTGGCGCCAGAGCCTTTCCGATCCCCCGCGCAGGAACAAGCCCTTACGTCTCTGTGACATCCATCGTCTGGGGTGAGCTTAAGCCATGGCGCTCCCTCATCGAGGCTCCCCCTCGCCCACTGCCTGCGTCGCAACCCCCCCATCAGTCTGGGCACCAGCTTGTAAACCTGCTTCACACCCGCACAGAGCTCTGCGGCCAAACTCCCCCCAAAGCCCAATCTATCCCGAGAAGCCCGAGAAGTCGATCGGATCGAGCCTGACGCCCTTGAGCGCGTCAGAGTCCGTCACTGGCGTCGATGCCTCGGCAGCAACCAGACCAACCATATAGAGCGGCAGGTAGTGCACTGTCTTTCCCGCCCGTCTGCCCTGCGAGACGTTAGCCTCCGAGAGCACGACCGCCTCCTCGATCCCGTATTCATCCGTTCCCAGCAGGCTGTTGGGGGCGGTGTGAAGCCTGTAGTCCTTCCCTGACTTGACTTCGATGGGCAGGACCGCGCCCTTGTGCGTCTCGATCAGAAAGTCCACCTCCCCCTTACGGCTATGGTGGTAATAGCGCAATGGGGACCGCAGCGCGGCCAGCTCCTGCGCCACGACATTCTCGTACACCGAACCAAAGTTGACTGACCTCTCACCCGATATCGCCGCCATGGCAACCTCTGCGGGATAGCTGGCAAGAAGCATTCCGACATCGCTAAGGTACAGCTTGAACCGCCCCTGTTCCTCTGTGCGGGCAAGCATGAGTTTAGGCTCTGTCACATTGACCGTCCTCAGCACAGAGCGCGCGGCGACGAGCCAGGCGAAGTCATTGGCATATCGCTCGAAACGGGCACCGTCTTTCAGCGTCTTTAGTTGGAAGCGCTTGTTCTCCTTGTCAAGCTGTGTCGGTATGGCGTCATAGATCGCCTTGACCTGAAGGGAGCGATTGCCCGCGTATTTCGCGATGTCCTCACGATACAGGCTCAGGAGGTCCGCCTGCACCTGCCGCACCGCACCAAGGTCATTGCGCGCATTCAGGCTCTTTTGCACCGCCTCTGGCATGCCGCCGATGACAAGATACTGCCTAAAGAGGTCGATGAGGAGCCCATGCAGGGAGTCGTCAAGCGGGGTCTTCTCCTCATAGCCTTCTCTCACCTGGTCGAGGATCGATTGGGAACCCCCCTCGCCCAGCAGAACTCCTCGAAGGTGAGGGGAGTCATGTCTATGGTATGCAGATAGCCCACAGGCCATGACCTCACCCCTCCCAGCTCGACTCCAAGCATCGACCCGGACATCGCAAGGTCAAATCTTCCGTCGATTACCAGGTACTTCGAGAAGGTGACGAGGTTCTGCGCCCTCTGGACCTCATCGAAGAAGACGAGGGTCTCCCCGGGAACCAGCTCGTGTCCCGCGATGAGGGAAACCAGCTCGATGACCCTGGCAGCGCTTTGGGCAGATCCGAACCGCCTCCTGGCATCCTCGTCAACGAGAAAGTCGATCTTCACGAGGTCCCGGTACTCCCTCCTCCCAAACTCCTCGAGGAGAAACGTCTTTCCGACCTGGCGCGGACCATCGACCATGAGGGCCTTCTGATGGTTGTTGGCCTTCCAGTTGAGCAGGGCATCATAGAGAGACCGCTTGAGCACGAAAGCACCCCCTCAATTCGTATCTGTCTCTAAATCAGAATAAATATAGGGACAATATGGCACTAACGCAGATTGTATCAGACTCACGCCCCGATCGAATCAGGTCCGGTCGTGTCATCGTGATGTGAGTGATTCACTCACATCATGTTCCTGAAGTGAGTGATTCACTCACTTCGATATTCTATTCAGTAAGTCTGTTACCTGCGCATACGCAAATTTGACTCTATGGACCACGTCGCCTGAGAGCCGAAAAACCACTCACTTCGCGAAGACGATGTGAGTGATTCACTCACATCGCGCTCCAATCACATCATGCCGACGCGCGCCCCTGAGGCCACGCGCCGTTGCGATCGCGCCACCACAGCCGTCCGCGAGCGTCACCGATACCGCGCGATCGCCTCCAAGACCTCGGTGTCGCCGTCGGACATCTTGATGATCCTCCCGTAGCTGTTCTTGGCCTCGAGCACACCTGCGAGCACGGCGGCCACGTTTGCGATGGAGTTGGGAGAGGACCTTTCCGTGACGTGCAGGTTCACCCTGCCGCTACCCGGCCCTTCGACCAAGCCGCCTGGCTGCACGATGGTGTACACGAGGTAGGTGTTGTTCATGAGCCACTGGTCGGCAAAGAACTTCGCGATGTTGTAGTCGGTGATCTTAGTCAGCGCCGGGTCACCCCACTTCTCGGGCTCGTCGGCAAAGACAAAGCTCAGCATCACGAAGCGTCTCACACCCGTCGCCTCGCATGCCTGCATGAGCTTCACGGCACCGAACGCGTCGGTCTGCAGGAGGTCCTTGCCGCGCGAGCCCGCCACAAAGTACACGGCGTCGGCATCCGCGACCAGGGCCTTAAGCTCCTTTGCGTCGGCATGCAGGTCAAGCGCGGTGGACTGTACCTCCCGGTCGACCACGTTCTCTGGCTTCCTGGCTCCGGCGACCACTTGGTGACCGGCAGCCTTCAAGTTGGCGATGAGCTCTGTCGCCACACGACCGGTGGCACCCGCTACGAACACTCTCATGGCTATTCTCCTCGTCGTCCCCATGGACCCGTGCGCCAGTGCCTCACACCCTGACAACAGTCCCTCAAAGGCCCCGGCACGTGGGCCCGTCCTGCGACAGGTAGAGCCATGGGACCTATCGAGATCGATGGTACCCCCACCCCCACGGATGTCCATCCCTTGGCCTGCACGCATTTATGGGGCCATAAGCTCTTTCCATGGCCTACAGTGAAGGGAAGCCACACTGACGAAGGGATCACACCATGAAGACCTCGTTCGACTTGCTCAACGACCCGTTCCTTAACAAGGGGACAGCCTTCGACGCCAAGGAGCGCAGGCGCCTCGGTCTGGTGGGGCTGCTTCCTCCCCAGGTGCAGACGCTCGAGGAGCAGGCGTGCCAGGCCTACGACAACTACCAGTCCAAGGACAGCGACATCGCCAAGCGCCGCTTCCTCATGAGGATCTTCTCGCAGAATAGGACGCTCTTCTACAAGCTCTTCTCCGAGCACGTCGAGGAGTTCATGCCCATCGTCTATGACCCCACCATCGCCCAGGACATCGAGGAGTACAGCGAGCGCTACGTGGACTCCCAGTACGCCTGCTACCTCTCTGTGGACGAGCCCGACTGCGTGGAGTGGGCGCTTGCCAACGCCTCAGGGGGCCGCGACATCGACCTTATCGTGGTCTCCGACGCGGAGGCCATCCTCGGTATCGGGGACTGGGGCACCAACGGCGTGGAGATAGCGGTCGGCAAGCTCATGGTCTACACTGCGGCGGCCGGCCTCGACCCCACGCGTGTGCTGCCCGTTGTCATCGATGCCGGCACGAATCGCCAGTCGCTGCTCGATGATCCGCTCTACCTGGGCAACCGGCACAAGCGCGTGGATGACGAGACCTACTACGCCTACGTGGACGACTTCGTGCAAACGGTCGAGAGGCTCTTTCCCCACCTATACCTGCACTTCGAGGACTTTGGGCGAGGGCATGCCGCCACGCTCCTGAACAAGTACACAAAGACCTACCCCGTCTTCAACGACGACATCGAGGGCACAGGCATCGTCACGCTCGCGGGCATCCTCGGTGGCCTCAACATCACGGGGGAGAGCCTGCTCGACCAGACCTACCTGTGCTTTGGCGCCGGAACCGCCGGCTGCGGCATCGCCGAGCGCGTACTCCAGGAGTTCGTCGACCAGGGCATGGGCCGCGAGGAGGCGCGTAGGCGCTTCTACCTCGTCGACAGGCAGGGACTCCTTTTCGACGACATGGACGACCTCACCCCCGAGCAGCGTCCCTTCGCACGAAGGCGCTCGGAGTTTGCCGACACGTCCAAGCTCACTGAGCTGGAGGCCATCGTAGCTGCGGTACGTCCCACCATCATGGTGGGCACCTCGACGGTCCATGGGGCCTTCACGGAGGGGGTCATACGCCAGATGGCGGCCCACGCGAGGCGACCGATGATCTTTCCCCTCTCCAACCCCACCAAGCTTGCCGAAGCGAGCGCGGCGGACCTCATCACATGGACGGATGGGCGGGCGCTTGTGGCGACGGGCGTGCCCTCCACGCCTGTCGAGCATGCGGGGGTGAGCCACGAGATCGGCCAGGCCAACAACGCGCTCATCTATCCCGGGCTCGGCTTGGGTGCGATCGCGGCCAACGCCAGCCTCGTCACCGACCAGATGATATCGCGGGCAGCCCACTCGCTCGGTGGCATCGTGGACGTGACGAGGCCTGGGGCGGCCGTGCTCCCACCCGTGTCGAGACTGACCGAGTTCACCGAGAGAATCGCCATCGCCGTCGCCCACGAGGTCGTCGACAAGGGACTCAACCAAGTTCCCATCGAGGACGTGGAGGCAACCGTCAGGGCGACCAAGTGGGTGCCCGAGTACGCGGACGCCCTCTAGGGGAGACACAGAATAAGTGTTTAGCCCCTGCTAGGACCCCTGGCAATCGGTCGTT
>ERZ773263.1844-NODE-1844-length-12172-cov-26.369563_pt1 | contig 12172 bp, 10 predicted proteins | sample MGYA00511076_ERZ773263 | MGnify/ENA primary metagenome ERZ773263 (study PRJEB29015, sample SAMEA2738155) | human oral metagenome | biome: human oral; feature: human-associated habitat; material: saliva | place: China | collected 2195 ... | reverse complement strand
CGCCGGGACTCCGAGGAGGAGGTCCACGCCGAGGGCCACGGCGCAGGTGCGCAGGGAGAGCGCGAGGGCGGCGGAGGCCTCGTCGGTGGCGAGGGTCGCGCCGAGGGCGGCCCAGTTGACGCGCCCCAGCATGAAGGCGAGGGGCAGGACCAGGAAGCACAGGGCGAGCGCGCCGAGGCCCCCCGCCCAGATGGGCAGGGGGCTGACGGCGGGTGTCTTCCGCGACTTCACGGGTCGATGTTACTTCGCGGTGGGCGTGAAGCCTGCCTCTTCGAGGATGGCCTGCCCGCCGGTCGAGAGGACCAGGTCGATCCACTTCTGGCCGTAGTCCTTCTTGGTGGAGGCGCTCACGAGGGCGATCGGGTATTTGTTGACGGCCTCGTCGGCGCCCTGGATGGCGATGGTGTCGACGGCGTCACCTTCGGCGAGGGCGTCGGTCTTGTAGACGATTCCGGCGTCGGCCTGGCCGGAGGAGACCTTGCCGCGCACGTCGGTGACGGACTGCTCTTCGGAGACGGGGTGCAGGGTGACGCCGAGAGCGTCGGTGAGGGTCTTGGTGAGCTTGCCGCAGGGGACCTCGGGCGCGCAGATGACCAGCTTGACGCCGTCGAGTGAGGAGTCGAGGCCGGTGACGCCCGCGGGGTTGCCGGGCGTCGTGATGAGGGTCAGGGTGTTGGTGACGAAGATGGTCTGTTCGTCGACCTGGGAGGCGTCGGCGGCCTTCTTCATGGTGGATTCGTTGGCGGTGGCCAGGACGTCGACGTCGGCTCCCTCGCTGAGCTGGGCGACCAGGTCCTGGGAGCCCGCGTAGTTGATGCGGACGTCGACCTCGGGGTTGGCGGCCTCGAAGTCGGTTTCGAGCTCGCTGAAGGTTTCGGTCAGGGAGGCGGCGGCGTAGACGTTGAGGACGACCTCGCGGTCGGGCACCTGGGAATCGTCGGACGAGGCCGTGGCCTCGGGGGTGGGGGCGCCGCCCGAGCAGGCGGCCAGGGCAAGGGCGGCGGCGCCCAGGACGGGGAGGAGGCGTAGGGAGCGCACGGGCATCTCCTTTTGAGAGGGGATCGAACGTGCTTAATCTAACAAGAGGAGCGACGGTGGGCAACAGGCCGGAGCGAGCATGTCGCGAGCGCCCGCAAGCGGCCTCATATTGGGATAAACAGGCCCCTCAATTAACCTGGAGACGTCCATACTAAATGGGCGCTTGATGCTTTCAGGGGGACCGGCGAGCGCCCACCAGGCGCGCACCTCACGCACACCCGAGCATTTACCTCGGATGGTGCGAGCACTAATTCCTCGCCTCTTCGACCACTCGCACCCGCACCCGCGGGACTAGGATCACATTTGTACTCACCGAAGACACACGGAGGATCCCATGCCCAAGCCCGTCGACTACAACCTCGGCCAGATCAACGCCCACATCATCGCTTATTCGGACCGCGTGCAGCGCGGCACGAAGGAAGATCGGGCGACCCCCGCATGCGTCGGCGCGTTGACCGCGGCGGGCCTGGGCCAGGTGACGATGGCCGCGATTCCCGAAAGCGCCGACATCCTCGAGACGGAGATCCGCGACGCGCTCGAGGCCGGCGCCCGTTTCGTCCTGGTCCTGGGCGGCTCGGGCTTCGGCGTGGGCAACTACGCGCCCGAGGTGGTCCGTTCCCTCATCGAGGTCGAGATCCCCGGCATCGCCGAGCAGATCCGCGCCCACGGCCTGACCAACACCCCCCTGTCAGGCCTGTCCCGCGAGGTCGTCGGCGTGACCGCGCGAGACTCCTCGGGGGCGCTCATCATCTCCTCCCCCGGCTCGCGTGGCGGCGCGCTCGACACCCTCGAGGTGGTCACACCCCTGCTGCCCGCTATCTTCCACCAGCTCGACGAGCAGCGCTGACCACCACGCAGCAACAGACGAGGCCTCGGCTCGTTAGTGTCCGGGGGCGGCGGCGAGGCCTGGCCGGGCTTCGAGATCGATCACTCCGAGCCGTAGGCTCGAGTGTGGCGATCTCGCGGGCGGGCCGCCGCCCCCGGACACCAGAAACGAACGAGGCCGCGGCGCAACAGCGCCGACGCCGCTGCCCCCAGACACCAGAAACGAACGAGGCAACGGCACGACAGCGCAGCGCCGCCCACCTGCGTCAATACGCGGTGGGCGGCGCTTTGTGAGGTTGTTCGCCGAGGCCTCGATTAGGAGGCGTAGCCGACCCAGCGTCCCGACGAAGAGAAGGTCGAGGAGCGACCGTCGATCTCCTGCGTGCCGGTGACCATGGCACCCGTGTCACCCAGGTAGTACCAGGCGCCACTATCCAGGATCCAGCCCGTGGCCATAGCACCGCTGCCGGTCAGGTAGTACCACGCGCTCCCACCGTTCAGCCAGCCGGTCATCATGGCGCCGGAGGAACTGCTGTAGTACCAGGTGGTCCCGTCCTGGAACCATCCGGTGGCCATCGCGCCGTTCGTTGCATCCAGGTAGTACCAGGAGCCGTTGTCGTAGAGCCATCCGGTGGCCATGGCACCACTGCCGGTCAGGTAGTACCAAGTACCGCCGCCATTCATCCAGCCGGTGACCATTGCCCCCGACGAGTTCAGGTAGTACCAGGTACCACCAAGCTGCTTCCATCCGGTGACCATCGCGCCGGTTTGCTCGTCAAGGTAGTACCAGGAACCCGCGTCGTAGAGCCAACCGGCGGCGACGCGACCGCCGCTCAGGTAATACCACGAGCCACCGATGAGGCTCCAACCGTTACCTGCAGGATGCCCTTCGGAATCCAGGTAGTACCACGCTTTTCCATCATGAATCCAGCCAGTCACCATCGCGCCAGTGGCGTCCATCCAGTACCACTGACCCTTGTCGTACACCCAGGTGCTGGCCTCGGCGGAGGGCTTGCCCGCGAAGTAGTACCAGGACCCACTCGCCCCCTTCCACCAGCCGGTCGTGGCCGCAGGTCGACCACCCTTGAACCACCAGGCGCGCGGACTTTCTTGGCCGTACTCATGCCCCCAGGAAGCGGCCGAGAAGTCGGAGTAGGAGATGCCAGCAGATGAGAAAGTAGCGATTACCGAGTCGATGCCAGCGCTTCCTACCTCGGACATCGGTGCCCAGAGCACGTCACCGTGAATGACCTTCTCAGTGAGATTATCGGGTGTGAAAGACTCCGAACCCGTCTGGATGATCGCGGTGGGATCCAGCGCATCCATGAAGGGAGGAAAGTTCGAGCTGCGTAGGCCGTGGTGGCCAGCCTTGAGCATGTCGACCTTGCCGACAGCCTGAGCAACGCGCCCCTCGAAGCCATTGTGCGTCACCCAGTCAGCCTCGGTATCCATGAGGTCGGCCGCGAGGAAGGCGCTACGCCCGAAGGCACTCACCTTCGCGCCCCACCCCATGAGGTTCGCGTCGGTCGTGCCCGTGACCTTGTAGGTTTCATTGGGATCGAAGGGGATGAGCTGGACATCCATGTCACCCAGCTGGACGTGGGTGTTGTAGCCGTCGACCTTCTGCACAAACTGGGCTCCGTAGGTCTTCTGTGCCCACTGAGCGGCATCCACCATGTGGTCGTAGACCCACTGGTTGTCCCACAGACCATCGGGGTTGGTGATCCACTTGTCGGAGTATTCGGGGCTGAAGATGACCTTCGGGCGGAACTTCCTGATGATATCGTCCGCGTTGTCGATGTGGTCGGAGTGGGCGTGCGTGCCCAGGTAGAACGCGAGGTTCGAGGAGGTGACCCCGTGCTTGGACATGTAACCAAGAACCCGGTCGGTATCCCCCACCCAACCGGGGACCACGCCGCGGCGCAGCGGGTAACGCAGATCCTTGCCGTCGGGGGCACCGACACCCTCGGCGCCGTCGATCATGGCGAAGACGCCTCGAGACTCGAGCAGGATGGCATCCGCAGAACCCGTCGTCGTGAGGACGTGAACGCGGGTGGGGCCGTCCGTGCCGGGGAAGGTGTAGACCTGTGCGTCGACGCCGTCCTCGCTTTCTTCCTCGGACGAGGCCGTGGCCTCGTCGGCTGAATCCGCGGATTCGGCGGAGTCGGAGGCGTCGGAAGCATCAGCGCCGTCCGAGGCTGCACGATCCTGGGAAGCGAGCGGGGTGACGATGCCGGAGTCCGAACGCGACAGGTCGAGGTCAGCAGGCTCCATGTCACCATGCGTATCCTGACCATCTGCAGGGGCGGCCGCAGTAGCGGGAGCGAGGGATGCGACGAGGATTCCTGACATAACGGTCAGTCCAATTCGCTGCCACAGATGACCGTGACGAAGATTCATGAGTGCACCTGGATGGAACAATAGGCTTTGACACTTACTCTCTAAACCTATACCCACTCAGGCGTTACTGACAAATCATAGACTATATAACAGCGCTACCCGGCCGCTTCCAGGTGCGGACGGGCAGCGCTCAGCCAGTGTGCTCGCAATGAGTTTTCGGCAGAATTACAAGGCATATCCGATCCAGCGACCCGAGGAGGAGAACATCGAGGCGCGCCCATCGACGGGCACCGTACCGGTCGCCATGGTACCGGTTGCGTCCATGTAGTACCAGCCGCCGCTTTCGTTGACCCAGCCGGTGCTCATCGCACCGTTTCTACCCATGTAGTACCAGTTACTTCCGGAGTTCAACCAGCCGGTGTGCATGACACCCGAGGCGGAGGAGAAGTACCAGGAGGAGCCATCCTGGAACCATCCGGTGGTCATTGCGCCGTTGCTAGAGAGGTAGTACCAGTCTCCGCCGCTACGCAGCCACCCCGTTACCATAGCTCCACTGCCTGACAGGTAGTACCAGGCCCCGTCACTGTGCAGCCACCCGGTGGACATGGCTCCGGAGGATACAAGGTAGTACCAGCGATCATCGATGCGAACCCAGCCCGTGCGCATCGCGCCCGTGTGCGGATCCATGTAATACCAGGTGCCGTGATCGAGCAGCCATCCGGTGGTCATTCGTCCGTTGCTCAGGTAGTACCAGGAGCCGGATTTCCACATCCAGCCGCTTCCGGCGAGATGGCCGGACGCCTCAATGTAGTACCAGTCAGTTCCGTCATGAATCCACTCGGAGCTTGCCATCGCGCCGGTGGAACCCATCCAGTACCAGGAACCACGGTCGTACACCCACGCCGAAGCTTCGGCGGAGGGTTTGCCTGCGAAGTAGTACCAGTATCCGGAGCGCCCTTGCCACCATCCGGTCGTCGCCGAGGGGCGCGCCCCCTTGAACCACCAAGCACGCGGAGTGACCCCGCCATATTCATGCCCCCAGGACGCGGCAGAGAGGTCGTTGTAGGAAATTCCGGAGGAGGTGAAGGTGGCGACGATAGCGGGGATAGAACCCGCCGACCACAGATCCAGGGTCGGTGCCCACGACGCATCCCCATGAATAACGCTGTCCGTGAGGCTGTCGGGAGTGAACCACTTGGGACCCGTCTGGACGATCATGGAGGGGCTGAGTGCCTCCATGAATGGCGGGAAGTTCGAACTCGCCATTCCATGGTGCCCGGCTTTCAGCAGGTCAACGTGCCCGACGATGGGGGCGATGCGGTCCTCATAGCCGCCGCGAGCCTCGAGGTCCGCAGCCAGGTACGCGGAGTGACCGAACGCGGTCACCTTCGCGGTGTAGGCGATCAGATTTGCGTCGCGGACGCCGACTTTCTTGTAGTTTTCGTCCGGGTCCACGGGGATCAGTTGGACATCCATGTCGCCCAGCTGGATGTGCGTGTTGTCGTCGTTGACGTGCTGAATGATGGTTGCACCGTACGCGGATGCGGCCCACCGCGCGGCGGTCATCATGTTGTCGTAGCACCACTGGTTGTCCCACAGACGCGACTTGTCGGTGATCCAGTCATCGGAGTATTCGGGGGTTAGGATCGCCTGGGGATGAAACGCGTCAATGATGTCGTCTGCGTTGTCGATATGGTCGGAGTGCGCGTGCGTGCCCAGGTAGAACGCCAGGTTTGATGAGGTGACGCCGTTGCGCCTCAGATAGCCGAGGACCCAGTCGGTGTCGCCCTTGGCCGCGCCTTCGATTCCGTCCCGCCACGGGTAGCGCGGGTCGGAGCCGTCGGGCGCACCGACGCCTTCGCCGCCGTCGATCATGGCGAAGACGCTGCGCGATTCGAGGAGGATCGCATCCGCTGCCCCCGCCGTTGAGAGGATATGAATGCGTGTCGGCCCGCTCATGCCGGGGAACGTCAGGACCTGGGCGCTTCCCCCTTCCTCCGCCCTCTCCTCGGACGAGGCCGTGGCCGCCTCAGCAGTATCAGCGTCGCGGGCACTCGCCTGGTCTACGGCAGCAGAGCCGCTCTGGGCTTCCTCCTCGGATCTTGACACCTGCGAGTCGGTAATGCTGGAGTCGCTCTGCGCCCCCTGCTCGTCGACAGGGGCCGCAAGGGCGGCCGGGGCAAGAAAAGTGGCAACGATTCCTGACACTACGGTCAGTCCGAGTCGCTGCCACAGATGACCGTGGCGAAGATTCATGAGCGCACCTGGATGGGATGAGAGACCTTGACACTTACTCTCTAAACCTATACCCACTCAGGCATTACTGACAAATCATCAGCCGAGGCGAGACTCCCACCAGACCAGGTCCTCGGGCGTATCGACGTCCCGGCAGACGTCGGCGCTCACATCCACCCGCTCGAGCGCCAGAGCACGCAAAACCCGGCGCACCCCCATACCGCGAACGCTCCCATGACGCGCCACGGCCTCGTCGATAGCGCGGCGCAGCGCCCCGGCACGGTAGACACCCATGAGGTACTGATCGAACGGCTCAGGATCGCCGCCGCGCAGGATGCGCCCGTCGCACGCGATACCCAGGGGTTCGGCCAGGAGGCAGCGCAGAACGTCCGCAATGCCGGGGCAGTCCACAGACACGACGATCACCCAGCAATCCGCACCCACGGACAGCGCCGCTAGGCCCGCGTCGATCCCCGCCAGAGGACCACCGCCCGGCGGATCCTCAAGGGCGCGCGTCACACCAGAGGGGACGCGCACAGAAGGCGGAACGATAGCAACGACGCCAGCGCCAGCAACTTCACCCAGAGCACAACACACGCGGTCGACGAGTCGCACCCCACCGAACACAAGGTCCGGCTTCGAGACGCCTCCCAGGCGCTCACCGCCCCCACCGCCAACAACCATCGCCGCCAGACGCGTACGCGGCACGCCCACGCCACACGACGAACCTGCGCCACTCACTCCCACGGCGCGAAGGTCAGCACGTCCGTGCGCTGCGTCGTCGCGTCCACCATCAGGACGCGACCAATGAGAGGCTCACCGAAGCCCACCAGCATCTTGATAGCCTCGGTCGCCATGGCAGTGCCCGCCTGGCCGACGACCGGCCCCAAAACACCCACCTGAGTCGAGGCCGGAGTCGTTCCCGGAGCAGGCTGCACCGGGTGCAGACTCCGCAGCGTCAGGGACGGCACGGGAGCAGGAGCCGCGGACCAGAAGACGCTAACCTGATAGGCCATGCGCACGACCGTCCCCCACACGAGGGGCACGCCCGAATCCGCACAGTAGTCCGCCACCAGATACTTCGCGTCGAAATTATCCGTGCACTCCACGATCAAGTCCCACTCGTGGCCATGCTCGTCCAGCCACTGACGCGTCACATGCCCAAAGCGCTCGAATTGAACCGACGAGTTGAGTCCACTGAGATGACGCACGGCTGAATTCGGCTTCGGAACCCCCACGTCACCCTCACCATGCAACAGCTGACGCTGCAGGTTCGACACCTCAACGACGTCGGAGTCACAGATGCCAATCGTACCGACGCCCGCCGCCGTCAGGTACAGCAGGACGGGCGAACCCAGGCCTCCCGCACCCACGACAAGCACACGAGAAGCAGCCAAGCGCGCCTGGCCCGCCTCGCCGATACCTGATACCAGCCAATTACGCCGGAAACGTTCCAGCGCCGGATCCCCAGCCTCGTACCTCACAGGCGCACAGTGCAGCGGAACCGCGACAGAACGCCCCGAGACCGCAGCATCACGCGCGTACGGATCACCGATCGTCATCGCTTACAAACCCGACCAATTATGAGAACCGTCACTGAGTTCCTGCTTCTTCCAGATCGGCAACTTCGCCTTGACATCCTCGACAATGCCCTCCACCGCTCGGAAGGCCTGCGCGCGGTGCTCGGCGGCCACCGCCACGACCATCGCATCCTCGCCAATTTCGAGGTGACCGACACGGTGCCACGCGACAATGCGATGCACCCCGGGGCGATCCGCGAACTCGGAGACAATCTCGCGCAAAATCTGAGGCGACGACGGATGCGACGAATACTCGATCGCTTCCACACTCTCTCCCCCGTCATGGTTGCGCACGACGCCGATAAAAGACGCCACCGCGCCGCACGTGTCGCGGCGCGCGCTATCGATCAGTGAACTCGAGTCGAGAGGGTCATCAGTAATACCTGTTGCAATCTCTGCTGACATGAGATCCTCCAAAAACGGGAGATAATTACTTATATTTTACACGGAATCGGCCAGGACTTTATAAAACTCCTGGCCGATCCACACAAATGACTCGAAACTCTCACCCACCGGCAAAAGGCGGCAGCACGTCGACGCGCACTCCGGGCATGAGTTCGGTATCCAAACGAGCCGAACGCTCGTTCACCAGGAAGCTCGACACATCGAGGATGCGGCCCAGAGCCGGGTTCTCCTCGCCGAGGTGCGCGATCAGCTCACCGAGCGTCGCAGGCGTCTCTGTGGCGGGTAGCTCGCACATATAGCCGCCAGCGGCCTCCGCCGCGCCACCGAAGAAGTGCACGGTAGTCGACAGCGGTTTCGGATTCGGCTCGTTGACCGGACGGAGATACACCGTCAGACGCAGCGGGTTCATCGGGTCAACCTCCACCGACCAGCTCGCCACGCCCGTCGCCGTGCGCTCAAAAATGCGCTCGACGATGCCACGGCGCAGCTCGAGGGCCAGATCATCGGGGGCACCGGGTTCCGTGAACGGGCAGGCCGTCAACACGACCGCCATTGGATCGCTCTCGTGCGGCACCGACGCAAAACCCATCGCGTTCATGAACAGACGCACCTTACCCAGGTGTCCCGCGATGTTGAAGGTGTCGCGTGCGACGCGGCGGGTAGCATGGCTATGATCCGGCACCGACATGGTCTCCAGTGCGGCGTCCGCCCAGCGCGCGCCGATTTCGCGCACCGAAGCCGCCGGATCCACAGCGTCCGCGCGCAACCACGCCAGCAGCGATGAAGTCAGCTGCTGGAGCATCTGCGCCGCAAACGACGGGTCGGCGGGGGTCGTCGTCGAATAGCCGAGCGCCGGACGACCGCGCCCCGACGAGGGAAGCTGCCGCTTCTCCACAAGGCCCACGCCAAACAGGCCCTCCAGGGTTTCGCGCACACTCGACACGTGCAGGCCGGCCTCCTGAGCTAGCTCGGCGACAGTCACGGGTGCCGCGTGCTGCGAAATGCGCTCCAACAGCGCGTGCTGGGCGGGCGTCAGGGCAGCCATCGCCTCAAGCGTTTCTGCCAGCGTCCGAGAATGGGAGGTGTCAGTCATGCCTATCCTCTCTCCCTTTTAATCAGCGGAAATCCGCTCTGCGTGAATCTCCGTACGGCATTAGCGGCATTACATTACTTACAAACTGGAAGTAATTTTACCCAGCTTGTCGCCGTATCCGCACGGTCAATTCCAATGAACGGGACCATTTGAAGGGTTCCTTGCACACAATTGGCTCGCGGGCACCGACACCCGCGATATACAGCGTGGGGCGAGCCATCGCCCGCCCCACGCTACCGCCTGACCCGCCGCGGCCTCGTCATTCGAGGCCACGGTAGGAAAGCGCGAACTCAGTCCGACATACCGCCACGCGTGATCGCGTGCGTGCGGCGTTCGTCGCGCGCACGGTAGACCACCGGGGGACGCGCCACGTAGCCGACCGGCACACTCACCGCGTGCACGAGGCGGGTGAACGGCCACACGCAGAAGAGCAGCAGGCCAGCGACGATGTGCAGCTTGAAGCTCAGGGGCACGTCAACCATCAGGTGCGCCTGCGGGTGGAGGTAGAAGATCGAGCGGAACCAGACGGAGATCGTCTCGCGGTAGTCATAGCCCTCGTGCCCGCCGAGCACCTGGTTCAGCAGCGTCGCCGCGCCACCCAGGAGCACCGGGATACAGAGCATGACATAGGTAACGATGTCCATACGGGTCGTCGCCACGCGCACCGACTTGTACACCACTCGACGGTAGATCAGCATCGCGAGGCCGAGGATCGTCATGATTCCGGCGATCGTGCCGGGGATGGTGGCCATCAGGTGGTAAACGTGCTGGGGTACGCCTGCCGCCTCGGTCCAGGTCTTCGGGACCACGAGGCCGAGGATGTGGCCCATGAACACGAAGAGAACACCGAAGTGGAACAGCGGCGACGCCCAGCGCAGGATGGTCGGCTCATTCCACTGCGAGGAACGAGACGTCCAGCCGTACTGGTCCGTCTTGTAGCGCCACGCGAGACCCACGATGAGGATCGCGAAGGACACGTAGGGCAGGACCACCCACAGGGCAATGTCCAGGAAGGACAGCGACTGCGTCTCGGGTGCGGACGCGGCATGCAAAAGTGCGGATTCCATGAACGTTACCGTCCCATCGTTGAATCGGAAGTCGGGAAGGGCGTCGCAGACAGATCGCCCACGCCCACCAGCTCGGTGGGCGGCCCCTGGCTAATGAGCTTACGGAAGCCCTCAATGGTCTTTTCGTCCGGCTCGGGCAGCGTCGCGACCAGCGCGTCCAGCAGCGGCGCGTACGGGGAGTCCGCGGCGCGCAGCGCCGTGCGGATCACCTCGATGCCCTCGCGGTTCGAGCGCAGCAGGCCCTCGGCCGTACCCGTCTCGTCGAAGGCCGCGAACTCCAGGACCACGGGCAGGTGATCGGGCAGCTCCTCGCGGTCCATCTCGAAGCCGGCTCGGCGCAGGACCTCCTTAAACGCGAGGATTGCCTGGCCGCGTCCGCGGGTGTCGCCGTGCGTGTAGTACGTCAGGCCGAGCGCGCAGCGGCGGCGCTGGTCGAACGTTTCCACGTAGGTGGTCTGCATGGCGCGCAGGCCCGCGGCGCGAGCGTAGCTCACGAACGAGGCCAAGGACGCCGAGGCCGGCTCCGGCAGGTCCGCCAGAGCCTCCTCGACCGCGTCCAGCTTGGTCTCGAAATCATCCCCCGGGTAGTCCAGGAGGACCGAGACCGCCATGCGCACGCCGCGCGCGTCCTGCGGATCCATCTCCGTTTCCGGAGCGGCCGTAGGAATACGCGGAATGCCGACGAAAGTACTCATCGAACGACCTCAAGGGGGAGCATCTGGCGTCCCTCCGGCGACGAGCCACCCATCGGGCGGTTCGACGTGGCGGGGGCCAGGCCGTGGAAGGCCTCGACGTCGTAGGACACCGGGCAGCCCTCGAGCTCCTTGATGCCGCGCGGCATCTCGGGGTGGGCGGTCGGGATGACGAAGCGGTCGTCGTACTTGGCGATCGACAGCAGTCGGTACATCTCCTTGACCTTCTCCGGGGTCATGCCCACGGAGGCCGGGATCTCCTCGTTCGTCGGGTTGTCGACGAAGACGTCGCGCATGTAGGAGCGCATCGCGGCGAGGCGACGCAGCGCCAGCTCCACGGGAGCCGTGTCTCCGGCCGTGAACAGGCCGGCCAGGTACTCCAGCGGGATGCGCATCTGCGAGATGGCGGACAGCAGGACCTTGTGGTCCTCGCCGTCGCTGCCGGACGCGGTCACCTGGTCGACGACCGGGGACAGCGGCGGCACGTACCAGACCATCGGCAGGGTGCGGAACTCGGGGTGCAGCGGCAGGGCGACCTCGTACTCGGTGATGAGCTTCCAGATCGGGGACTGCTGGGCGGCCGTGATCCACGAGTGGGGAACGCCGTTGGCCTGAGCCTGGGCGACCACCTGCGGGTCGTTCGGGTCGAGCAGGATCTCGCGCTGGGCGCGGTACAGGTCGCGCTCGTCCTCCTGGGAGGCGGCCCAGGTGACGCGGTCCGCGTCGTAGAGCAGCACGCCCATGTAGCGCAGGCGGCCCACGCAGGTCTCCGAGCAGATGGTCGGCTGGCCGACCTCGAGGCGCGGGTAGCACAGCGTGCACTTCTCGGCCTTGCCCGTGTTGTGGTTGAAGTAGACCTTCTTGTAGGGGCAGGCCGACACGCACATGCGCCAGCCG
>ERZ773263.1837-NODE-1837-length-12216-cov-6.772881_pt1 | contig 12216 bp, 7 predicted proteins | sample MGYA00511076_ERZ773263 | MGnify/ENA primary metagenome ERZ773263 (study PRJEB29015, sample SAMEA2738155) | human oral metagenome | biome: human oral; feature: human-associated habitat; material: saliva | place: China | collected 2195 ... | reverse complement strand
CGCAGTACCCGCATTCCACACACCGATCGACTTCTTCTTCAACGGTTTCGGCAACCTTCAGATCGGTTGCATAATCGGTGTCTTCGTCGGCAAGAACCACACCCGGATTCAAGAAACCTTTCGGGTCAATTAGGCGCTTAATCTCGCGCATAACCTCGAAGAGTTCATCGCCGAATTGACGGCGCACAAACGGAGCCATAATACGCCCGGTTCCGTGCTCTGCCTTGAGCGAGCCGTCAGCATCCAGAATGAGCTGTACCATTTCCTCGGTGAAGTCGCGGTACCGCACAAGCTGCTTGGCATCGCGGAACTGTTCGTTGAGCATGAAGTGAATATTGCCGTCTTTTGCGTGCCCGAAAATCACTGAGTCCTGGTAACCGTGGGCATCAAAAAGGGCGGTCAAATCGCGGCAGGTAGCACCAAGTACGTCCACCGGGACCACCACATCCTCAAGCAACGCATTCGTACCGGTGGGGCGGTTGCCTGCGACTGTGGTGTACAGTCCGCGACGTGCAGCCCAGAGCGCATTACGCTCAGAAAGTTTGCTGGTCATTTCGACCGGCGACACCACCGGGAGAGCATCAAACATAGGTGCGGCAGATGCAGCAAGATCGGTGAGCTCCTGCTCAGAGTTTCCCTGAAATTCCACAAGCAGAGCCGCATGATCACGCACATCAATAGCAGCAAGAGCCTCCGCCGCCTGCCCGGTACGCTGCGCCACACGAATACTGGTGGCGTCCATGAGCTCAACCGTCGCCAGGTGGTTAGCCACAAGCTCCGGCACGGAACGGGTAGCATCCAGCAGGTTATCGAACACGAGCAGACCGGTTGAAACGAATTTATGAATGGGCAGAGTGCGGTAGGTTGCAGACGCCACGAACCCGAGCGTTCCTTCAGAACCGATCAGAAGGTGCTGCAGAATATCAACCGGGGTGCTGTAATCCAGCAGGGAGTTTACGCCGTAGCCCATGGTGTTCTTCATGGAGTATTGCTGACGAATGCGCGCAACCGATTCCGGGTTTTCGACCACGCGCTTGTGCAGGCGCAGCAGCCCTTCGTGAATCTCGGGTTCGAGGGTGTGCAGGCGCGCATCGGCATCGGGTGCAGAAGTATCGATAACGGTTCCGCTGGGGAGTACGAACACCATAGATTCCAGCGTGTTGTAGGTGTTGAATTCGGTGCCAGAAGACATGCCCGAGGAGTTATTGGCGACCACCCCGCCGATAGTGCATGCCGACCATGAGGCCGGGTCAGGCCCGAGCTTATACCCGTAGGGCGCCAGCATATTATTGACCGCCATCACTGTGGCGCCGGGCTGAACGCGCACCCTCTTGCCGCCGTCAAGCACCTCAATTTTCTTGAAGTTACGGCGGGTATCGACCATCACCCCGTCGCCGCTTGCCTGACCGGATAGAGACGTGCCGCCCGACCTGAAGGTGAGCGGCAGGTTGAAGGCGCTGGCAGCACGGAAAATATCGGCAACCGCCTCCGCTGAATCGGGGCGTACGATTCCGGCGGGTACCAGCAGGTAGTGCGAGGCATCGTGCGCGATAGCGAGCCTGTCAATTTCTTTGACACTGGAATCGAGGGCGTGCGCGCGGGTTTCGGCGAGCATATGCTCAAGGGCGTTGGTGTAGGGGGAGTTCAGAGCTTCGGATGTATTGGATACAACTGTCATGGGCCATAATCTCCTTACCGGTGTAGGCATAGTTCTCTTCCTATCCTTCCAGTATGTGCTTTTGCACACGTTATGTCTGCTTAGCTTTGGCTAGGCTTACACGCCGAAATACACGTTTTACTGAGGCATTATGACGGGAAACTATCGTTGATATTGTGTCCACCCTGAGCCGTTACCTGAAAATTTGCTGTGAACGCCGTAGAATGGTGATGTCCGTGCACCTGTACAGTGCGGATTAGTCTGCGCGGCTGCGCCTATCCTGGCCCCGTACGCTGGGGGAGTAGGCCCCGTGCCTAACCTAAAGGAGACACATGTCTGCCGCTGAACTGTCAGCACCTATTAAGATCAGCTTATCCGGTGAGGAGCGCGAGGTTACTGCCGCCACCGCCGCTGAGCTCTTTGCAGATAACGCAAAGATTGTGGTTGCCCGCGTGAATGGCACGCTGGTTGACCTTTCTCACAAGCTGTCTGAGGGCGATACCGTTGAGCCCGTTTTCATTGACGAACCTGATGGCTTGAATGTGCTGCGCCATTCTGCGGCGCACGTGATGGCGCAGGCGGTGCAGGAATACCGCAAAGACGCGAAGCTGGGCATTGGTCCCTATATTACCGATGGCTTCTATTTTGATTTTGATGTGGCTGAGCCCTTCACCCCCGAGGATCTGAAGAAGATCGAGAAGTCGATGATTAAGATCGTCAAGTCGGGCCAGCTGTTTCGCCGCCGCGTGGTGACCCATGCTGAAGCGGTTGAAGAGATGAAGAACGAGCCGTATAAGCTCGAATTACTTTCGCTCAGCCAAGGCCCCGGTTCGGGCGCTGATGCCGCAGAGGGCGCCTCGGTTGAGGTTGGCGCTGGCGAGATTACGATTTATGACAATGTGCACCCGAAAACCGGTGAGGTGCTGTGGAATGACCTGTGCCGTGGCCCGCACCTGCCGAATACTAAACTGATTGCTAATGGCTATGCGCTCATGCGTGCCGGTGGCGCGTATTGGCGCGGTTCTGAGAAGAACCCCATGCTTCAGCGTATTTACGGTACCGCCTGGCCCACGAAGGATGAGCTGGTGGAGTATAAGCACCGTATTGCTGAGGCTGAGCGCCGCGACCACCGCCGCCTGGGCAAGGAGCTTGACCTGTTCTCGTTCCCGAAGAATATTGGCCCCGGCTTGCCGGTGATTCATCCTAAGGGCGGCGTTATTAAGCGCGAGATGGAAGATTATGTGCGCGCCCGCCATATTGCTGAGGGCTTCCAGTACGTGAGCACCCCGCATATCTCGAAGGAAGACCTGTTCTACACGTCCGGGCATCTGCCGTATTATGCGGACGGCATGTTCCCGGCGATGGAGCTTGATAACGGCAACTACCGTTTGAAGGCTATGAACTGCCCCATGCATAACGAGATTTACCGTTCGCGTGGGCGTTCGTACCGTGAGCTGCCGCTGCGTTTCTTCGAGTTCGGCACCGTGTACCGTGACGAGAAGTCGGGTGTGCTGCAGGGTTTGACCCGTGTGCGCATGATTACGCAGGACGATTCGCACTCGTATGTGACGAAGGAGCAGGCACCCGATGAGGTGCGGCACCTGCTGAATTTCATGCTGAGCCTGCTGGAAGATTTCGGCATGACGGACTTCTACCTGGAACTTTCAACCCGCGATACTGAGGGCGATAAGAAGGATAAGTTTATCGGTACCGATGAGCAGTGGGAGCAGGCTACCGCCGTGCTGGAGCAGGTGGCGAAGGAGACCGGCCTTGAGCTGGTGCCTGATCCGGGTGGGGCTGCGTTCTATGGTCCGAAGATTTCGGTGCAGGCGAAGGACGCGATTGGCCGCACTTGGCAGATGTCTACCGTGCAGTATGACTTCAACCAGCCCAGCCGCTTTGGTTTGGAGTACCAGGCTGCGGACGGTTCGATTCAGGAGCCGGTGATGATTCACTCGGCCAAGTTCGGTTCGATTGAGCGCTTCCTTGGGGTGCTGACTGAGCACTATGCGGGCGCGTTCCCGGCGTGGCTTTCGCCGGTGCAGGTGATTTGTGTGCCTGTGGCGGAGGCTTTCAACGACTATATGACCGAGATTGCGGATAAGTTGCGTGAGCAGGGCGTTCGCGTTGAGGTCGATTACGGCTCGGACCGTTTTACAAAGAAGATTCGCACCGCCTCTACCGAGAAGGTGCCGTTCATCCTGATCGCTGGCGGTGAGGATGCGGAAGCTGGCGCAGTCTCATTCCGCTTCCGCGGCAACAAACAGGAAAACGGTGTACCCGTTGACGAGGCAGTGGCACGTATTGTCAACCACATTCGGAACAGGGTAAACGAAGACCCGAAACCGAGTGGGGAGGTGTAATAGCCTCAGCAATAATGTAATCTCCCACTATATGCAACATATGGGACGATTGCCTTAGACAGGTATACAACAGTTACCTAGTTACATAACACATAGGAGAGAGAATGATTTCTACGCTACCGGAATTTACCCGTAAATCTTTTAAAAGTTACTCAATGAAGGAGAAAGGTATAAAGTTTGGATATGTAACATATATTTACGGAGAAAATGGTAGAGGTAAAAGCTCTCTTGCTGAAGAAATACGTGAACGCAATAATTGTGATGGGAAAGAAGTTAGGATTTTTAACCGAGATTATGCTAGAGAAGTTTTAACCTTAGACGACTCTAATAGCCGTTTGAGGGGGGTTAAAGCGATCCTTGGACAAAGTAACAGTAAAATTATGAAGGAAATTCATACTTTGTGGCGACCGCTAAAAGATAAATGCGAAAGAAAAATACCAGGGTTGGAAAAAGATAAAAAAGAACTGGAAGAAAGGATAAAAAAATCAGTTAAAGATATAGTTGATAGCTTCTTATCCCATCCTGGCGTAACTATAAGACGTAAGAACTCTAATAGTGGAATCTCAAAAATGCTCCAGAATTATAAAGAAGAATATGAATTACTATCAAATAAGTTTAAAGAAAAAGAGGTTTCGAAAGAAAACTTGGAGAATATTGACCCAACAAAAATTGATGAATATATTATAAAATTAAGAAAAGTAAACATAGACTATGAACGTATATCAATAGATTGGATCTCTATATCCAATAGATTAACTAGTTCTCCAGATAATTCTCCTGAATCTGCAATATTTTTGGAATGGATAAAAGAAGGACTACAGTTACATTCCTCAGATAGATCAGAAATATGTCAGTTTTGCTCAAATAAATTTAATATAAATGATATCTATGAGCGGATGCAAGAATATCAAGAAACTCTATGTCTAAAAGAAGATCTGCGTCATATAAAAAGTGATATCATGGATTATAAAACTAAATCGAATAATTGTCTATCACAAATCCGTCTGTTAAATCCAGAAATTCCAGGATACAACGAAAAAATATTAAATGACATAAATAATAGTGAAATTTATAACAATTTATTATCTGTGCTAGAAGCAAAAATTCAAGATATTTCTTTAACGCAAGGTTTTTCAGAAACAGAACAAATAAAAATAAACCGTTTTAATGATTTGTTATATTCGTATGTTAAAAATATAAATGATGAATGTGAAAGTAAAATTCAAGAACTTGAGAAGTTTCGGCAAAATATTATTGATTTTACCAAAATGTCAGTAGCTAAGGAAGTATTATCGAGTAAACTTATTCATAGGGATCATCAAGAATATAAAATTGTCGATAAAAAACTTAAAAATACAGAAGAACTTTATAATTTCACTAAAAGGAAAATTGATGAATTAAATAAATCAATGTCAGAGTATTCAGATTTTAAGGAATTCCTGAATAATTCCCTGAATAATGCAAATTTTCCGATAAATCTAAATGTTGAAACTGATAATGGTCAGACTTATTATACACTTCAGAATACTCAAGGAAATAAATTGACTATTGATAGTATTAGTGAAGGAGAAAAGAATATAATATCTTTATTATATTTTTATCATGAATTATTGGAAACTCGCAATAAGAATAAAGAGCCGAAAATAAAAGACTCTGTTTCGGCTGTTATCGTTGATGATCCCATAGCAAGCTTAGATGCTGCAAATAAGTATTGGATTATGGAAATAGTTAAATCCCTCATTGAGAAATGTAAAAATAGTAATGAATGTCAAATATTTATTTTAACTCACTCTTGGGAAGATTATATTAATCTTACGTATGGTAAGACTGATGATACAAATACTGAAAAGAAAACAAAAAATGGAAATATAAATGTTGAAAAATATACTACGACAGCCTTGCTGGAAGTGCGAAAAGATAAAAATAACAACAGCTTTATTAGTGTTTTACAGAATCATAATATAGATTATCCGTATGCTTTTATATTTAGAAATATCTATAATTTATCGATTCAGGACGATCCTGTAGATTCTAAGTGCTATATGTATCATTCACCAAATGATATGCGAAGAATCTTTGAGACATTTCTCCAACACAAAACTAAAGATGGTCTTTTTGCTCAAAGCTCTAACCAGAAAGAAATAGAGGCGCTATATAAACAATCTTGTAAGAAGGATTTCCAAGATAAACCGGGTTTAGGGGCATTGCTAGCATATATAAATATAGAGTCACATCATGTACATCGAAGCGTTGATATTCAAAAACATGCAAAAGTTTTAATGGAGTATATAAAAGATATTGATCCATTACATTTTAGGGCAATAACTGGTTAATGGATAAATTTTATTAAATATATGATCTGTGTGAGGTGTCTTTGATGTACTTTTAATTTTTTACATTATTTTTGTGTATTCATAGGGCCATAAAGATTGTTGGAAAATTTCTTAACAAACTAGAACGTGACAAACGGGTTGTAACGCTGTCGTATGTATTGAAGAAATGTTGCAGTATGCTCCATTTGCTCAGACCTTGCTATATAATCCAGAGATTGAAACGTCGGACGGGTATTCTATTACATATTGTTGTAATAAACATGCTCTGCGTGATGAAAATTTTGAATTTATTAACCTTCGGTATGGTATTTTCATTTATTTCAAAAATGCCGGTCGGTTAATTAAATAACTTGATAAATCTAACGGTAGGAACGTTACGTGGTCTGAAGGATTTTGCCCAGAGCTGCGTATTAATCGTCGTGGCTCAAATAATATATAAGGACCTAAACACTCTGATGGTTTACCTGATCCTCTCTTTGAGGATAACGGTATGTGGTACTACGCTAATGACTTGATTGGTGTATACTTTAGTCGGAATTCTGACTAAAATTGTGGGGCGACATATTATATGATGTTTCGCCCCACAAACCTACGAATGTTTAGGGATCTTCAGAGAAATCTTCGCCGAGTTTCATAATTGTATAAGTTTGTACCACTTGTACACCTACACGGTACTTAATCATCAGGCGTGCCAGGCGCTCACCATCAATCAGCACTAGAAACAGACCGCCGCCAAGATTCTGAGCGTAGTTGTGTGCACCGGATGTAAATGAGCCAGAAGTAATAAATACGCTTTGCGTTGCTAATTGTCTTTGCGAGGGTGCTGTGGACGGCGGGGGAGCGTGGAACGAATTTGCCTTAATTCTGCCTTCAGCTCGTCCGGAATGCGGCGCGATTCGATAGCCTTCGTGATCGCCATGCGAAGTGTCACCGCTGGTAAACCAGGTGAATCGGTGCCGTCGGAACTATTGGCGAGCGCGAACCAGGGGAGAGTTGCACGTTCTTGGCGAGCCAGCGCCTCCGCAAAATACCAGGCAACAGCAACCCGAACGTAATATTCATCGCTACCCGCCAACGCTGCAACCGCCCGCAGATGCTCCGGTGAGAAATACTCGGTGCCCAACAATGACATGAGCACAACCACGCCTAGACGTTGCACATACACGTGATCATCAAGCATCCAGTTGAGGCAGGCCCGCTCCAGCTGCGGCAGGTTGGCTGCATTGCGGCCTTTCACACAGGCTGGGGAGACGGCATCCGTAAGAGTCCAGTTCGTCATATATGGCAAGAAACTAGTAATTTTCGCATGCCAGGTGGCGAAGTCGCGTTCCTCATTCAGAAGCAGCACATGCAGCAGGTCTTCTTCCTGAAAATCATGCGGAACCGCTGCCATGAACTCCGCAGTCTCTTGCGGATGTTCACGCAGCAGTTTCTTAGAAAGTTTGCGCAGTGCGGGCGTGCGCACACCCAAAATCCGTGTCGGATCAACCGTGGGAAGCAGCTTCGCCGTGAACTCCGCCAGTTTTGGTTCGGCAAGCTCACGGACTGTCTGAGAGATTGAATAACTCATAGTTCTAGTCTCTCAGATGCGGCTTCTTTCTGTACTGGTCTGGGCCAAATCCCCGATACAAACCAACAACGCTCCCGGATAGTGGGTGCCTCTCACGCTAGTTCTGCAGCATCCGCAGATATGTGAGGAAAAACCGATATGATGGCTACAGAAGGTTCGCACGTGAACCAGCAATTCGCGGCAGACCTGCTTCAACGAAGAGCATGTAAGGACTGGGCAGTATGGCAGAGGCAAACGGTACAGAAACACCACACACCCGTACTGTACCCGAGCCTGACAGCACTACCTCCGCCGATACGGTAGTTGACCGCCCACGCAATGAGCGCCGACCTAAGATTACCCGCGGCGAAGAAGGACTCACCGAATGGGAGCGCCACACCGATAAACCACTTTTTATCGCCTCGCTTCTGTACCTTGTTGCCTATGCCGCGCCCATTGTGAGCACGCGCATTAGCGCACCGATCGACGGTGTTCTCAATATTCTTCAGATGGTACTGTGGGCGCTTTTCGCGGTCGATTATTGTGTGCGTCTCTACCTGGCACCCCGGCGCATCTACTTCCTCACGCACAACCTGATGAACCTCGCCATTGTGCTCCTGCCAGCCTGGCGTATTGTGAGTTTCTTGGCGATGCTCCACATGACCGCCAACCGCCAGTACAAACTGCTCTCAGAACTGGCCGTTAAACTCTTCGGGTACACACTGATCTTCGTGATCATGGCGGCCCTCGCTATCTTCTCCATTGAGCAAGGGGCCCCCGGTGCCCTCATCAAAGATATCTGGACGGCGTACTGGTGGACTCTCGCAACACTGGCGACCGTGGGCTACGGTGACGTATACCCCGTGACCGTGCCCGGCAGGGTTATTGCCGTGATTGTCATGATTTACGGGGTTGGCCTGTTCGGCGTGATTACCGGTGCGCTTGCTACCTGGGTGATCGAAAAAATTAGCGGAGTCACCGAAGAAGACCACGCCGCAACGAAAGCCGATATTGAGGCACTTCACGCCGAAATCGCCGAGCTGAAGGCGATGCTCGCCATCCGTATGGGAGACGGCACGGTACACCATCCACCCGAAGAACTCACGCAAGAGTTTCTTGCCTCTCACCGTAATCTATCCACTGATACCGAAGAAGACGACCACAAGCCCGAACAACCAATGGAACTGCTGGAAGAGACTAAGCAGACGCTCACGGTGATTCGTCAGAAGATCGCGGTGCGCCTGGGGCGTGATTCAGATTAGAGCACACATGAGCCGCTCGCGGAGATAAATATACGGTTTAATAGGGGTATGAGCGAAAACCAGAATGCCCAGAACACGAACGTCACCGATGACTTCGAGCTGCCCGGCGTGCCCGATGCGTTCCAGCGGCTCTGGACACCGCACCGTACCGCTTATGTGAGCGGCGGGCAGCAGGATCATACTGAGAAAACCTGCCCATTCTGCACAGCCCCTTCACGCAGCGACGAGGAATCGCTCATTGTTTATCGTGGAGAGCACGCCTTCGCTCTGCTCAACCTATACCCCTATAATCCCGGGCATTTGCTCATCTGCCCGTACCGCCATATTCCGTTGTACGATCAGGCGAGTGAGGAAGAAACTCTCGAAATGGCACGCCTGACTCAGCGTGCAATGCGTGTTTTGCGCGAAGTTTCCCATAATGACGGGTTCAATATCGGCATGAATCAGGGCAAAGTCGGGGGAGCGGGTATAGCCGATCACCTGCATCAGCATATTCTTCCTCGCTGGAGTGGTGACACCAATTTTCTACCCATTATTGCCCATACAAAAACTATGTCTCGAACCCTTGATGACATGCGCCAGATCATCGCTGACGGGTTCGCTCGTATGCCCTCATAGCCCCGCCTGAACGTTTCCGACAGTTATGTTACTTTGAAGGGTCATGAAACATTCACGTTAAGCCGCGTATGCAGGTATACTTCATGAGTGTTCCGAAGTCTTAACGCGACGTAAAAATACGCTCGTGACCTGCTCTTTAATCGCAAAATTGCTCTTGAAATCCTCCACACTAAACCATCATCTGGTACATTAATGCTTTTAGCGTGTGCATGTGGCAGGATAGAGATAGCAACATCACCGCTTGAAGCGCTCTTCCGGCTTCAACATTAACCGCATACCAACCACTCTCGAAAGCTGGTTTGTTGATGACAACATCCGCCGCTGGGTACAAGCGTACCCTTTTATCTCTCGCTCTCACGGGCTGTATTTTAGCTACGCCTGGATGCGTGGCATCCTCTCCCATGAGCCACAGCGGCGGAAATTCCACGGCATCTGAGGACAACCGAAACTCCTATGACGACGCCAGCGGCAACCCGACGCCGACAGCAGAACCTTCCCCCGCTAAGATCAAGCCCAGCGGGCCTGCACTCTTGCCCAGCGGCGCACAAGCACCTCTGACACCCAGTGAACAGAACCGTTATGACAACGGGGAATTTGTCGCGGCTACCGAAGAGCACCCCGCGTATAACGTTCACGAGCCTGAATTCGACCCTAAGGTCAAAGAACAGGGTATTGAAGGGCCAGAAACGTTGCTTAAACGTCTCGCAAAATTCCATGAGTATGAGATTCTTACAAACCACGAAATGACTGATGAAGAGTCGCTGCAATTCTTCACCAAAGACTATAAATTTACCGAGCGTCCTTCAACCTTTGACACCCGCACCCCCGAAGACCGCGGGGATACGCCCGAAGAGTCCATGAAGTTTGACGATATGACCTCGGCGGGGTATTGGCCTGTGAACCCACTCTATAAGGTAGAGATTCTAAGCTCGGAAAAAGTCGGTTCCGGGGACTCTGCTGAATGGGTGGTGACGTATTCCTACAAACGCAACCGCTACGCCTGGTATAACGAGGAAAGCCTGCAAAACAACAAAATCTATCGCAACCGCGGTATGAACCGAGAAATGAAAGCCACGTTCGTCTATGTGAAGGGCGAAGGCTGGAAAATCAAAGAACTCGAAGTTTTAAAGAAGCTTTCCGTCTCGCTCAGCAGCGACGAATTCTTCAAGAATGAGGAGTATTAGCCTTAGAGAAAAACGGCAGCTCTATTCGCGTGTGAAAGGCAGGGTTACACTGAACGTATGAGGTACCCCAACCTGCTGGACTCAATTTTTGATGTTTCCACAGCAGTCGAACACGCACATGCTCTTATCTGGCGTGATGTGCAGTGGCGTGAAAGGCAACCGTTTCTGCGCCTTGAACCCGTGGTGTTGGTGGATGATGCCTCAGGCGGCACAAGCATAAAACCCAGCGGCGATGTTATGACCGTTCCCGTGACTCCGGGTGCGTTTCTTGGACTCCGGCTCGCGCTGGACGGTGCTGGGAACCTCCAAAAGTTCTGCGCCGGATACACACGCGGCAATACAGAAACCGGGCAGATACAGCGTGTAGCGTGCCCACAGGGAAACCGCCTAGAGAGCGGGAAACAATGCGAATATTGCGCCGCGCATGACGAGTTCACGGCTCTGCATACCGCGCATCTTTACGCGGGAACGCTGACCCCCGGAATGCGCGCCTACGCACAGCAACCCCACAGGCTTTATATCGCCACTTTTCCTGACGGAAGCTCTAAAGTCGGCACCAGCTCGCAACACTCAACACCGCGTCGTCTGGATGAGCAGGCCGTCGCCACAGCAACCTATATAGCCCAGGCGCCCGATGGGTTGCTGATTCGTGAAGCTGAGGATGCGGTAACTCGCATCGCCAATATTCCGCAGGTCAAACAGGTAGCGAGTAAATACCGGGCCTGGACTGAGCCGCTGCCCGGGGCTCAACTGCGGGCGGCGCATCAAAACACCGTGGAGCGCGCACATGAAGCACTTACTGAATCTAGGCTATTAGCGCAGCTTACCGCCTTGGATGAACCTTGGGTTCCCTCCGCGGCAATGAACCGCCCTTACGCGGCGTTGCGTGCGCAAAACCCGGAACCACTCGACGCATTCCCCAGCATCCTCAAAACTCGCGAAGCCGGTTTCTTCTGCACCGGAGCCGCAGGAAAATTCGTGACCGCTCACGTTGGAGACCCGGATGCCGCCGTGCTGATCAACACCGCAGAACTCGCTAACTATGTGGTAGAACCGACGGATACTCTCAGCTCCATCACGGTACAGACCTCGCTTTTCTAGGTCGTCGTATCAAGACTCTCTGATGAGACCTTATACAGAGGACTATCGTCGCATGCTTAGTGCTTATAGTCAGGGGATCGGTATCCAGCCCGGCGTATAGCTGGTGCTGCGTTGCGAAGGACCCTCGCACAGGAATACACCACAAACGG
>ERZ773263.1836-NODE-1836-length-12218-cov-4.310943_pt1 | contig 12218 bp, 15 predicted proteins | sample MGYA00511076_ERZ773263 | MGnify/ENA primary metagenome ERZ773263 (study PRJEB29015, sample SAMEA2738155) | human oral metagenome | biome: human oral; feature: human-associated habitat; material: saliva | place: China | collected 2195 ... | reverse complement strand
CGATGAGCTTGAGCGACTCAGCCCGGAACTTCTTCTCGGACTCAGATTTATTGACGCCGATGATGGTAGCGGCGTTGCCAAACTGTTTATCTTTCTCGGCATCATAACCGCTGCCGCCACTCGGTAGTGGCACCAGCTTGGTATTGATAAAATCGACCGTGGCGTTCTGGCGCTTGACGTAGTCCGTCACGCCCTCCAGATTCTTCACCGCGTCGATGTCTTTGTTCGACACCGTCCCTGAGCCGCGGGCGGTTCCTGGATTGGTGCGCGGATTATTACCCAGAGTAAAGCCAGCCTTGAGCGTTTTGTCCAGCGACTGAGCCGCCGCGTCGGTCGAATGCTTGATGGCAAATCCACTCAGCATAATCATCGACATACACAGCAAAATCGCCAGTAAAATCAGCGTTTTGAGTTTTTTCCTGGTGATATACAACCAGGCACGTTGTATAAATGACATAGATCTCCTTTCTTGGTTCTATGTCAGTGTAGCAAGGGTATGTGAAGGGAATGTGAAATGGGTGGATATTATCTGGCTCTAGCTAGCTTCTGTTGCCGTGCAATTGCCCCCTGGGCAGCGGCGCGAATCTTCTTCGGATTTTCAAGAGTTTTCTTCATTTTGTTTTGACGAGCTATAGCTACGTTCTTTTTAAGTTTATTTCTTAGATGGTTCATTTGCATCGCCTTTCTAAGTTTATATATCTATTCCATTTTATCATTTTTCATATAAATCATCAATGTTGGGCCATACCCTTCTCTCATATCTAACTGTACCTTCTTGCCAACGCTTCTCAATAAATTCAACAACGACTGGCAATCCTTTATTAATAAAATTACTCTGAATAGTTTTAAGATTTTTTCTTATCCCTGCTATAATCTCACCGAACGCCTCATCTTTAATCTCTCGTTTAGTCTTTTCTTTGCGAATACGCGTGTACTCTTTGGCTTGCTCAATATCCTCAATCAGTACAACGATATATACAAGATAGCCATGGCGAATAGCGCGGTGCACATTGTCGATTGCTTTATTGCCAGCAAACGTACCATCTAGTATAAAATTATATCCATTTTTAAAAGCACGGTCTAAAATATTCTCAACAATTCTACTGCCGATGCTACGAAATCTACTATCTTCTTCAGGTTGATATTCTTCAAAAACAGTAATAATTTCATCTAAGTCAATCCTCAGCGCATTATCCTTGAATATCACATTTTCCTCAATGAACGAGCTAATATACTCTGTTTTACCAGCACCTGGCACACCAGCCATAATGAGCGCTAGTGAGAAGTCAACGCCCTTTTCGCGGGGTTTTGCCCCTGTTCTGTCAAAAAATGCCCGAGTCGCCTGGCGTTTTATTGCAGTGTTAGGCTGAGATAAGGAGATTTTCATACCGCCACCTATTATATCATCAAATATAACAGGGCGAAGCGTCACTAATGAGCTGAGTTACTAATGTATCTTTTCATAAGACAAACATAAGCAATAACTAAAATTATAAGAAACGTATCAATGATAATTTCTATGAATGAAACTATATTAAAGTCCTGAGTAATTACCTCCAGGAAAGAGCATATTTTTACTAAATGCAACGACAACAAGATTAGAGGAATAATAAATTTATAAAAGATATCAATAATATTCAGAACAAAGGGATAATTCCTACTGTATTCAGTACTTTCCCGGCAAAATATATCCGTATCAGCCTTAGCTGTTAACTCATTCTCTAGCTTGCTTATATAAGAATACTGTCTTTCTGCCCGTATATTGCTCTGAAAATAGCGAATTAACAAATACGATATTGCGACAGATATGACAATCTGCAAAGACGTAACCAGAAAACTAGTTGATTCGATTTTGATATTTTGAGAAAGATTTAATGAATTTTGAATTATTTTTGCAAACTCCAGTGGTTGATGTAGAAAAATAATATTCAACACTTCAAATATAAACAACGACCGAAAAAATTTTTCACGATCTTTAAGATTACTCTGTAGCATACTATTGCTAACTTTATAGTGATCATATAGTATATCTACGCCTGTAGCCATATTAAAAACCCCTTACAGCCTTAATAATACTATTTTGACTAAAAGAATATACTCTTGTGGCATTTACACCTATCAACTCTTGCGGGTAATGGAAGTTTCTGTTGACCTGAACTGCTACGAGTCTTTTGCCTAGCTCTTTTGCTTTAGCTATCTCATAATTCTGCCAGTTTCGGTAACAGATCAGATGTCTATCCGGATGCAACTCATTAGCATGACTACCAATAATCACCACAACTGCTGAAGATTCTTTAATCTTTGTTGTCAATACAGCTTTTACTTTAGAGACACTGTCCGTTCGAATCTCATATGGCGTACGGTCATCATAAGTAAAATCAAAACAGGGGTTAGCGTTCCATGCACTCATAAGATAACGATACCCATGGTCATATGTATAGTTAAATGATATAAAGATTTTAGGTTTTCTCAAATGGTATGTTGAAACTCTAGGAATTCTTACTGGTTTGTAATATGTCATAACTAGATAATACTCTTTCTGATACGACTTTAAAATACCACAGCTTACTAGCAAACACACTGTTTACCCCGCCTCTTTCTATTCCAAAACTTATAGAGTAATCGCTTTAGAGTTCTCTATGCTTCAAAGAATAGCCCTGAGTGAATTTCTCAAAACCTCACCACAAACCGCATGCCCCGCCCGTGTGGCGTGAAGTCATAGTCCAAGCCCTTGGTGTCGAGTAGCATTTTCACGGTGTAGAGGCCGATACCACTGCTGTCGGCGTGTTGCTTCGTGGCGGCATTGCTCCGATAAAACGGATCGAAAACGTGCTGGAGTTGTTGTTTAGTTAGTGGTTTGCAGGCGTTTTCGATGGCTAGTTCGTGCTGGCTACAGGTAATCGTTATCACACTCCCTGCATCGCCGTGGCGCACCGCGTTTGATACCAGATTCGAGATGACGTGGCGCATCATGTCGCGGTTGGCGCAAATGGTCGTCAGCCCTGCATTAACCGCGAAAGTCATGCTGCGCGTTTTTGCTAGCAACACATAATCGTCAATTACCTCAGCAACCAGCTTATCAATCCTCAGCCTTTTTTCTTGACGCAAAGCCTGCTCGGCCACGTTTCCAGAGCGCAATACATCATTCACCATTGTCGCCAAACGGTCAACCTGCGCCACCGATTCCGCCAGATACTGATCACGATTTTTATATTCACCGATGTTGAGCTGCATGTTTTCGAGCATGATCCGGAGGGCTGCCAGCGGTGTTTTTAGCTCGTGAGAGGCCGCGCGAAGAAATAAAATTTTCTCCTTTTCTAACTGCATTATCCGCTTATTTTCATGCTCCAGCGAGCGAATCGTTTGCCACAGGTTTTGATAGAGCTCATTAATATTTCGTCCCAGCACGCCGATTTCATCACGGCTATTCACTGGATAACGCGCGTCCTTTTCCAGCCGCTGCATGGTCGTGGTCACCGCCGCCATCTGGCGAATCGGCCGCGTCACAAAGCGGCTATAGATGTACGAAAACACGAGCGCCACCAACAGCGAGCCGAGCATGGTATATGGCAATACGTGCAGGGTAGCGAGTTTGGCCTGAGTGACGGGCGCCACGTCGGCCAGCAGCTTGACTGCAATCGCTTGACCTTGGTTGTTCACCGCGCTGCCCTGCCGCAAAATCACCGAGCGCGGATCGACCGTTTGTCCATCAGCGATTTTTACCACGCTGGTGTCAACCGATTTACCGCTATCTGTCACGATGTTGATCGACTGAAACCCTTGAAAATACTGGTCGCGCCCGTCAATCGTCAGTGTGATATTAACATTTTTCACTTGAGCAAACTCCTGGCTGAGACGACGCATTTCCTCAGTCGATTTACCTCGTAGTTCAGTCATGAGCGCCGTGAGATTGTCCGCCGCCTCAAGCTCTTTTTGCTGCAGATAAAATTGCGGCATCAAGGTGTAAACCAACGCATGCACCAGGATTATCAACGCCGCGAATAAGCCGATTGACACCAGAAATGTTTTGGGGAATAACTTAAGATTCTTCATAGCGATAGCCCACTCCCTTCACCGTGATGATGCAGTCCAGGTGTAATTTCTTGCGCAAGTTTTTGATGTAAACGTCAATCACTCGATCGAACGGCACCTCATCATCACGCCATAACTTGTCAATAATAGCCTGCCGGCTCCAGACCATATTTGGATTATCCACTAGCAATTTGAGTAACTGCACTTCCTTGGGCTTGAGGTGTGCATCAGTGCCATCATAAAATCCCTGATACGCCGCAAAATCCACCGAGGCCAGGCCGCGCTGCCACAAGGTTTTTTTGACAGACTGTTGGCGACGAAGTAGCGCCTTGATCCGCTTTTCTAAAATCACCAACGAGAACGGCTTACTCATATAATCATCCGCCAGCTCGTCAAAACTGGCAATTTGCGTCGGCTCATCATGCAACGCCGTCAACATCAGTACCGGCACATCACTGGTCTGGCGAATTTGGCGCAACACTTCGATGCCACTCATCCCCGGTAGCATAATGTCGAGAATAATCACATCCGCCTGAGTAAATTTTTCCAGCGCCTCCTCACCGCTCACTGCCGTCACCACTGTAAAGCCGCGCTGGCGCAGGAATTGTTCGGTGCCGCTGCGTAGGGTCGGTTCGTCCTCAACGAGGAAGACAGTTGGATTTTGTTGCATATAATTAATTATAGCAACTTCACATCTTTGCACATAACCAATATAATATCAATATGAATACTCCACATAAGAATCGCATTGTCAAAATTATCGTATGGATAGTTGGTGTAATTATCCTCATTGCAGCGTTATTAGTCGTCGTAGCCTTCTTTTGGCCGGCAACATCCAAACAATTACAATCCTCAAACTCTGAAAAATTAAATTACAACCAGTCCATTGCTGCCGCAATACGCACCATTAACGGAGACTCGTCAAATACCGACGTTAGACCGGAATGCCGATCAATTATTAAAACTCACGGCCAAAAAACCGCTAAGGCTGTTCTAATGATTCATGGCGTAAGCGCCTGCCCTCAGCAATTCGTAGAGCTGGGCGACACCTTCTTCAAAGCCGGATATAATGTCTACATCCCCCGCGTTCCCAGCCACGGCCTCACCGACAATAAACGACACGGAGAAATTACCATTCCAGCAATGGCTCAATTTATGAATTCCAGCACCAGCATTATTAGCGGTTTAGGCGAAGAAACAGGAGTTATTGGACTATCTGGTGGCGCCAACATGGCAACTTGGATTGCTCAATATAATAGTGCCACCATATCGCGCGCGCTATTATTATCACCTTTTTATCAACCTTCAGCATCAGAAATGCCCGCCTGGCAATCTCCACTTCTTAGAAATCTTTACGGGCGCGACATTCTTCCTGATTCATTTAGTGCAGGCAGTAATTTATCATACCGCGCGCTCGGTAAATACATGATAATCGCCAAAAATTACAAATCTGATTTTAAAGCGACAGGATTAAAACACATTGGAGTTGTAACAAGTGAGAACGACACTTCAATCGACATGAACCTTGCAACCAATATACCGCAGCAAATAGCCACCGCCTCTAATGCAAAATTTCAATCTTATTCCATACCAGCTTCATTTGGTATCGGGCATGATATCGTAGCATTAAGCCAAGATGAGGTCAAAAAACACGTGAATAAACTATACCCATTCTACTTGGAAATGTACGAAGGGAAAGACGTAAAATTAGAATCAAATTAGTAATTTTTGCTATTTGCTCTGCGCCGCCAAAATCCGCGCCTGAATCTCGTCCAGCTGAGCGTCGTCCATTTGTGGACCATCAACAGTGGTCAGCCAGCCTGGATATTCTGCGTAAAATGCCTGCTCATGCGATACTGCCGAACCAATTCCCTTCGCCAAATCACCATGCAGCGGCACCAACTTAGCATGAACATGCGCCACGCCCGTACCTTCAAAAATCAACGCTACTCGCGATGTATCAAAGGCCTGCTCCAAAATATTAGCAACCTTTTTCACCGCCAACATCATCTCAGAATACAATTCATCATCCAAAGAAAATACGTAATCACCTGGATTTTGTTTCGGTATCACCACGGTAAAGCCCGGCGTGTTCGGAAACGGCGTCAGAAATGCCAAAAACTTCTCGTCTTCCCAAACTTTCCAAGATTTCATCTTACCTGCTACGATGTCGTCGAAAATTGTGTGATTCATATTCCTCCTTTATGCAAATAAATCGTTCAATGCCTCACTCACCGTTGGATGAGTGAATATTTGGTCACGCAGTACAGTATACGACAGGCCATTATCCATTACAGTTTTGATGATATTAATGACTTCTGGTGAGTTACGACACAATAAACTAGCACCCAAAATTTGTTCAGTGTTTGCATCAATCACCGCACGCAGCAAGCCTGTTGTAGCATTATCAACATGCAGGCGTGGAATCGCCATAGCAGGCAGCTCTTTTACGATAATTTCGCGCCCCGTCGCACGCGCCTCAGCCTCTGTCATACCCACCCGACCTAGCGGCGTTTGCATAAAGACCGCGTACGGCAAGGTTTTTTGTTTGGCGCGAGTGTACAGACCGTCACCCAGCAACTGGCTTCTTACAATCCGAAAATCATCCAGCGACGCATAGGTAAATTGTGGCCCGCCCGTTACATCGCCCATTGCCCAAATATGCGACCGACTAGTGCGAAGTGTTTCATCAACCACAATTGCCCCGCGCTCATCCGTCGCTACACCAGCAGCTGGTAAATTCAAGTTCATCGTCGCCGGGCGACGGCCCGTAGCCATCAACACCGCATCATAACCAGCGTAATCATCATGATTTACTGTGCGAATCGTCGCAGTAGACTCACCCTCAATCGCTGTCACATCCACACTAAACACAATCTCGATACCCTGTGCCTGCAATGCTTCAGTAGTAGCCCGAGCAATTGCTGGATCTTCACGTGCAAGCAGAGCATCGCCCCTCTCAAATACTGTTACTTTTGTACCAAGTTTGGCATAAGTTGAGGCGAATTCTAACCCAATATAACCGCCACCAATGATAGCTAGCTGTTTTGGCTGCGTCATTCTATCCAGCAATTCAGTACTGGTATACACAAACGGCTTATCAACACCTGGAATATCTGGGATGATTGATTCCGCACCGGTGTTAATAAAAATCTGCGGTGCACTAACTACTAGCTCGACGCTACCCGCCACAACCTTCACAGTACGATCATCTACAAACGATGCCTCACCTTCAATGACGCTCACCGTTTCACGATCCGCCAGCATGTGATAGTTCTTCTCATTCAACCGCGCTACCACTGTTGTCTTATGTGCCATCGCCTCATCAAAACTTTGATGATGTTCGGCTGCATTGACTAGCACCTTAGTAGGAATACAAGCAATATTAATACAGGTGCCGCCATACATCTTTGGCGACCGCTCCACCAGCGCTACCTTTTTGCCCGCATTTGCCAGCGTCACCGCCAATGTCTTGCCAGCTTTGCCAAAACCAATAATAAGTGCGTCAAATTGTTGTGTATCCATTTATCTCCTCCTATCTTTTTTAGCGATCTCTCTCGCTGTAACAATTTCTCTATCGGCATACAGAACTGCTTCTTTTATCACAAGTTTTTGAGATACTACTATTATCTTATCGTGTGCGCAATACCTCCTTAAAACTGCTCCAAAAAATCCAGCTTGCCGCTCTCAAAATGTCGCACATCCTCGATGCCGTATTTCATCATCACCAGCCGGTCGATACCACAACCAAAGGCAAAGCCCGTGTACTTATTCGGATCAATGTCAGCAGCCTCCAGCACATTCGGATGTATCATGCCGCAGCCCAGTAGTTCGATCCAGCCCTCGCCCGAACAAACTTTACAGTCCGGATTTTTGCCTTCACAAAATGGGCAGCTCAGCGCAAATTCAAAACTCGGCTCGGTGAAAGGGAAATAAAATGGATTGACGCGCACGTCCAATTTTTTGCCATAATATTCCTGCAAAAACTCCTGCAACGTCGCGATGAGGTTGCCGACATTGACGCCCTTGGCGACATACACACCCTCAACTTGATAAAACGTGTGCTCGTGGCGCGCATCCAAGTCTTCGTTACGAAAAACACGGTCTGGCACAATCGCAGCAATCGCCTCACCTTTTGCCAGATTGTCGCGGTATTTAACCAACATGCGGTTCTGCATCGTCGATGTGTGCGCTGGCGCGATCAACCGATCGCCGTCCTTGTCGGTCTCGACGGTCATAAATGTGTCGTAATCATCGCGCGCCGGGTGGCCTTTTGGAAAATTCAAGCTTTCAAACATATGGAATTGATCGTCAATCTCGCGCGATTCTTCCGTCACAAAGCCCATGCGATTGAAAATATCAGAAATGCGATCAATCTCGCGGCTCAACGGATGAATTGTACCACGATCGCTCGGTAGCAGCTCAGGCCACGGCGCGTTAATATCCATCGGCGCTGTCACGTCAATTGGCGGCAATTCAACTTTTGATAATTCAGCTTCGCGAGCCGTGATCGCCCGCTCCAATTCCTGCTTCAATTCATTGACTTTCTTACCAAACGCTCCACGTTCTTCACTCGGCAACGTCGCAATAATGCCATACAACTCTCGCAGCTCCGTGCTCCGCAACACACTGCGTGGTTCAGCCGTCTCGGCTACTCGTGATAATAATATTGATCGAACTTCATCTAGCTTTTCCATATTATCGTCCTTGCATTAAAAACATCCCGACAACCACTGCCGCCATAATAGCAATTACAATCCACGCCGGTGCCAACGTTGTCGTCTGCTTCGTATTCTCCAAATATCTCACATCTTCTACACCGTCGAGGCTAGCTTTTTCCTGGAGACCCGACGCCTTAGCCTTTTCACGTAGTTCCGCCGCGATTCGCTCCTGCAACTCACTGCGCTGATCGTTCTGATTCACAAATAATCCCATAACTACAGTATAGCAAATTATGCTATAATAGTCGTAATACTACTTTAAGGAGGGAATATGGCTACGAAGAAAACTTCAAAGAAAGCCCCGGTTAAAGCTACGGCAAAGAAAGATGCCGCTAAAACCGAAACCAAAACGACCGTCAAGCGTGTCGTTGCTGAATCTGTTGCGCCCAAAAGTCAGCGCGCCAAATTAGATTCTAAATTACCAAGCAACTTAATCAATATCGTCATTGCAGAAATCGTCGGCACGTTCATTTTGACGCTAGCCGCACTATTCGCATCAGACATCCTATCATCAATGTACGTTGGCTTTGCGCTCATGCTCATCGTCACTGCTATTGGTGGTATTTCTGGCGCACACGTCAACCCAGCCGTTACTTTCGGTTTGTGGTCAATGCGCAAGCTAAAAACCGTTTTGGTACCATTTTACTGGGGGGCCCAGTTCCTTGGTGCAATGGCGGCTATTGTACTGATTGGCTCATTGACAAACGGCGGCTTTGCGCTTAGCTTTGATCAATTTACTGCATTTTCATGGAATATCTTTGCCATAGAATTAATTGGTACTGCAGTCTTCGTATTTGGCATTGCTGCAGTTCTCCAGCGCAAGGAAATCAAAGCAGCTGGTCAAGCTTTTGGTATTGGTCTAGCCTTAATGATTGGCCTAGTTGTATCTGGATCGCTATACTCATACGTTAAAGGTACTGCTATCGCAAAAATTCAGAAAGAGCAAAACGCCGCTCAATCCGAAAAAGGTGGTCGCACCTACCCACGCGAAATTTATGTTTCAGGAGCTACTTTGAATCCAGCAGTTGCTCTAGCAAGCACAGAAAAAACCGACTCCCAACTACGCAGCAACGGGGTATTGCCAGCTGAAGGCGAAAAAAGCTACTCTCGCTTTAGCCTAGAGGTTATTGCAGCTACGCTAATTGGTGCAGCACTGGGAGGCAACTTGTTATTACTAGTAAATTATCGCAATAAAGACGAAGAGTAAGTCACCCTAAATCCGAAAAATCCTCCGCTTCAAACGGAGGATTTTTTATATTAGATAGCATTTAGTCTTCCTGTGTTGGTCGATCGATTAGTTCTGGCTGCGTTTGATGATCACCACCAGCGATCCGCACCACGTCTTTATCAATCTTACCGAGCTCCTTGTACGAATTATTATAATGCCCGACAGTCGTGCTGAGGCTCTTGCCCATCTTAGTCATCAGCTCGTCAAACTTTTTGATATGCACGCCCAGCTGACCGACACGCACCTGGATGTCCTTGGCTTGCTCTTCAATTTGTAGACTCCTCAGACCCTGCAGCACCGTCTGTAGGTATGCCAAAAAGCTTGTCGGACTGACGATGATCACTCGCTTGTCACGAAAGGCATATTCGATCAAGTCGCGACTCGAACCACCCGCACCAACATTGTTGATGAGTAGATCATAATACAGCGACTCGCTCGGGATGAACATAAAGGCAAAGTCCATAGTATGCTCCCGCGGGCGGATATATTTGCTGGTTTCGTCGATGCGCCCTTTGAGGTCAATCTTCACCTTATTCAGCCACAGCTCGCGCTCAGCTTTAGTCTCAGCATTGATCATCCGGTTATAATTTTCCAGGCTGAACTTACTATCCACCGGCAAAATCTGCCCCTTGTCCAAAAAAATTACCGCATCAACAATCTCGCCATCCTTGAAGCGATATTGCATCTGGAACTGCTTGGCTGGCAGTACATTGTCCAGCACACTTTCCAGGTAAAACTCGCCGAACACACCGCGCTGCTTGGGATTTTGCAGGACATTCTGCAAAGTTTTTAGGTCAGTCGCCACATCAACCACTCGCTTATTTGTCTCATCCAACTTGGCCAGCCGCTGTGTTACGTCCGCCACCAATTTGGCACTTTCTGACAGCTGCTTTTGTACCGAAGTTTGCACTTGAGCATTGCTGCGCTCCAATTTATCGCTGACTGATTCATTCAGCTTGGCGATGGTTCGCCCCAGCTCCACCACGTCAGTTTTGATGAGCTCGACCGATGACTGATTTTTCAGTTCACTTAGCCTTGACTGCAACACAAACAGAGTCGCGCCCAAACCCATAACGATAATACCTAAGAGAATAATGATAATGATTTCCATGCTCTTAGTGTACAGGGATTACAGAAACAAGACAACTCGCGCCAAAATTGCAAACAACGTCACGAAAAGTATCGCTGCCCAATTGCCACGAATCCGGTTCAGCCAAATCAATGACAGATACACCAGCACTGTTGCCAGAACAACCCAAATCAACGACAGAGCCCAAGGACCATTTGCCCACAACGTAACTCCCCATAAGGATGCGGTGGCTGCGAGAACCACCAGAAGTGGTCGCTTTATGCCAAATACCGCCAGTAGCGGCACCAGCATCACCCCAACTAGAATCAAAGATATGTATGATGAAATGCTCGTGCTATTTGCGCAAATAGAAATATTATCTGCATTCGAGCAAAATACTGGCGTGATCATAAACCTGTCAAAAGCAAGCGCTAGCAGCCAGATAACTACACCACTCACAACCAGAGCCATCAGAATTCTTAGAAAACTCATCTTTGAAAATGAATATGTATATTCCGAAGTTTCTTCCCGAAAAATAGCCGACAACAATTTCATAAATAAATTGTAACGTAAACTTGTCAATATTACAAATGTATATGCTTAAATATCCGACTTCTCTGTACGCTTCATCGGTACATACCAAACAATACCCACACAGGCAATCAACAATCCGCCAATAACGTCAAGCGGCGTATGCACCAAAGCAATCACCCGCCCCACGCATACCAGAATTGTCATTGCCAGACAAATAGACGCCAATCGCCAATCCTTCGCCCCAAACCATACCGCCAGCGTAATTGCCATTGTAAATAATGCATGGTCAGACGGAAAACCTGGATTATTCAAAAACGACGCCCCCGCTGCCACTCCTAAAACCTCAAACGGCCGCATTTGGTCCGGCTGATAAATCACTCCGATAATTTTTGCTGCTACGTACGCCGTTAGTCCTGCCATCAGTACCCGAGCGTAAACCTGATATTTTTTATCATTCGGCACCAATCTTAGTAACGCATACACGCCGATAAGGGCAATCGGCACAACCAATCCATCAGCGATTAATTTAACAATCCATTGCAAGTCCATACCATCAGTATATCGCGTTGGCGGACGCTCGTAAACGCTTGCGGAAATCATTTTTCTATAGTACAATTATGTTTGCCGTTGGGAT
>ERZ773263.1830-NODE-1830-length-12283-cov-15.928606_pt1 | contig 12283 bp, 7 predicted proteins | sample MGYA00511076_ERZ773263 | MGnify/ENA primary metagenome ERZ773263 (study PRJEB29015, sample SAMEA2738155) | human oral metagenome | biome: human oral; feature: human-associated habitat; material: saliva | place: China | collected 2195 ... | reverse complement strand
GCCGAAAACTCATGTACCTGCGTATTAATAATCTCATGCCAATGGTCATAGCGCTTTACAATGCCAAAACGTGAAAGAATCCGGAGTCCCCAATTGCCCAATGCAACAACCATACGCGGGAGCAGACAGATTGCGAGCATCCCTCCGACCATGAGAATTTTTGCACCAAAGAGAACAACACCGACAATCGTCACATCACCAAACTGCTCAAAGAAGTAATTGAACCTGAACAGCAGAATAAGAGCGGCAAATATTCCCTCTCCCGCTTCATACATCACAAAGCGCGTAAACTGAAGCGCGCCTGCCTGTCCCACGGAAATGCCCGCTCTGGTAAGGCGGAAAATCTGCGCGGGAGCGGCTCCTGCTCCGTTGGGCGTGAGGTTCATAAAGAAGATACCCGCCGCTTCAACGCTCATAAGGTCACGGATACCCACAGGACAGGCCGGATCGGTAATAACCGAAATGATGTACGCAAAAATTCCCAGCAAATAATATGCAAAGTATGCAAAAGCACCGGCTACAAGCCAGCTGGTATCAACACCGGCAAGCGCTCCGACAAACTCGTCGAACTGTCCGGAAAACACGATGTAGACACCGTAGAGAACGCTTACAAGCACCAAAAACAGAACGCTTTTGCGAACCTGTCCATAACTTTTACGAGCATCTTCTACTGATTCGGAAGCAGAGTTTGGGCTCACTGCCACCTTCGGGGTAATTTTTACTTTAGGCTTGGTCGCCTTTGGAGATCCAGGCTTTACGCTTGTTGACTTTGACGCGACAACATCTTCCGGACGATCCATGAACACCTCCCGACCTTAAGCCTCTTCTCGCAAATTTCTTATCCCTAACGTATGTAAGTATACCTGCAACAGACGCTGCCTAGCGAGACAAACGCACCGTCAGCTATTCTGCAAATTTGGCGAGAAGCTCTTCATCGCGCTCAATGATTCCGCCACCGATGCACACCGGACCGTCGTAAAAAACCGCCGATTGACCGGGTGCTACCGTACGTACCGGAGCCTCATAGGTAATGCGCATGGTTGTGGCACTCCCTTTTGTTAACATGCACGGGCGCAGCTCACCAGTATGGCGCGTGCGCACGGTATATGCGCCATCTGCCGGCACACATCCGGAAATCCAGTGTGCATCCACAATATCCATCGTCTTTGTCCAAAGTGCCGCACTCATGGGATCAGACGTTACATATACGGTATTTGTATTGGTATCCGTTGCCACCACATAATGAGCAGGGCCTCCTCCAACGGAAAGTCCCTTACGCTGCCCTATGGTAAACAAAAAAGCACCGTCATGTTCGCCAAGCTTTTTCCCGCTCTCCCACTCAATAATATCGCCTGTTTTGCGCTCAAATGCGTCAAGCAAAAACGTACGGAGCCCAACCGGTCCGATAAAGCAGATCCCATCGGAATCAGGCTTATTCTCAATGCCGAGACCCCGATCGGCACACATGGCACGCACCTCAGCCTTTGTGGGAATATCGCCAATCGGAAAAATCGTTCTGTCAAAAATCTCACCCGGAACACGCCAGAGAAAATACGTCTGATCTTTATGCTCATCGGCGGCGCGCATAAGGCGAGAAGTTCCGCTGCCGTGCGGTGGCCCGGCCATCCCAGTCGTATTATTTGCACCGCTACCGCAGACGTTCTTCTCGCCGGAAGCGAGGCGCGCATAATGGCCCGTTGCGATATAGTCGGCCCCTTCGGCAAAGGCTCGCTTCGCAAACGTACCAAACTTGACGGTTTGGTTACACATGACATCGGGGTTGGGAGTATACCCGTGAGCATAGGAGTCAAGCAGGTAGTCAACGACCGTCTCTTTGTATTCCTTCTCGCAGTCCCACACCGCCAGATCAATGCCAAGAGAGACGGCCACGCGCTCCGCATCGGCCAAATCGTCTGCCCACGGGCAATGGAATCCGGGAAGATCCTTCGACCAGTTGCGCATATACACCGCATGAACGTCAAAACCCTGTTCCAAAAGAAGTGCTGCCGAAAGCGCCGAGTCGACGCCGCCGCTCATACCCAGATACACTTTATCCATTGATGTCTCCATACGATAAACGCGCGTTCTGCATGCGATCTTGCTCCGCATGAACCGCACGGATAATGGCCTCGGCTGCATATGTGATATCTGCCTCGGTTGTTGAGTGTCCCAGCGTTAAGCGCAGACTTCCCGCAGCTACCTCACGGGGTGCTCCGATTGCCTCAAGGACATGCGATATATGCATCTTTGACGCTGCGCAAGCCGATCCCGTTCCCACCGAAACGCCTTCACGCTCAAGCAGAATGACCAAACGACGTGCTTCAATCTCAGGAAACGATACGTGCAGCAAACTGGGCAGACGAAGCTTTGCGTTTTTTGGACCGGAAACGACCATCTGCGGAAACTCTTTGACAAGCAGCCTCTGCAAAAGATCGCGCAGGCGAGAAAGACGGTGGGCTTCGTCTTTTTGTCGGGCCTGTACCATCTCAAGTGCACGGGCAAAGCCGATAATACCGGCCACGTTTTCCGTACCCGAACGCACGCCTCCCTCCTGGCCACCGCCAAGCACAAGTGGCCGAAGCCGCACACTATCTGACGCCCACAAAAGACCCACCTGCTTGGGGCCGTAAATCTTAGCGGCGGAAAGCGTCATCATGTCAACCCCGAGAGAAGAAACGTTGACCGAGAGCGTGGAAGCAGCCTGTGAAGCGTCGGCGTGAAAATAAATGTGGCGCTTCTCGCCCGCCTTTAAGCGGCGATTACGTTCGCGCGCGACAACGGCGGAAATCTCTCGGATGGGTTGAATGGTGCCAATCTCGCCGTTTGCCAGCTCTATGGAAACCAACTCCGTCTCAGGTCTAAGCGCTGCGGCAACGCTTTTTGGATCCACGCGCCCATCTGCGCCCACACGAAGCGTCTTGCGGCTGAAGCCTCCCGCGCACGCAAGGATACTCTCGTGTTCAATGGCGTCGACAATGACGTGTCCGTCTTCCGACACTGTCGCAAATGCCAGGTTGTTGGCTTCCGTAGCGCCTGCCGTCAAGACGATATTTCCCGGTCTAGCCCCAATACCGTGCGCCAGTGATGCACGTGCTCGCTCTACCTCATCTCTGACTGCCCGAGCATGGGCGTATGGAGCAGACGGGTTATAGAAGAGCTCGGTGTAGTACGGCAGCATCGCCTGAACAACCTCAGGATCCATGGGTGTTGCAGCCGCAAAGTCGAGGTACACCGAGCGATTCATCTCAACATGCTCCTTTTGACCATGACAGTTGTCATTCAGGTTTTTCTCGTCACGTATCTCGTCACGCATCTCGTCACGTATCTCGTCATTCAAGGTTTTCTCGTCACGCATCTCGCCACGCATCTCGTCACGCATCTCGTCATTCATGCTGTTTTGCTCATTCATACTATTTTGCTTTCTCAACACCGGTCGAAAGATTTTGGAATCGAGCCGAAATGAACTCATTTGAATAATGCATATCTACCCACTGCTCAAACGCATTTTGCGGCGGAATGCCCACGTCCCGCGCGGTGGCTCGCATAAAGCAAGCTACCGTCATTCCTATATCAGCCACAAGATACAACGATATAAGCGTAATAAAAATGGCTTGACGCTTGGAAGTTGGCTCTCCTATATGATAGAGCGCGCGAGGCATAACAAAACGGCACCATATCAGGCCAAGAAGTCCCCAGAAAAACAAAAATCGCCACGCTACAAATTCAGTAATGTGGTCGGGAAGAAACGCATAGGTCCATGACTGCATGTGGAAAAATGTCAGCATCCCCCAGCCGGTAATCTCCTCAAGGAGACCTCCGACAACGGCGGAGATGCAAAAAACCACCACGTTAGGGGCGTGTCTTCTGCGAAGTTGATAGCTTATGAGCGTAAGAAGAACGGCTCCTGCACCATAAAGCGGAGAAAATGGTCCCCACACAAGCCCCACTCTTGATTCGGTGAGACCGGCAGTGATAAGCATCCAGATTTCTTCGAGGAGCAATCCTGCCATGCTACCCACCACAAAAAGGATTACGACCTGGTACCAGCCCATATGCATGGCATCAAGATAACTCTCCCTCTTTACTTTTGTGGAATGTATTTTTTCGGGATATGAGAATATGGCCACGACCCTGTTTTTTGCAGTAGGATTTGCCGCGGTTGCGGCTGTCGCATCACGCGCCGCGGTTGCGGGCGGCATTGCCGTTACTGCTGTGGGCGGCGTTGATGCTGCAGGCGCCGTTGCCGTTGTGGGCGCTGTTACCGCTGTCGTCTCTGTCGTTGCTGTTGTAGCCGCCGCAGGTGCCGCAACGCCCGACTCTTTATCTTCGAGCTTCTCGCCATCTGAAAGCCAATCGGCAAAGAAGCGAAATGCATTTGCAAATCCGCGCACGACAAGCCATATAATACACAAAAGCGCCAGAAGCGACGCGATGATAAACAGCATGAAACGGTTCCAATCAATAGTCACTTCTTCTAGGATACGATATTTTTACGATATGAGAACCGGAGCATCAGAGTTGAGACGTGCATAAATTTGCACATATCGGTCTTGATACGTAACGGTAAATTCAGACCCATAAACGTCCGAAAAAAGCATCCAAAACAAAAAGTTTGCATGAATTTCATGTTTTCGCTTGCATTGGTCGCTAGGTTTGCGTATATTATTCCTCGCGTTCGCGGGCTTAGCGCAGTTGGTAGCGCGCAACCTTGCCAAGGTTGAGGTCGCGGGTTCGAACCCCGTAGCCCGCTCCATGATTTTTCGGCCGGACTTGTTCGGCCTTTTTTATACGTCATCTTTGGCGAGATGGCCAAGTGGTAAGGCAGAGGCCTGCAAAGCCTTTATCCCCGGTTCGAATCCGGGTCTCGCCTCCAGTAAATGTTAAGCATCTGGTGCATTTACGCATCAGATGCTTTTTATGAGCCTCCTGAGCTTTTGACACCATAAGACCCGTAGCTTTTCCGAACCCGTAAGGTTGTTGCGACGGACCTGTGATGTGATTCTGCAACTCGTGATGTACTTCTTACGACCTCCGATGCACATCCTGTGACCTGTGATGCACATCCTGTGGCCTGTGATGTACTTTTTACGACCTGTGATGTACTTTTCTGCTTCAAAACAGGGGGCTGTGATGTACTTTTGGCGAGAAAACCGGTCTTCTCGCCATGAAAAAGTGCATCACAGCTCTGCAAAAGTACCTCACAGGTTTGGTAGCTACCGTATAACTACCTCTATATATAACGCACCTCGATATCTCCTGACTTAGCTACATACGGCATAACAAACAATAGGCTATGCCGGTCAGATACCAGTCAGATAACGGTCAAATAACTACTGGTAAATCCATATAAAAACCATCTCGGTTTTGAGTTCTGCTCCCATACAATACGCTTATAGGAAATCGACAGAAGATCCACAAGAGATCTATGGGGAGGCCTATAAAGAAGTCCATGAGAGTATTGATTTCACATAAAAGTGCCTTGATTTTGATGCGACAAGAATCTTTTCGTCGCTTTGCAGTAGCTTTTGGCAAAAATCCGCATTTTGCTCCGCGAGAGTTTCCTAAGCTATTTGATGTTGCTGCAACCCATGAAGTTTTGCAAAATCTTTTTAAAACGCAAAAGAATTTCCCTCTTGATGTATTGGTTTCTAACCCTCTTTGCAGACATCGATCAAAGAAGGTTTCGGCTTATGTTTTTAGTAAGCCACTACCGGAAAACGCTGTTATCCACATTACCGGAGAGCTTTATTGTGTTTCTCCATCATTTTTACCGGTCGTTATGTCACGAACGCTTAGCATTCTTGAGCTAGTGTTTCTTATCTCGGAAATTTGTGGTCTCTATACTTTTAAGGGCGATGAAGAGCCTGTACTTTATCCCCATCAATTTCCACTTACATCAATAGCCAGCATCAAAAGCACTCTGAAACAGCTTGAAAGCGGAAATGCCAAAACCCGAGTCCTTAAGGCTTTATCTATGTGTTGCGGACTGGCCGGTTCGCCGATGGAAACAAAACTGTATATCCGTGCAACTCTTCCATTTTCAAAAGGCGGATACAACCTCGGAAAAATAAAGGTCAATAAGAGCGTCATGGTACAGCGAATGACTTCTCGCATGAGAGAACGGTCCATAAGAAAACCCGATTTGCTTTTTTGCTTTAAGGATGCTCCGACGCAAACAGAAAAAAGAAAATGGGGCATTGCTCTTGAATATAACGGCCGATATCATGCAGATCAAAAACAACACAGGCTCGATGATATGCGCAGAAATGAACTGCAGGCTTTAGGGATAATTGAATATGTCATATGGAAAGAGGATTATGACGATATCGTTATAATGGACAATCTATTTGAAACGATTCGCAATGAATTGAACATGCCCGTCCATAAACCCTCGCAAGAAAAGGAAAAACTCGAACGCCAAAAAAGATTGAAGTTATGGAGTAATCTAGAGCAGGCAAGCCGCTCATACTATCAAAAACTGTGCTCCATTTGATTGAGGCTTTGCCAACAGCAACCAAGTTTATTAACGAGATGACCTGTGATGCACTTTTTCATAGCTGTGAGGTACTTTTTCAGAGCTGTGAGGTACTTTTTCAGAGCTGTGATGCACTTTTTCATAGCGATAAGACCAGTTTTCTCGCTAAATGTACATCACAGCCCCCTGTTTTGAAGCAGAAAAGTACATCACAGGTCGCAGGATGTACATCACAGGTCGCTGCTATAAAATCACGACCCAAAATCTCTACCGCACGAGTTTCACAAGATGCACAACGGTGCCCTTCCCCGATGGCTTTACCGAGATAGAAACCGCATCAGTGAGAAGTCGCATCAGCTTCACCCCGCGACCCCGCTCAGCGCAACAGCTTACTTCGGGAGGTTCCTCATCGTCGGCCAGCGTATATCCTGCACCGCAATCAGCCACATCAATGATTACCCGATCGGCGTATGCCGCGACCGTTGTCAAAATACCACCCTCACAGGTATGGTCGGCGGCGTTACCAATGGCCTCTCCTACCGCAAGCTTCAAATCAAACCTCGCGTCGTTGGAAAACGGCACACTGGCGAGCAGCTCGTCAAGTCTCGTGCGAGCGGTACAAAGCGCAGTCGGGTCTACCCGAAAGGTTGTCTGCCAAAGCGGATGCACCCGAGGATCCAACGGAGCAATATGCTCGCGCGCGCCCATGCGTGCAACCGGCATAAAGTCCACCAAGCGCATACGAGAAAGCCCGCGAAATACCGGCTGCGACACATTGGTCAAACTCATAAGCCCGCCCATCGCGCGGATACGTCGTAGGGCGCACATGATAAAGCTCATACCGGCGGAATCAACGTAAGAAACGTCCGCCATATTCAGTATGATTCGCAAACATCCCTGCTTCAAAAGACTCTCGACCTCGCGACGGACGGCAGGAACCGTTGTGACATCAAGGTCAGAACTTAGGGAAAGCACTACTATGTTGGGTTTTGTTCGCATACAAGCTTTGTTCCCACATGCAAAAATTTATTTCAGAACAAGCCATCCCAACACATCAAGCAACAAGACAGCCCAACACATCAAGTGGCAAGCCACCCCAACACATCAATCGGATTGTGTACGCCGATTTCATGTACCGATTGCGCGTACCGATTTCGCGTACCGATTTCGTGCACCGATTTCGGGCATCGATTGTGCGCATCGATTTCATGCGCACCAGAAAGCTACCGCACCGGAAGACTACGACAAAAGGCCGGAAAACCGCAGTGCAACCATAGCGACATCATCTTCGAGCCTACGTCCGGTATAGCTGTCAAGCGTTGCCAAAAAACGATCGAGAAGCCCCTCAAAGCCGCGAGGAACCTCGCTCATGACCATATCGCGCAAGCCTGTTTCGCCAAAGAAAGCTCCCTCAGGGTTTCTCGCTTCAGTCGTACCGTCGGTATAGAGAAACAAAATGTCGTCTTTATGCAGCTCAACATAGCCGTTTTTGTACGTCATATCTTGAAATGCCCCTACGACTCCGGACTGCACGTCTAAAAGCTGCGCTTCACCCGTAGCCGCACGTACAAGCGCCGCAGGCGGATGCCCCGCCGAGCAGTACGTGAGAACACCCTTTGCAAGATCGACCACGCCAACAAAGAGCGTCGCAAACGTCTCGACGCGCGAGAAACCCAAAAGAAACTCATTCAGATTTGCCACCATACGAGCGGGTCCTATCCCCTCCCACGCATATGCGGAAAGCGCGGTCTTAACCGCCGACGACACTGAGGCGGCCTCGATGCCCTTGCCGGAGACATCTCCCATAATGATGCACGCACGTCGCCCCGAAAGCCTCACCAGACTGTAAAAATCACCGCCGACAAAAGCTTCGGCCGTTGCGGACGAATAAATCCCCTGCGCATCAATACCATCAACATGCTGCAGCTCGTTCTTCATGCCTGTCATCAGCGCCTGCGAGATACGCTTATTTTGCTGGCTCTCCTCCGCACCCGCAACAATCGCGCGAACGCTCACGGCCACGCGACTCAAAAGCTCCAGATCAATGTCACTCATGGGCTCGGACCCATACTCACGTAAAAAGAGCCAGGTACGACACGCTCCCTCTAGTTTTCCGGCGAGAAGTGCCGCGCCTACGCACGGTTGTCCAAGCGCGTGAAGCGCTTCGCTCAATTCTGACTCAGGTGCAACCGCAACCACTTGAGCTTCCTCTTCTTTTGTTGAGTCCTCCCCTAAGTCTGCCGGAAGCTCAAATACCGAGCCCTTTGTGGGATGTACTACCTTCTTTCCCGATACCTCACACCAACCAACCGGAAAAACAACCGCGTCAAGAGCTTCGGCGATCTCTTGCATGATCTCCGGCAACAACTCAAAAGCAGATTTTCCCTCAGTATTGGCCGCCGCAAGTAACCGGTTACGGATATCAACCGAAAGCTCGCGCAATTCCGAACGGCGTTGCGTGCGCATGGCAGAAAGCGCACCAACAAGCTGCACCGACAAGTAATTTGAAATAGAGTCCAGAAGACGCGTGTCATCGGAACTTAAGGGATGCACGGTTTTCCATCCGACCTCGATAAGCGCTATGATTTGCCCGCCAAACCATACGGGCACTGCAATAAAGCTCATAAACGGCGGCAGATGATGCGCTGCAACTGCGTAAACCTCGCGCGTGTCATCATTCACGACGCTCCGGAAGTCCAGATGCCCATTGCGCAGATCCTCATGATCCGGCGGCATTACCCGCAGACGCAATGCATGGCCTGCATCTGAGCAGAGCTTTTCGATGGTATGGCCAAACCGAACAAAGCGAGGAGACAAAGCTCTTGAAACGGATTCGGTTACCCCATGCAAATGAAAGCCGTCATTTTCTGCAAGATATATCAGCGCACCGTCAGCCTCCATGGTGTCGGAGATCTCCGTAAGCACGCGCTCAAGCAACTGACCCATATTCTCGGAGTCCAATGTATCCAGCACAATGTGGAGGGCTCCCGAAAGCCTCTTATTCGCTCGATGAAGGTCTTCTATCGTACGTAGTTCTTCTCGATTGGAAATTATCTCATTGTCTACCGGAGCGGCAACAAGCACGAAAGCCTCTGTGGGCGTCCCTACTCGCTCGGAACGCACTCGCAGCGCCAAAGGTTCACCGGCAGCGCCCGAGACCGTTACAAGCGCTGTGCTCCCGTCAAGCGCGAAGGGCAGTGACTCCGGAGAGAACGCCGTTGACTCAACTTCCATTGTACCGGGCGCAAAATATGTGCGAATATCGGATCCAACAAAGTCTTCCTCATGCCATCCAAAAAGCCTTACTGCCTCGTCATTGGCGAGAAGTACGCGGCCGTCCACATCGAAAATAACGATGGCATCTCCCACAAGTTGCAAAATACGCGCAAGTGTTGCGGTAACGGTACCGTCGATGATTCCGTCAACAGACTGCACGCTCAATTCATGCTTTTTTACAGACTCCGCCATAGGTGTCACCTTTCATCTCTCAAATGGTATTGTGCCACGAAATCAGCAATGAGAGAGACTCTGGACTATTATGCAATCAGCAAATTACAAACTGTCCCACAATTATGGGACGTTGAGGTTTTGAGATTATACGGATCTAAGCGGCACGGATTTTAAGCAGTACGAAAAAGCGGGCCCCGAAGGACCCGCTTTTGGCGCACGATAAAAGATGTAAAAACAACAAGGTCAAGTGGTGCGCAGTCGCTTTTTACCTTACTTCTCCCAGCCGATATCCTCGGTACGAATGTCAAGGTACAGGCATGGTCCGACATTGGCAATACCCTTCTTGGTAACAATAACTTCAGGGCCGGAGTAGACAGGCAGGTAGCCGTAGGTAGCCATGCTCTTCTTCTCGGCGTCGTTGCTTGCCTTGACCTGTTTGGCGTGGTCGGAAATGGAAGGAACCTTCGCAAACTCGGCATCAATTTCTGCGTTGCCGCACTTGGCAAAGTTGGACTCGGACTCAGACCCATAGAGCTGGCCACCGTTCCAAATGGAAGTTACGGTACCGCTCCATCCAAACAGGCAGGTATCCCAATCGCCAGAAACCAATACCTTGGAGAATTCGGAGGACGGGTGGTTGTCAATCGTAACCTCAATACCTGCGTCCTTGGCCATCTTCTGCACTGCAGCCGCACGGTTCTTAGTGGTAGCCGAATCGCCAAACGTTGTAAAGGCAAAGGCCGCTCTGGTGCCGTCCTTGGCATAGATTCCGTCAGAGCCGAGCGCATAGCCCGCATCTTCAAGTGTTTTCTTTGCTGCTGCGGTATGTGCGGCACTGTCCTTTAGATCTTTAACATCAGAAGGCAGGTTGTTCTCATAGCCGTCAGACCACGTCTGAAGAAGCATGGAGCCCGGAGCTTCTTCCTGCCAATTGACGCCCTGGAAAACGATGGAGACGATAACCGAAGGATCAATGGATTGACAGAATGCCTTACGGACGTTGATATCGGTAAGAGCGCCACGTGTGGAGTTAATCTCAATGTTATAGACCGACTTACCGTATGCGCGCCGTATCTGTGCGTCCTCCATGCTATTGAAGTTGGAGAGCATCTCGGCAGAGCCGGACTGAGTTACGCCGGTTGTATCAATCTCTCCATTTTTGAACGCATTGAAGAGCGCCTGGGCCTCCATCTGCTTGAAGACAATCGTATCAAGCTTTGGCTTATCACCCCACCAGTTGGGATTTTGCTTGAAGGTCACCTGCGTGTCATTGAAAGAGTCGATGGTAAACGGACCTGCGCCCCACTCAGCATGTGGGTTATTAGCCCAACCATTATTGAAGGTATCGACATCGACTGCAGATGGGTGTAAGGCAACGATAAAGAGCGCCTCAGCCGGATACACGGGCTCTGTCATGGTAACAACGGCAATCTTGTCAGTATCACCTTTGACAACGCTTTCAATCTTGTCATAGCCATCGGTAGCGGAAGGCGTGTAGTCCGCGTTCTTTCCGCTCATAACGGTATAGACGGCATTAAAAGCCTGCCAGTCCATGGGGGTGCCATCGTTAAAGGTAGCCTTCTCAGCATATTCAACCGTAATGACCTGTTTACCGGTGCTCTCGTCCACCTTGATGGACTTGATGAAGTCTGGATTGGGCTCAATCTTGGACCCTGTAGCATCACCAAGCACGCAAAGGTCAGGCATGTAGTAGTTCCAAAGATCGTGCATGTAGAGAGTATTTCCTGCTACATTAAGGTAATTCCAATCCGGTCCAATCTCAGTGATGGGCAGCGTAAGAGTACCGCCGTCCTTAATCTCATCACGCTTCTTAGCGTTGATGTAAACCTGACCCTTCTCAGGAAGAGGAAGTTTGTCAAGAGCCGTGGTAGCCGGACTTCCCTCTAGTGGCTCAGCGTCACCGGACACCTTATTTCCGTCGTTGGCGGTGCCGTTGTTGTTGCAGCCGACAAGACCAAAACCTGCGGCGGCAACACCAGAAAGCGTTAAAAACGAACGACGGGAAAGATTTTTGTACGTCATACGATCACCCATTCCATTAACAGTGAGCTGCTGATTTGTTCACTATAGCAAATCAAAAAATGAGGATGTAATCGGAAATAGACTGTTCAACATATGGAAACAGATTGTTTAACGTATTGAAACGTTTTGTTTACAAATGAGATAAACACATGAAAAGCGAGCCTCCGAGGAGGCTCGCTATTCTTTTCGTGGTGTCGGAGGCGGGACTTGAACCCGCACGACCGTTTAGTAAGTCACTAGCACCTCAAGCTAGCGCGTCTGCCAATTCCGCCACTCCGACATGCTTTACAGCGAGGGATATACTAACACATTCCG
>ERZ773263.1828-NODE-1828-length-12290-cov-22.547855_pt1 | contig 12290 bp, 10 predicted proteins | sample MGYA00511076_ERZ773263 | MGnify/ENA primary metagenome ERZ773263 (study PRJEB29015, sample SAMEA2738155) | human oral metagenome | biome: human oral; feature: human-associated habitat; material: saliva | place: China | collected 2195 ... | reverse complement strand
AATTCTATGAGTCGCTTTTGTAAATTTGGAAAGTTACACGTTACTAAAGGGAATGGAGATAAATTATTAGATATACTACTGACAGCTTCCAAGAAGCTAAAGAGGTCCCTAGCGCCTACGGGGAATTTGTATCGATAAGGGGTACAAATTCCCACTAAGCGCTCGGGACCCCTTGTAGGAAAATGTCCTAAGTGGGATATCTGTCAACTGGTATGGTTGACTAAAAATACTTCCTACGAAAATGTAGGGGGTATTTTTTTACGAAAAAATACAATCGATTCTTAAAAAGAAAAATTTTTGATTGGCAAAACCATAACAAGTTCGTTTTAGGGTTTTGATTTTGCGATTGATGCCTTCTAAAGGACCATTAGAGTATTCAAATTTAGCGCTATTTAAGACATATTTTCTGTTTTGACGAAGGGTTTGAATAGCAGTATCCATTTCTGTATTGGTTTTTTGGTAGTCTAAGATGGTTGACTCTAGTAATTCACTATTGCGCTCGTTTAGGGCTTTCGTGATATCTTGGTAAGTTTGGTATACTTCAGCGAACTTGGAAAATTTACTAGTAATGAGATCAACAGCATTTTGGCGAGTCATATATTGTTTAACGCCGCGAAGAAAAACTACTTCTTCAGGGTGAAGATCTTCAGCTTTTTTATGGAATAGCTTCCAATGTGACTTCATAATTTTATATTCTTGGCTCTGTTTATCAAGTTGCTTTAGGATAGAGATACGACAATTGTCCAAAGCGCGACCAGCTAATTGTACAAGGTGGAAGCGATCAATAATGATATTGGCATTAGGGAAAAGGCGATAGATAAAACTTTGATATTGAGCATTTAAATCAATTACAACTGATTGAACGCATTCGCGTTCGGCTTTTGAATAACGACTTTCAAAATAATCAACAATGGTAGGTGATAGACGATCCTGTAACTTTGTGACAATTTGGTGGGTTTCAGCGTCACAACAGATAAAGGACATCACAGACTTAATTGAACGAAACTCGTCAAAACATAGATGCTTAGGCAACTTAGCCACACGATAGTGTGGTTCCATGCGCTCTAAGATTGTTCGACGAACACTGCTAGGAGAGCAGTGACACATTTCAGCAATAAGCTGACCAGATAAGCCTTTACGAGCTAAAAGCATGATTTGATTTTTGAGATCACTGGATAAGGTTTGATTTTCTTTGGTTAAATTAGTAATAGCACCAAAAGTAGTATGGCATGATTTACATTTATAGCGTTGTTTACGAAGCTCTAGTTCATATCTTCTCCCATTTAAACTTGCCAGTCGTACATGAGTTTTGCGAAAGCCATCCTTATTAACTGTGGGAAAGCCACAGTTACGACAACGATTAATCGGATAAGAAAGAGTAGCTGTTATTAGCGTTATATACTCTTTAACAGAATCGTTGTTGTGTTCAGCTTCTTCAACAGAAATAATTTTAATATTTTTATCTTTAATTCCAAGAATATTTAGGATAGAATCATTATGGGACATTTGTTTAACCTTCTTTCATGATTTTTGTGGTGAATTGATTGTATAACGAGGGGACAGCAAATGTCCTCTTTTTTGTATAAAAGTAATACAGATTATGTAAAAGCAGAGGTTGTATCTATATGGCAACCAAATCCGGAGGCTGTGAAAAAAGGAAATTCCAAATGGGCAAATTTTATGTACTTAGTTGATGGTAAACAATATATATCTAGTAACAGAATACAGGTTTCTATGAATACGAAAGTAGGAGACTTAAAGCAAATAAAATATGATAAAAGAAATCCTGAAAAAATTTATGGGTTTTCAGTAAAAAGAGCATGTATTCTTTTTATCGTTGCAATTGTTTTATTTATAATTGCTAAATTTAAGTTGTTTTAGTGGAGGTGATTAATATGCCTAAAATTCCATCGCTTGTAGTCTTTTGTATGATATGTATTCCGATAATAAGATTAATTTATTTGGCTATAAAAAAGAAAAAAATACGAGTAAGTTTTTTGCTTGACCTGTCCGTTGGGGACAGTGCTATCTTTTAATTAAAGGAGGTGGCAAACCATGTTAAGAAATGAAATTCAAAACAAAACAGGTTTAACAAGAAAAGCAATTGAATATTATGAGGAGAAAGGACTTATAAATCCTCAAAAAACTGAAAACGGTTATAGAGATTACAGCGAGAATGATTTAGAGGTTTTAATTCAAATATCTTTATTTAGAAAACTTGGAATTAGTGTAACTGAAATAGAAGGGTATCTAACCACTGGCATTAGTGCATTATCATCTGTTTTAAGAAGAAAGCAACATCAATTAGATGTTGAAGAGAAAAGAAAAGAAGTCCTTGAACTTGTAGTTAAAGGTGAAAATCAGGAACTTATAAATGAAAAAATTAAATTGATTGAAGCAGAGGAATCAATCTACGAAAGATTAGAGAGATTATTTCCAGGATATTTTGGACAAATGTTATTTGCAGCATATCAACCATTTTTAAATGAATCATTAGGAAAAGATGAGGAAGAAGCATTTGAAAAATATGTAGATTACTTAGATAATTTACCATTATTTCAGTTAAGTAAGGATGAGCAAAATTATATTGAAAAGATAAGTTCTACTTTTGATATGCAGATACTAAAAAAAGTTAATAAAGATAAAATTAACGCTATTGAAAATGTTGAAAAATGGCTAAAAGAAAATGATAATACTATTTCTCAATATGAAGAATATAAAAACAGTGAAGAATATCAAAAGAGCCTAATGAAGCAAATTCAAGATAAATTACAAAACTTTATGAAAGACAACAAGTATTATGAAATTGCGATTCCACTTATTAGAAAATTTAGTAAAAGCTATGATGATTATTATAAGAAACTAATCGTAGCAAATGATAAGTACTTAGAAATTAAATGTTAATGGTATTGAAAAGTATCTACTTGTAAATAGTGGGTGCTTTTCTTTTTTTTAAAATTTCATAAATCTGGTTACCAAGAGGGATAAATTTTCACTATTAAAGTGTAGGGGGAAATTTATCCTTTTTGCTTTTGAGGTAGAAGAGAAAATCTATTCCGTTATTAAGCAAAGAATCCTACATAGCAGAAAGCTAATTGATCTTTGACAACTGAATAGACCAAGGTGGGACGTTATCCATTTGTGGAGAATTATGACCTACGCCAAGACTTTTCTGCTGAGAAATTGGTTTAAATGAATACTGGTAAGTGCCAAGGATAAAAGAAAAAGAGCGATAAATAGGAATACATAAAGGATAGGTGTGGCAATCTATCTCTGTGATACGAATGGTGATAATGATACTTCAATAGTTTAAGCCGGCTCGTCTTAATAAGGGGCGGTGGTGAGATTCCAATGTAGCAGCCAATGCACCTACCAATGTCATAAAACTTATTATAAAAATAGTGAGGTTAAGACTATGAATAAGAAAAAAGAAGTTAAGAAAGATAAGGATAAGAAGCAAATAGCCGATGATTATTCTAAGAAAATAACCTACTCTACGAGCGAAAGTGAAAAGCTTGATTTACTTGATATTGTTGAGATGTATCTATGTAAATCTTGTGTCAGAATTTGAGGGGCTGACAAAGAGAAATAGGGTGCGGTAAAATATAGGTGGTAGAAGTAATCTTCCGAAATGACTATTTGCCAAAATATCATTTTAGGAGGATTGTTATGAGAAATACTGCGTGTATGTATCTTCGTCTTTCAAGAGAAGATGGGGACAGTAATGAAAGTAACTCTATTTCAAATCAAAGACAAATAATCAAATCTTACGCTAAAGAAAAGAACATAGATCTATCTTATGAATATGTAGATGATGGATATAGTGGTTCTAATTTTGAGCGTCCAAATTTCAAGAATATGATTGATGACCTGAATAAAGGAAAGTTTTCTATCATTATGGTAAAAGACTTATCTCGTTTTGGTAGAGATTATATTGAGTCTGGGAAGTATCTGCAAAAGATATTTCCTGAAAAAGGTATTCGCTTCATATCTGTAAATGATAACTATGATAGTGATAATGCAGATGTTAGTGATACACATTTAATACTTCCAATTAGAAATTTTATCAATGACAGTTATTGTCGAGATATTTCTATGAAAGTGAAATCATCAAAAGAGGTGAAAAGGAAGAATGGCGAGTTTATTGGATCATTTGCTCCTTTTGGATATAAGAAAGATGATAAGAACAAACATCAGCTTGTAGTTGATACAGAAGTAGCTCATATCATTGAGCGAATATTTAATATGAAAATAGAGGGTTATTCCTCAAAGGCTATTGCCGACTTTCTAAACAGTATTGGAACAGTTACACCATCAAAGCACAAAGAAAATAATGGTGATAACTTCAATACTGGTTTTGTTGTGAAAAAAGCAAAGTGGGATGCTAAGATGGTAAACCGTATTATTTCAAATAAGGTTTATATTGGTGTCCTGGAACAAGGAAAAACCACAAAGTTAAATTATAAATCAAAGCACGAAGTCGATGTTTCCAAAGAAGACTGGATAACAATAGAAAATGCTCATGAAAGCATAGTATCAAAATCCATCTTTGCACTTGCAAACAAAATGCTACTTCGTGATGTGAAACAGTCTAAAGATAAGCCATATATATTATCAGGTATGCTTTATTGCAAAGATTGTGAAAGTCCTATGATTAGGCGAAAAGTAAGAGATAAGATTTTCTACATTTGCTCTGAATATAACAATGCTGGAGAGTGTTCAAGACATAGTGTAAAAGAAGACTATGTTACTCATGCAACTATTCATGCATTAAATGAATATCTATCTAAGTACAATGAACTGCTTAAAAAAGTTAGCGAAATAGATGTGTCAAAGTTTAAATTAAAAGTTGATTTTGAGTCATTATATGCAGAAAAAAGAAAGCATGAAAGACTTAGACAATCTCTTTACATGGATTTAGAAGAAGAACTTATTACGACTGAGGAATTTGAACGATTTAGAAAAAATTATCTTATCAAGATTAGAGAAATTGAGAAACAAATTATTACAAAGCAAAATATCGTAGATGAACTGAAAATGAAGATAAACGATAAAGGTAGTTTCGTTTCTGAGATAGTTCCTAATCCTGAAAATGGTGAACTGAATCGATTGTCTTTAGTGTCTTTTATAGATCGTATTGAGATTGGAGAGGATAATGCAATTAACTTTGTCTTCAACAATATTGAAACAGTGAATCTGCTTCAAGCGATTGTAGATAGTGATAAGGTCGAAGCTAAGGATACACATAATGCAAGACTAATATCAATGGGCAAGTTATTTGGTGAGCATTTAGAAAGAGTTGAACCTAAGCTTGCAGTTGGAGGTGTTTGTTAATGGCAAGGACTTCCAAAAGATATATAAGAAAAAACGAAGAACAAGCACAAAAAGTATTCTATAAAGCAGGAGTATATACAAGATTATCCAGTGAAAGAAAAGAAGAATGGCGTGAGAAATCATCGTCTATCGAAACACAGGTGCTTTGTTGTAAAGAGTATGCTTTAAAGGAAAATATCAAAGTCGTAAATATTTACACAGACTATGAATATAGTGGGACAAATTTTGAAAGACCACAGTTCCAGGAAATGATGCAAGATATTCGTGAAAGAAGAATTAATTGTATTATCATAAGGGACTTATCAAGACTTGGAAGAGAATATCTTGAGATGGGAAGACTCATAGACAAGGTATTTCCGTTCTTGGGAGTAAGGTTTATTTCTGTTAATGATAAGGTTGATACCGTTAAGGATTTAGACTCAAAGAAGTCATTTGAAGTAACTCTTAAGAATATCGTCAATGATATGTATGCTAAAGACATTTCTGTAAAGATAAAGACAAGCAAACATAATAGGGCAAGAAATGGATATTTTATTGGTTCTGTTCCGCCCTATGGATATAAGGTAGTGAAATTAAAAGAGGGACAGAAGTTAGAAGTTGATGAGAATGTTCGATTCATTGTTGAAGAAATGTTCCGACTAACACTTGGAGGGAAAAGCCAATATGAGGTTGCAAAACACTTTAATACTATGGGTTATGCTACAGGAATGGTCTATTACAAAACAGGTAGAATTTATAGACGGGATGGTGATCCGCAGTGGAATAAAGGTACTATTTCCAAAATGCTTACTAATAGAACTTATACAGGAACTTTGGTGCAAGGCGTTAAGCAACAAAATCTTGCAAAAGGAATGAAGCAACAATTTGTAGATGAAAGCCAGCATATTATATATGAAAATGCTCATGAACCTATTATCTCAAAAGAAGACTTTGAAAAAGTGCTGCAAGGGCGAGCAAATAGATTAAAGAACAATGCTTTTGGTGCAGAGATGCATAACTTTGAAAGAGATTATGAGAATAGATATAAGGGCTTGATTTTTAATAATGCAACAGGTAAGGAACTTTATCGAAGAACCAGAATTTACGGGACAAACCATGATAGGCTTTATTACTCTTTTCAAAACGATACTTGCACAGGCAAGATAGATAACGAAGTAGGAGTATTTATTATGGAAAGAGAGCTTGATAAGGCAATGTCTGAAAAGGTAGCAGAGTTTATTACTAAGGCTACAAGCAAGGCAAAGCTAATAGAAAGAGTGTCTGCTAGGTTTTTTGAAAGTATAGATAAGCTAAACGAAGATATTTCAAAGCTTAAAATTAAGACAGAGAAGGAAGAATTCCTAATTCAAAAAGCTTATGAAGAATATAGCTTAGGCAAGATTGATAGGGAAGTATATAGCCTTAAAAGAGAGATTACTCTTAGCCATATTGCAACAATCAATAATGAAGTTATTGCTATTGAAAAGGTTGTAAAAGACCTTGAAAGGGATAAGAAAATATCTATTAAGTGGATTAAGGACGTATTTTCGGCAAAAAAGGTTGAAAAATTACCATCTGATTTAATTCATAGCTTAGTGGAAAAGATAATTGTCTATGGCAATCATAACTTTGAAATAATCTTTAAATTTAATATGGATAGTTTGATGGGAGGTGTTAATATTGAGTAAAATTGCACTTTACATTAGATTATCTGTAGAAGATCAGATGAAGAAAGATGAGAGCGAAAGTATCATCAATCAAAGGTATTTCCTGAATGATTTTCTTGATAGAAATGATGAATTTAAAAGTTTTCAAAGAGAAGAATACATTGATGACGGATATACAGGTACAAATGAGAAAAGACCATCTTTTCAAAGAATGCTAGAAGGAGTTAAGAATGGTAAAATCAATGCCATAATTGTAAAAGACTTATCGAGATTTATGAGGGATTATATTTCGCTCGGTGATTATCTGGAGAATATATTTCCTTTTCTTGGTATTAGATTTATTGCGATTAATGATGGCTATGATAGTGATAAGGAAAAAGGGAATGGAACAGACCTTGATATTCAGTTTAAAGGTTTGCTATATGACTTTTATACAAAAGATATTTCGCAGAAAGTAAAGACAGTTACTACAGAACTTAAGAAGCAAGGAAAGTTTCTTGCATGGAGTCCAGCATTTGGTTATATGAAAGATCCAGATGATAAGCACAACATCATTATTGATGATAAGACAGCTTGGATTGTGAGGAAGGTATATGACTTAGCACTTACAGGACTTGCATCAAGAAAGATTGCAGCAGTTATGAATGAAGAGAATATACCAACACCAAACGAACGTAAAAAAGAACTTACAAATATGGATTATGAATATAACATAGTATCATCAGATACAAGAGATGCACCAACATGGACAAATGGTACAGTGGTAGATATTTTATCCAATGAAAATTACACAGGCACTTATGTCTTCAATATGCAAGAAAAGTCGGTATTGACTCCTGGTAGTTTTAAATTTAATCCTAAAGAAGAATGGGGTAGAGTTTATGACCACCATGAAGCTATCGTTTCAAGAGAAGAGTTTGAAAGGGTTCAAGCTATCAAAGAAAATAATAGTTTCTTAAAAGGGAAAAATACTGACTATACATGGAGAAAGCATTCCCCATTACAAGGCTTCGCAAGATGTCCTACTTGTAACCATATTCTGGGACTTACTCAATCAAAGTTTAAACGACCGGATGGAAGCATGAGAATACACAAGTATTTTCATTGTAGGATCTGCAAGTGTAATAATGTTGAACATAAAAACTCAAGAGTTGATAAATTAGAGGAACAGGTGCTTTCGCTTATTAAAGAGAAATATGGTGAAGTAGAAGTAAAGCTCAAAGAAAAAATAAGCATTAAAGATATAGAGAAAAAGATAGAAAAGCTTCAGGCAAAAAAGATGTCTGATTTTGAAAAATATAAACTTGGGAAAATGACGAAAGTTAAGTTTGTAGAAAGTAAAAATCAGATAGATAATGAAATTAGTAAGCTAGAAGAAAAGATAAAACTATCTTCTAACGAAACAGAAGTAGTAACAGATAATGAACTTACACGAGAACTTATGGAAAAGTATGTTGAGTCGGTTATCTGTGAAGGCAGTATAGTTCAAAAAATCATATGGAAATAGACGCAAGAGGGAGTGAGAAATCACTCTCTTTTTGCTATCTAAAAATAGACAATATATTTTGTGTCAGTCGCTTGACACGAGAGGGAAGTGGAAGTTTACTTTTGCAAATGAAAAAACAATTTGATGAGCATATCATAGATGAGGGATTTTTTGGACAAGAAATTAATATGACTAATTTTAACTTAGCTCGCATGAATATGTTTCTTCACAATGTAAATTATAATGACTTTTCTATAAAAAGAGGAGATACTTTACTTAATCCTCTACATAATGACGAAAAGCCTTTTGATGCGATTGTTTCAAATCCGCCGTATTCAATTAAATGGATAGGAGATGCAGACCCTACATTGATTAATGATGTACGTTTTGCTCCTGCAGGGAAATTAGCACCAAAATCTTATGCGGACTATGCTTTTATTATGCACTCACTAAGCTATCTATCAAGCAATGGTAGAGCTGCAATAGTATGTTTTCCGGGAATTTTCTACAGAAAGGGCGCAGAAAGAACAATACGCAAATATTTAATAGACAATAACTTTATAGACTGTGTAATACAATTACCTGAAAATCTATTTTTCGGAACATCAATAGCAACTTGTGTCTTAGTTATGGCTAAAAATAAAACAGAAAACAAGGTACTTTTTATTGATGCAAGTAAAGAATTTAAAAAAGAAACAAATAACAATATCTTGGAAGAAAAAAATATAAATGCAATAGTAGAAGAGTTTAGAAACAGAACAAATAAAGAACATTTTTCAAGATATGTAGATAGAACTGAAATTGAAGAAAATGACTACAATTTATCTGTTTCAACTTATGTGGAAAAAGAAGATACCAGAGAAAAAATTGACATAAAAGTTCTAAACAAAGAAATTGAAGAAACAGTAAAAAAAATAGACGAATTAAGAAGCTCAATAAACGAAATCGTAAAGGAGCTTGAAGATGAGTAAAATAGAAGAATTACTAAAAAACGAAAAAGTTGAATGGAAAAAGCTTGGGGAGGTAGGATATTTTTTTGGAGGATTAACTGGAAAAACTAAAGAAGATTTTGGAGTAGGAAATTCCAAGTATGTTCCTTACAAAAATATATTCTCAAATATAGAAGTAGATTTGAATAATCTAGAAAGTGTTAATATAGGAAATGAAAAACAAAATGAGTTGAGAGTAGGAGATATACTTTTCACAGGTTCTTCAGAAATTATGGAAGAATGTGGCTTATCGTCAGTTATAACTGAAGAAATATCGGGGATATATTTGAATAGTTTTTCTTTTGCATTTAGATTAAATGATGATATTAAAATATTACCTAGCTTTAGTAAATATCTTTTTAGAGATTTTAGAATTAGAAAGCAAATTATAAAAACGGCTAATGGTGTTACTAGATTTAATGTTTCAAAAGAAGCAATGAAAAAAATAGAAATCCCAATTCCATCAATAGAAACTCAAGAAAAAATTGTAAAAACACTTGACAAATTTACAAATTATGTTACTGAATTACAGGCTGAATTACAGGCTGAATTACAGGCTAGAACTAAACAGTATGAATATTATAGAGATATGCTTTTAAGTGAAGAATATTTGAATAAAATTTCTGATAAAATTGATGGTTTAGAAATTAAAGATTATGAGGTAAAATTTACAACTCTTGGAGAAATTGGTGAAATTCAAATGTGTAAAAGAATTTTAAAAGAGCAAACATCATCACAAGGAGAAGTTCCATTTTATAAAATTGGCACTTTTGGGAAAGAGGCAGATTCTTTTATCTCTCAAGGTTTATTTCGTGAATATAGAGAAAAATACAATTATCCAAAAAATGGAGAAATTTTAATTTCAGCAAGTGGAACAATTGGGAAAACAGTAATTTTTGACGGTAAAGATGCTTATTTTCAAGATAGTAATATAGTTTGGCTTTCTCATAATGAAAAATTGGTTTTAAACAAATATTTATATTATTTTTATCAGATAGTTAAATGGAATCCTCCAACAGGAGGAACGATAAATAGATTATACAATTACAATTTGAAAAATGTAAAAATAACATTACCACCTATTGAAATTCAAAACAAAGTGGTTGAAATTCTTGATAAATTTCAATCTTTGTTGGCAGATACAAAAGGTTTATTGCCACAGGAAATTGAACAAAGACAAAAACAATATGAATATTATCGCGAAAAACTCTTGACATTTGATGTAAGTTGTGCTAAACACACACACACACACACACACACAATCTAATTTCTAATAGTTATTTTGATTTACTAAAAGAGGTTGCAGAAATTGTAGGTGTTAGTGTTTTTGGTGTACAACGTAGATACTTAGGAGAGATTGGTTCATTTTTTGGAGGAATTTCTGGAAAAAGTAAAAAAGATTTTATAAATGGAAATTCAAAATTTATAACTTATAAAAATGTGTTTTCTAATTTATCAACAAATTTAGAAATTAAAGATACAGTTAATATAAATAGTGGAGAACACCAAAGAACATTGCAAAGAGGTGATATTATTTTTACAGGGTCATCAGAAATATTAGATGAATGTGGTTTGAGTTCTGTTATAACTGAGTATGTAGATGAAGAATTATACTTAAATAGTTTTTGTTTCTTTCTAAGATTAGAAGATTCAAATATTTTATTGCCAAGTTTTAGTAAATATTTATTTCGTTCCGAATATGTTAGGAAGCAAATTATAAAAACTGCATCAGGAGTTACTAGATTTAATGTTTCTAAAAAACTTATGGAAAAAGTTGATATACTTATTCCATCTATTCCAGTTCAAGAGCATATTGTTTCTATTCTTGATAAATTTGATTCTATTGTAAATGATATTTCAAAAGGTTTGCCTAAAGAAATTGAATTAAGACAAAAACAATATGAGCATTACAGAGAAAAATTACTAAGTTTTAAAAGAAATGATTAGAGAGTAGGAGGTGTAATTATGGGGGCGTTTAGCTCGCTGGAAGAAATTGCTCAAAAAATTAAAAATTCTGGAAAGAAAGCTACTTTGATATATGCTTTTAATGCAACAGGAAAAACAAGATTATCAATGGAATTTAAAAATTTGTTGACTGAAGAAAAAAATGGGGAAATTATAAAACCTGTAATATATTATAATGCATTTACAGAAGATTTATTTTCGTGGGATAATGACTTAGATAAAGATGATGAGAGAAAACTTAAGATTAATAAGGGTACAGATTTTGTTAAATTAATAGAAAGCCAAGGAAAAGAAAACGAAATATCGGAGAGATTTAAAAAAATTACTTCTTCAAAGATTGAGCCAAATATTAATACAAAAAATGGAGAAGTTAGATTTAGTTTAGCTACTGGAGATGATAATTATGTTGAAAATATAAAAATTTCCAGAGGAGAGGAAAGTATTTTTATTTTGACTATATTTATGGTTTTAATGGAAACAATTATAGATGAATTAAATCTTGATGAAAGTGATAGAAGCACAATGGATTTTGACAATATTAAATATATTTTTATAGATGATCCAATTTCATCTTTAGATGATAATAATGCAATTGATGTGGCATTAGAATTAGTAAAATTGATAAAATTATCTAAAAATGAAAATTTGCATTTTATTATATCAACACATCATGCATTATTTTATAATGTCTTACATAACGAATTAAATAATGCAGAAAAACTATGGTTAACCAGAGATAATAGTAATTATATATTGAAGGAACTCAAGGGAAGTAAAACACCTTTTGGCTATCATCTAATATTAAAAGATGAACTAGAAAAAGCTATTAATTCTAATAATATTAAGAGATATCATTTTAATTTATTACGT
>ERZ773263.1827-NODE-1827-length-12299-cov-2.577589_pt1 | contig 12299 bp, 8 predicted proteins | sample MGYA00511076_ERZ773263 | MGnify/ENA primary metagenome ERZ773263 (study PRJEB29015, sample SAMEA2738155) | human oral metagenome | biome: human oral; feature: human-associated habitat; material: saliva | place: China | collected 2195 ... | reverse complement strand
GAAGCCGCGTTCGGCAAGGAGAATCTTGCCACGAACATCGCCTATATCGAACAGGTGTTAGGCAAGAGCATCCGCAAGTATTTCGTGAACGACTTCTACAACGACCATGTGAAGATGTATTCGAATCGTCCGATCTACTGGCAGTACTCCAGCCAAACCAGCAACAAGGGCGCGTTCAAGGCGCTCATCTATCTGCACAGGTACGCGCCGAAGACCACGAGCACGGTTCTCGGTTACTTGCGTGACTACATCGGCAAGATATCCAACATCGCCGACGGTTTGGAACAATCCGACCGTACTGCGGACCAGAAAGATGCCGCCAAACTGCGCAAGGCCATTGTGGAATGCAAGGACTATGAGGATCAGATCCTGTATCCACTGGCCACCCGCAACCTCGAAATGGATTTGGACGACGGTGTGCTGGTGAACTACCTGCGCATGGGCAAGGCCCTACGTTCCGTTCCCGCCATCGAAAAGAAGCGCAAAGACGTCTCCACCTGGACTTGGCCCGTCCATCCGCTGGAAGAAAAATAAGAACGAGGTTGGCAATGGCGAAGAATAAGCTCAGCATTTACTTGATAAAGCAAGATTTTCCTGTAGAAGATATAATTCCTCGTAATCTAGCTGGTGATAATCCTGTCGTTGAATTACAGGTTAATGGCTATGAGAGTTATAAATTATTTGCTCGTACTACAAAAGCACATGAACCTGGATGGGTTGAGACTTTCTTTAATTCAGTAATAGAGAGTGAATTCCTTAAAGTGGCCAATATCGGAGCTGCTCTTGTCATTCCGGTCGTCTTTGAAGATGATCTGCTTGATGAAAGAACGGATGTGGTTCCTTCGTCGACGGGGGAAAACAATCGACGTTATTTCGTTCTCACTTTTGGATATGGACGTACACTTATCAATCGTTCCGCCATCGAAGAACGTTTTGGTCTGAAATGTGTGCTTAATTCAGTAAAAGGTGATGCATTAAGAGCGATTCATTTTGCTGATGTCTCAGGTAGTGCTAAACGTTCAAGTGAGCAGTTGTCTCGAATAGGAGACATCGATGATTTCGCAATCGATACTGAAAGAAATTTACTAAGTCAGATAACAGCTAAATGCGGAGAAGATGAGTTACTGTGCGGAACGGTGACTGGTGGAGATTCCCTAGCCGTCACAAAAGAGATTGATTTAGATAGTGTGCAGAGTTTTCTTGAATCCCTCTATGAATTGTATTGCCAAGAAACTTATAAGCAAGATTTTGACTGGGTTGATAATATTGCTCCCGTAAAAGATCCGGCTTTAGAGGAAAAATTATGGTCTGAATCGATTCGACAAATTACGAATTATAATGATGAAGATGATAGTCGACATGATTTATGGATGGCAGTCCCTGATGTTATTGATTGGGATAGAATTGAAGGATTCCAAATCGGCTCTCAAACTGATGAGAATAAAAAGCCAGTCATTCATGATGATATACTCCTGACGGATGTGCTTCATTCTTTCAAAAATCCTCTTACCACCATTGGGCAGCTCAAGAATAAACAAATAACTGCCATCTCGAAAGACGACGGTGGGACTTATCAACGTTGGCAAGCGCATAAGTTTCTTGTTGGTGATTTGACATATGGCGGAAAATCATACTGTGTACTTGATGGTGCTTGGTATGAGATTCAGGCAGATTATCTTACTCGAATTAATGAAGATTTTATGAGTACAGATGAATCGGATATTGAGTTTATTCCGTATTCTCAAGATTGTGATGGAAAAGAACTGGTTGATGGGCTTGATGGAAATAAGATAGAGCTTGAAAAGGAAGGGTTGTATAATTACAAGTTCGAGAAAACTCTTGCCAAAAAATCTCCCAATCATTTTCTTCTGATGGATAGAAGGTTAATTTCTTATGGTGGGGGACGTAGTCGGATTGAATTCTGCGATGTGCTTGCTGATGATGGCAAGAGGATCCATATAAAACGCTACTCGGGATCGGCAACGATGAGTCACCTGTTTAATCAAGGGCTTGTCTCAGCTTCTATGGAAAGAGACGCTGCTGATTATGCGGAAAAAGTGGAAGAAAAAATCATGCAGGTTGGCGAACATGAGGGACTGTCTTCGGTCGAGAATTTTTTGTTAAAGCAGAATCGAATTCGCGATGTTGTTTTCGGCATTGTTCCCAAGCAGGACAGCCATAGCCATGATCTTCCGTTCTTCAGCAAAGTTGCACTAAGCTCAGTTAAAAGACAGTTGAAACGCATGGGGATAGAAACAAAGTTAAATTGGATTGAATGGGGCGGAACGGCTAATGAGCATTGAAACATTGCTGAATGGCGAATCTAAGAACGTGGAATATAAGCTCCTGCCTCCTTCCCGCAGCATCAACTACACCAAAACCGTGGTGGCGTTCGCCAATGGGCAAGGTGGTTGCTTGGTGTTCGGTGTTGAGGATCAGACACTTCGCGTGGTGGGTATCGCCGAAGACAAAGTGTTTACGGTAATGGACGCCATCTCCGACGCCATCGTCAATAGTTGCGAGCCGCTGATCATTCCCGACATCACCATGCATGATGTGAACGGCAAAACGGTGATCGTGGCCGAGATTGCTCCCGGCTTGCAGAGGCCATACCACATCAAGTCGCTGGGGCAGGAACAAGGAACGTTTGTTCTTGTGGCTGGTACCACACGTCAAGCAGATCAGCCTACTATCCGGGAACTGACCATTGAGGGCAGCAACCGGAGTTTCGACCAAGTGCAGTGCCTTGGATTGTCCGTAACGGATGAGGACATTGCGAACCTATGCGCGAGTTTGACGAAAACCGCGAAAGACAATGCAGAAGATTCCGCAAAGGTCAAGACGGTCACGGAGAAACAACTTCTGCAGTGGGGCGTGCTATGCGAACAGGACGGGACTCTTACTCCGACGAACGCTTATGCGATTTTGACTGGCAATGAAGCCGTCCGTTCTGTGGTGCAATGTGGTGTATTCAAAGGAACCACCAAGGCCGTGTTCGTGGACCGACGTGAGTTCACGGGCACCCCGCAGGAACTCATCGAGGAGTCGTACCAGTATGTGTTGCGCAACATTCACATGGGCGCACGATTCAGGGGCGTATATCGGCAGGACGTGTACGAGATCCCACCGGACGCCATTCGAGAGCTGATTGTCAATGCGATAGTGCATCGCAGCTATATCGATCATTCCAGTATTCAAATCGCGATTTACGACGACCGGTTGGAAATCACCTCGCCTGGGCGCCTTCCCATGGGCCAGACCATCGAACGTATGAAGCAGGGCTATTCGAAGATTCGTAATGAAGCTTTAGCCGCTGCCTTTGAATACATGGGCTATATCGAGCATTGGGGAAGCGGCATCCTGCGCGTCATGCAGCAGGTGTGTGACGCAGGATTGCCGGAACCGGAATTCCTCGATGGTGATACCGATTTACGTATCAATATCTATCGCGCAGGTATGGCCTTGTCCTCTGAGAATGAGGCAGTGCGAGGAAGTGCGCGCACTAATACCGACGAGTGCGCGCAAGTGCGCGATAATGTTGTTGGTGAATCCTCCCAAATGAAACGGATAATGGAACTGCTTTCCGACGGTGAGGTGGTCTCAAGGGAACAGGTTGAGAAGGCATTGGGTGTGAAAAAACGCAGAGCGCAGATTCTTCTTAATGAGCTTATCGAGAAGAATCTTGTTGTTCGTGTGGGGGAGTCTCGCCAGACGCGATACAAGGCAATGTGCAATGGAGATAACACATGAGTGAGGACAGCCAGGTGGCGAGACTGCTCGCCGAGCGCTTCAACCGACCGGGCGAGCACGGTCGCATCGTATTTTGGCAGGATGCCGAAAAACAGTACGCGGACAACGTGGGAACATTGGTGGGGGAGAACGCCGCCAATGAAACGTTACGTGACGTCAAACTGATTTTGCCTGATATCGGCGATGAGGATGATAGGAAGCATATTCCTTTCAGTGTGCATGTTCCGTGAAGAGCCGAATCAGAAATTCCTTGTATACATGACGGATGACGCTCCAGCCGCTCAGGATGATTGGCTGCTGGACTTGAAATTGGCGTACGGCTCCACGTTCTCGGCGGACAAGCTCACCATGACCCTTACGGGAACATTACCGGACACCACTCCAGACGTGCAAAATGCATGGCTGGAAGTAATGAAGCGTTTGCCGAGGTTCTTCGATAGTGAGGAACGTACCAAACGTTTCGCGAAACGACTTGACCCGCATGATGATGCCACCGACTTCCAAGCGAAAATGGTTGCCACGTTGTTGCGTCTGAAGGATGACCGGCACAGTATGCAGGATATTTGGGCGGAATTGCTCACCCAATATGCGAATGATGACGATTCCGGAATCAGCGCGATCGAACGCATGGGGCTGGGAGAGTTTCATTGGAGCGGCACACGGCGTATCTACCATTTCGACGTGGATGCCGGAATTGAAGATAAGCTGACTGTGAAGGACTTCGTACTGTGGCTGTTTCAGCTGGCATGGAACGGCTTCTCCGACGGTGTGGCAGGCGCTTCCGCATATGCGAATATCATTCGTGATTGGGATGACTGGTACAAGAACATCGATTTGCGCACGGTTCTGCAGGAACTATCCGAAACCGCAGTGGCCGAACTGCGTTTGTCCACACAGATCGCTGATATGAGCGTGGAAGAACTTGCCGACAGGGACCTATTCCGCGACGTAGATGAGATGTTGGTCAATAAACTGTTCGAACGGCTGGGGACGCAGTCCATTGCGGACGATCAGGTGCAGCGAATTGTCAACGGACGCAAACGAAAGCTTTGGTATGCGGAATATGCCGAACAGTATGCGTGCATTGTGGCCGCAAGCAGGTTGCATGACACATTGGTGAAATGCGCCGACCTTATCGGTACCATCAATTCGCCGGAACAAGGTATGGAACTCTATACCAAAGAACTGTATAAGGTGGACGGCGCATACCGTAAGTATGTGCTTGCATGGAATAAAGCCAATCCGTATGCGACAGGCGTCAACGACGATTTGCAGAATGAATACGAAGCCTATCAGCAGGATCTAGGCCGAGCATGGCAGACGCAAATCGATACGCTCAGCCAGTGGCGGTTCACAGGTGTGGACTCGCAATCAGACTTTTACGAGTACAAGGTCGAGCCGACTCTGAAAGCCGGCAGAAAGATTGCCGTGATTATCTCCGATGCCTTGCGCTATGAGGTTGCGCAGGAACTGTCGGAACGCATCAACGGGGAAAGCCGTTTTAACGCGGAACTTACGATGCAGTACAGCGTGCTGCCATCCTATACGCAACTCGGCATGGCCGCGTTGCTACCGCACAAAACACTCGCTTTCGACAAGGACCACTACCATGTTCTGGTCGACGGCAAGAGTGCCACCGGTACCGAAAACCGTAATGGGCTTCTCTCGAACGTGGGTGGCAAGGCAATCCAATACGAGGATTTGATACGGCTGAAAGTCAGCGAAATCAAGGAGCTCTACAAATCCTGTAACGTGCTGTACGTATATCACAACAGTATCGACGCTATTGGGGATGCGGAAAAAACAGAGACTGGCACATTCGACGCATGTGAGAAAGCCTTCAAGGAGTTGGGCGAACTGGTCAAGAGGCTCTCCAGCGGCAATGTGTACAACATGATTATCACCGCGGATCATGGATTCCTTTACCAGGACCGAGATTTGGATGGTACGGAATGGCTTAGTGAACAGCCTAAAGGGGATGAGGTCTGGACCAAGAAAAGGCGTTTCTCCATCGGTTCCAACCTTGCCCCGGAACGGGCATTCGTGACTTTCACCGCTGTGCAGGTGGGGTTGGAGGATCCTCGAGATGAAGGCGTGAGCATCCAGGTGCCGAACTCCATTATGCGTTTGCGCAAGCAAGGTACGGGCGTGCGTTATGTACATGGAGGAGCCGCGTTGCAGGAAATCGTCGTGCCTGTTTTGCATGTCAGCAAGGGACGTTCCGCGGCCGATGACGTGAGGCCTGTTGAATTTACCATCTTGCAGCGGACCGATCGGCTTTCCAGCAGACAGCTGACGGTGGAGTTTCTTCAGAACGAGCCTATCGAAGGCAAAATTCGCGCACGTACCGTATTGGCCGGGTTGTGGGGGCATGACGCGAATGGTAGCGATGTGCTCATCTCCAACGAAACACCAGTCGCATTCGATCTGACTGGGCGCGAGAGAAGTGAACGTCACGTCACGGCCACGCTCATGCTGACCAGTGACGCTGACCGATTCAACGGGACGAGCATCGAACTGCATCTACGTGAGAAGACGACCGGGGCGAACGTTCTGGTCACGCTTGACCAGAAGTCACGATACTTCTTTAAGCAGGGTGTGGTGGCTGACGATGGCGGATTCTTCGACTGATATACAGACCAGAGGAAGGCGAGAAAATGAGCGAACAGGATATGAATCAAGGGTCGGCTTCCATGACTGGAGAGGGCGGACCTCAAAGCGCATTGGATCGCAAAATCACTGACGTGTTCCCGGGCTTCACCGTACGTAAGGACTTAGTGAACAAGGTCAGGGGCAACGCGCTTGTGCCCTCATACGTGCTGGAGTATCTGCTCAGTTCGTATGCTACGAACACCGACCAGGCCAGCATCAATTCAGGCGTGGAACGTGTGCGTACCATTCTTGCAGACAACTATGTGCATCGTGAGGAAGCCAATCTCATCCAGTCGAAAATCCGTGAGAGGGGGAGCCATAGGATTATCGACCGTGTGCAGGTTGTGCTTAATGAAAAGACCGACCTGTATGAGGCGACATTCTCCAATCTCGGTATCAGCCAGGTCATCGTCAATCCGAGCACCGTAACAGCCAACCCGAAACTACTCGTGACGGGCATCTGGTGCATGTGCCAGATCGGCTACGTGTATTCCGGTGATCCACGCGAGGTGCCATGGCAGCTGCTTCAGCTCAAACCAGTGCAGATGTCACGTGACGACCGTGAGAACTATACGTTACAACGTTCGAAGTTCTCCAATGAGGAGTGGGTCGACCTGCTCATGCAATCCATCGGTTTTAATCCCGATCTGTTCTCCGACCGGGCGAAATTGCTGCATCTGGTGCGTATGGTGCCGTTTGTGGAGCGTAACTACAATCTGGTTGAGCTCGGGCCAAAAGGCACCGGCAAGTCACATATCTATTCAGAATTCTCGCCGCATGGCATGCTCATCTCCGGTGGTGAAGTGACGGTGGCGAAGCTGTTCGTGAACAATTCCAACGGACGGTTGGGACTCGTTGGCTATTGGGATACGGTGGCGTTCGACGAGTTCGCGGGCAAAGCCAAAAAGGCCGGACGCGACCTGGTGGATATCATGAAGAATTACATGGCCAACAAGTCGTTCTCGCGTGGCGTTGAGACGTTCCAAGGTGAGGCGAGCATGGTATTCGTGGGCAATACGTCTCACAATGTACCGTATATGCTGAAGAACTCCGATCTGTTCGAAGAGCTGCCCTCTCAATACCATGATCCGGCGTTTCTGGATCGTGTCCACTTCTATCTGCCCGGCTGGGAATTCGAGCAGATCCGCTCCGAAATGTTTACGAGTGGATTCGGCTTTGTGGTCGACTATCTGGCTGAGATCCTGCACAATCTGCGTGATGTCGATTACAGCGACCGGTTCGAGAAGTATTTCGAATTGTCTCCGACACTGTCCACGCGAGACAAGGATGGCATTAGGAAGACATTCTCCGGATTGATGAAGCTCATCTACCCAGATGGCAGGGCGAGTGCCGAGCAAATGGAGCCGCTGCTGCGCTGCGCCATCGAAGGGCGCAAGCGCGTTAAGGACCAGTTGTGCCGTATCGACTCCACCATGGAAGAGGTCGAGTTCACGTACAAGCGTGTGGGTGCCTCGGACTCTGATTCTGTTGCCGTGCCGACGCTTGAGGAGCTTGATTATCCGCAGTTTTACTGGCGTGGGCGTGTGATGGAAGACAAGGATGCGGTTGGTTTTGGTGGTGAGACTGCTGTCGATGCTAATGCCGGAGCTTCTGCCGGTAATGTTTTCGGTGCTTCTGATACTTCCGGTACCGTTAGTGTCTCCAATGTGGAGGGTGTCGCGCCGAGCGTGTCTTCAGATGCCGTCAAATCTGCTCAATCGCAAGAATCAGTTCCAAAAACGAGAATCGAACGTCTCGCCGAGCGAGCCGACGGAAAGCGCAAAGAACTGCGAGAAAATCAGCGTGGCGTATCGTATTTCGAGCTTTTCGGACCGTATCTGGCCGGTGCGAAGAACATTGTTGTTAAGGATGCCTACGTGCGGATTCCTTATCAATTGCGTAATTTTGCCGAATTCTTGGAAACTGTGCTCAGTTGCAAGGATTCAAGTGACGAGGTGCAGGTACATTTAGTCACGGGGCGTAACGATCCCATGTATGTACAATCGCAAATTGATGGACTGGAGCAATTGAAGTCGATTTTTACTCAACTGGGTATTGATCTTACGTTCGAATTCAGCGACACCTTGCATGACCGTTCGATCACCACGGATACCGGCTGGTTGATTCTTCCCGGACGCGGTCTGGACATCTTCCAGAAGTTTGATGACGGTAATTGGCTTAATCCAATGTTACGTAACCAGAAACTGCGCCGAGTAAAGGAATGCAATGTAACCTACCAACAGACTGAGGGGTGACGTATATGGAAGAGTCTGAAGGTCTTGGTTTGAATAGCTCGTCACACGGTTTAACGAAAAAGTGAAGTACATGCGATAATTGGATGCGGGAGTAAAAGACTTGTGATTTTAATTCCGACGACGGTGCGGAAGAACACAAGGAGGAACGGCCATGGGCATGATTGCTTGCCCTGAATGCGGGACCAGTATTTCTGACAGAGCGCGAGTTTGCATGAACTGTGGGTACTGCGGCACAGAAGTGGATCGCCCCATCGGCGAGCAGAACGAGGGAAATCTCTTTCCGCATATCAATGTTGAATTCGAACGTTGGGACCCGAGCCGTGACGAGAGCACGTTCGTGGAGGTTCCGATGGCACCACAAGGCGTGAGCTGAATATTGAGAACGTCAGGATGATCCTCGGCTTGACGTTGGTGAAGCTCCACGGCGCATGGATGGGTTAGTCGTAACCGTATAGGTAAGGCGATAGCCCTGAACTACCTCGAACGCGGTCGTTGTATGTTTGAGGTGGCTCTGTACTCGGTGGGACTTTTCCCGTACCATTTGCGAAATGCCTCTGCATAATAGCTGCTCCCGTTAAACCCGACGGCTGTAGCGATCTCCGTTACAGTTCTATCTGTATTGCTAAGAAGAACTGTACTTTTATCGAGTCGATATCGTGTTAAATATATATTGGGTGTTTGCTTGATGTATTTTGCGAACAGTTTACAGCATTTACTCTGTCCTACTGCTCCTGAAGCGGCTATATCGGCAAGGGTAATTTTGTTTGTGTAATTTTGTTGTATAAAGCCTATCATATTTCTTAGAATGGAGAGATCGGCATTTTGATTTTTGTGTTGACTTTCAGAGGGGATATTTTCGTAAAGTTGTATCCATGTATTTAAAAATAGATTCTGTATTTTTAATACAGCAGATTTTTCATTCCTTGTAGAATACATCATTCTAATGTTTTTAAATATTGTTCTATGCCACGGAGCGTCAGAGTTTAATTTAATATAAGAGGCATTCTTGTTATTTATGACTGGTAGTACAAAATCGCGTTCATAGGCATAAGTTGCACATAATATAAGTGGATGAATAAGAATGCAAATAAAATCGCACTCTTTTTTCCCTGGTGAGAAGCCGAAATGCATTTGTCTTGCATTTACGAATATTCCTTCGTTCTCAGCCAGAGTAACGATTTCACCGTTGACATTGTATTGCATTTCTCCAGATAAGACGGCAATAAATTCAATATCATCGTGCCAATGGGTGGGTGCGGCATAGCCGGGATAAGAGGAAAGCAAAGCTCTCCGAATGTAAATGGGATAGTCCGTATAGTCATAACGCACCTTTTCGGAGCGATCGTCTCTTATCTCTAAAGACAACATAATTGGCAACCTCGCAGGATTGTTATTGAATCAAACATAATAATGATAGCTATTAAACGGATTTAACAATCTAATTGTATAGAATGAAATTGTTTCTGTCTAGGAAGGTATGGCGAAATGAATATAGGACATGTAGCGATCTATGTAAAAGACTTGGAAGAAAGCGCTCGCTTCTTTGAGACATATTTTCAAGGAAAGCGAAACGAGCTTTATGTAAATCCGAATACTGGTTTTTCATCTTACTTCCTGTCTTTTGATGACTCGACAAGACTGGAGCTCATGAATATACCGGTTATTTCGGAGCCGAATGGTGACCCGCAACTCGGATATGCGCATATTGCTTTTCAGGTCGGTTCAAAAGATGAGGTCGATAGATTGACCGCCAGACTCGAAAAAGACGGCTACGTAGTCAAAAGTTATCCGAGGACCACCGGAGATGGATATTACGAAAGCAGCATATACGACGCTAGCGGCAATGCTATAGAAATTACGGAATAGCAGAAGTTCGGATATGAGGGTGAAACGGAAAAGCGCACTGCGATCCTTTCCGAAAATATAGGGAGTTCGAAGATAGTGGTTTTATTCGGGTCCTATTGCTTTCCCTATGGAGGTAGTGAAAGGTTGCGAAAGATATTGATGGGTTTATAAAGGAGGATGCAAATGAGTGCGATGAAAGAAAGAATGCACACGGGAGAATTGTATCTTCCCGGTGATCACGAGATTATGGAATGGCAGGCAAAATGCCTTGACCGTCTTTATGAGTTCAATCAGACCCGGCCAACCGAATTCAAAAAGAGGCAGACTCTAATGAAAGAGATGTTTGCGGAAATCGGTGAAGGCTGTTACATTGAACCACCCTTTCATTCTAATTTTGGCGGAGGCCATGTGCATTTCGGGAAAAACATTTATGCGAACTTTAACTTGACTTGTGTAGATGATACGCACATTTATGTGGGGGATTACACAATGTTCGGCCCGAATGTCACCGTTGCTACCGCAGGACATCCGATTCTTCCGGAGTTGCGGAAGAAAGGGTATCAGTATAATGCGCCCGTTCGCATCGGAAAAAACTGCTGGATTGGTGCAGGGGTGATTATACTCCCCGGTATTACGATTGGTGATAACGTTGTGATCGGTGCCGGAAGCATAGTGACAAAGGATTTGCCGTCTTGCGTTGTGGCGGTTGGTAATCCGTGCAAGATATTACGGGAAGTAGATGAGCGTGATAAAGAGTATTATTTCAAGAATAAAAAGATACCGCAGGATCTATAGAAAAGGTAAATAGTTCATAATCATGTGATTATGCTTGTAAATAGCAAAGGATAAAGCAGTGTGCTTCATCCTTTGCTTGCTGGTGTTTTACTCGTAAATAGTATCTGTGTCGCGATTTCCATTGTCAAGTTTCTGACACTGTTCATCTTGTCTCACCGTGTCATTTGGTCGGCTTCTTTCAGCTCCTTGGTAATCTTCTTAATTTCTGTCATCTACTTTACCTATTGAGAGAACATCGCTTTCGTCTACCGGTCAATATCGGCGAGATAGCTGTTTAGCTGTCTGACAACTGAAAACCGTATACAGGGCAAGGGGCATGCCTTTCATATCAGAACCAGGAATTTAGAGTATAAAATAATCGGACATTATCCAATTTTACCCATGGTTCTTTGTGAATATGCCACGGCTCCGCATTGTATGTGCCGATGGCTCTGAACTTGACATAGTGGTCGTATCGAGAGTGTAGTGCAAGACGGTACTGGTCGCGTGCGTGCTTACCCGATAGGCATGGTTTTCGCTCTCATCTACGTGGTCTACGTCGTCACCTCTGCTTCCCCTACAAAAGGTGTGAGTTCAGGCGCCATTGAGGTTGTCTCAGCCCATAAACATGAACAACACGGTATGTAGTAATGCCATATGTGACATGGCACCGTGCTCGCATTCGGGCAAGGAGTTAAAGAATCTGGACATGTATGACCAGTCATCCAAAAGAACGACTTCTTCCTCTTTTTTCCATAGTGCATTCCTTACTTTTTTGATGCGTTCTTGATGACCAATCACGGTTTTCCATGGACTTTGGATATGGAGGTCCTGGATGTTCTTTGATCTTCGACCAGGGAAGAACAAGTCGATTCCCAAGATTATAAGAATGAGTGAAGAACGGATAAGGTGGCTGAGGTCAATGAACGGTTTCGAAGCACCGTGCTGAAGAATCCTTTTGCGGCTGTGTCGTTTGGAAGTCGTGCCAAGCCCAATTCGTCAGATGTGGTATAGGTAAACCTT
>ERZ773263.1825-NODE-1825-length-12302-cov-7.616069_pt1 | contig 12302 bp, 5 predicted proteins | sample MGYA00511076_ERZ773263 | MGnify/ENA primary metagenome ERZ773263 (study PRJEB29015, sample SAMEA2738155) | human oral metagenome | biome: human oral; feature: human-associated habitat; material: saliva | place: China | collected 2195 ... | reverse complement strand
CATTAATTCAGAGTCCCCAGGACCAACACCTATGCCATATAATTTACCTTTCATGGTGATTCTCCTATTCTAATTTCAATATGTTTAACATTAATATTATACCTAATTTACTAAACATATACAAAGAATTTTATGAAAGTACTATTTTACATTAGGAATGATTGGTCTATGTCCACTACGTTTACCGTATACATCATCAATACAGTCTTGAATATGTTGACAGTAAATATCTTGAATTTGTGAATATTCACCTAGAGCATGGTGCATCTCTTCTACTTTATAGCCTGCTTCACGCAATACATTGACCACACTATCCTCTTCATCGCCAAACAAATCATTGAGTGCATGGTCACCTAGCACAAGCAATAGTGGATGAACATAGATTGTATTAGGTCTTTTACCATCAAGCCACTCCCAAGGAAGCGCTACATCCTCAATTGAAGGTGCATTTTCTAGGGTAGCTATACGTACATGGCCGAGACCATTGCGAATTAATTGATATTGCAAATGACCATAAGAGGAGTTGCCAGAACTAATACCACCATGACCAACTAATAACAAACCATCATCAGCGGAAATAGATAGGCTCTTAATAAATGTATCAATAAAGATTTGATAATCATTAGGATGTTCTTCTTGTCCCATGTAGAATACCAACGGACGACCTACGCGAAGAACCTCTAGTTCACTAGCTCGTTCATGATGTAAAATATTATATTTTAGCTTTTCAAATTCTTCCCCACCGGCAAAGTGCAATGTTTGTACATAAATGTGAGTATATCCATCCTCAATGAGAGCATCGAGTGCACCTTGCTCTGTAGGAATATCAATACCACGATCGCGTAAGCGCTTTACAATGATACGAGATGAAAAGGCCAAACGCACTTCATAATCCGTATATTTCTCTTTAATACGATTTACAACAGCATCAATTTGGTTTTCACGAGCAGAATCAACAGTTGAGCCAAAGGCTACCACTAAAATAGCTTGTTTCATAACGTTCTCCTTATAAAATATAACTTACTATCCATCATACCATATGCCCTGTTATAGTGGGATACCATACCCCGTATAAAGCCTATATTATGATAAACTTTCATATGCATATAGATAATACATATCAAAAAGCATCCCCTAATTTGGAGGATGCTTTTCGATGATAGTGTGTATTTATGAGAGAGTTTATATTACAACCTTACATGAAAGCAATTAGGAAATCATTCCCTGTGCCTCCATGCGTGTAGGTCGAATAACGGATTGAAATGAGTCCTTTTGGGAACTGCGTTTTCTGTCAGACATACGGATGGCTTGACCTAAATGCTTTAAGAATAAATCTTGCACATAAGGATTTTCTCCAAGACCTTCATTCCAAATATCTACATTATAGCCTTGTTCTGTAAGAAGCGCATAAATCGAATCAGAACGATCGCCACCGAGGTAATCCATTAAATGTGCAGAACCAATCAAAGCCAATGGCACAACGAGTATGTCCTTATGCCCCATACGTTCTACTAAGGTCAACGCTTGTTTAAATGTAGGGAAACCATTTGTAGTAAATACTGCTACATTAGGTGCTACCCCATACATGGCTTTCAATTGTAATGTAGAGAATTCCAATTGATTTTGTCCATTTGCCATCAATAAAACCGATTTATTGAGAGATTTTGTATTAATATGACGCATAATTCCATCAATGGTTGCTTCATAATCATCAGCGTAGTTTTTCACCCCTAAGGATGTCAATAAAGGTTTGCCAATATTAACTTGGGTGAAACCATATTCACTGCTGTGAAGAAATTTAAGAGCTTGTTTACGCATTTGTTGATAACACTGATCTGCTACAAGAGTGATTGGTTGAATATAGACCTCATCTATCCCCTTGCGGCTAAATTCTTGCATGACCTCTGTGAAAGAAGAAATTGTATCGTCATATTTTTCATTCCATTTTTCCACCAATGCATCAGACAAAAATACCCGTCGTACCTCTACATCTCTGTATAAGGAACGAACTTTAGACTCTATAGTACCAATGGATGTTTCCACTGCTTCTTTATAAATTGATCCGAAGGATGCAATAATTATACCTTTCATATGTGACCTCCATATACTCATATATATGAAATAGATTTCATAATTGAAAACTATTATCAACTACTATGTATTAATAATACAAGATTAATATATGAAAGTCAATGAGAAATATTATCAGGCAAACACAAGAGTCTATAAGTAATATACTAAAAAAGCACCACCGACTTTGCTAGATTTAACTCAATACGACTTCACACGCCAAGAAGCCTTTAACAAAAAATGATATAAGACATAAACATTTACATAAGGAATAATGAAGCCAATAAGCCATATGCCACTCAACATACTATCATGTAATCTACGAATAGATAATGTCATAAACGCAATTAAAGGCCATATGTATGGAACAAGTAAGCCCCATTTAGGAATATAAACCATAGGGTAATGTTGATAAATTAAACTAACTACAGCAATAAATGAATACATAATGACTGTTATTAGAAGTCTTCCGCCCAAAATACCTAATATAAATTCTTCTCTAGTTGATCGCCCTTTAGTATCAACTAATCGAGAAAATAATACAGTCCAAGTATATTCAAAGATTCTCTCTATGGTTCCTTTATTTAATTTAAAAGCAGATTTATTATTTCCATAAGTAATAATTGTATTACCTATAATATCATCACCATTAGCTAATCCAAATTTATTTGTTGTTTCTATACTGGGATAAATACCTAAAAATAATATAGGTAGAATATATATTATTATGCTATCTATTGGGTAAAAAGCACTATATAAAAAGGAGTTAGTAATGGACGAAAATGATAATTCCATTCCCCACAATAAATGAATAATAATATAAACCCCCACTATATAAAGAATATTTACGATACTTTTTCCTATATCATGCAATCTAAAAATAATTAATATAATATAGGCTATGAGAGCAATAATTTGTGAAATAATTAAGCTAATATGTTGATATGCAAAATTATTTGAAAAAAATCCGATTATTATCATATACATGAGTATTTTTTGAATAGAAATAAACAAACACCCAAATATATAAGGTATCCGCCTAATACGTTGATTAACTAATAGTGATTTTAAATTAACTCTAAACAGTGTCAATTCATTATTCATATACATCAATAACTCCTCGAAGCAGGTATTAAATCATCAATCGCATCTTGTCGTAAAATTATAAACTTATTGCTATCTACTAAAATAGATTTTTGACCTCCCTCATTATCTCTTACAAAAAAAAGATACCCAGGGCTATATTTAGAATAGTATAACTTCCCTTCTTCAGGAAATAATAATTTATACGCTATTGCCATCCTATTTTTCCAATTTAAATGCCCATATCGCTCATTTATCGTTTTTTCCAATTCAGGTGAGATAACACCATCAAGCTTCCAATCCTTTCTAGCTTTTACACGTAAATCATAAGGAAGTTCACTATCTTTAAGCGCCTCAAATTTAACGTTACTATCACCATGACCCCCCAAAGACGCATCTACTAATGAGTTTTCATTAAATTTGACGTTTCCATCTTTAAAATTAACATTTTTAGTATATAAGGTAAAGTGAGCATGTGACGTATCTACATCTGTACTAGCATCATAAATCGGTTTAAAGTCTGTTAATTTTAACTCATTTCTTTTTATAAAATTATCATCAGTCTTATCAGAAACGCTTCTATCAAGAAGATCGGTAAGACCAACATCAGCTTGAGTTGTTAAAATTAATCCATTATCAGCAGCTTTTTGAATAGATACCTTTCCCATTTTATATGCTAAACCTACACTTTTGTCATCAGGTATTTCTTCTCGTAGTTTTCCTACTGTACTCGTAGATTGTTTATACATCGGTTCAGCTAATTCAATTGAAGATTTTCTGTTAGCTGCAAAAGCTTTGCCTTCAAAAATAATATAGTTCATAGTCATTAAACCATTAGCAGGATAAACTTTATAACCATTATCAGCCATATAGTCACCAAATTGAGCGAAGGAATATACTGCTGGCTTATTTGTATATTCAAATCTTCCTGTATTAACATCAAACACTGCATTATTGCCATCGGCTAAAGTAATAGCTTTATGTCCATTATCAACTAATTCATCTCCATAATTTTCATAGGTTCTAGCATATGGATAACTATCTGAATATTCGGGATTACCAGTCTCATAAATAGTAGCTATCCATGCATTAGGTTTCCATGTATAGTTTCCTAATTCTAAATTTGAGCGTGTAGAATAAGCAATCTTTGAAGAAGTACTATTTAAACCAGCTAAATACATTAATGTATAATTCATACCACCATTTAATACACTCTCATCAGGAAGCCATGAAGCTAATACATCGGCAAGGCTTCCATCTATCGCTTCCTTCTGATCATTCTCATTACCATAATCGTGTACTGCTCTATAATTACTCAATCCAGCCCATTTACCTATAATTTCAGATATTCTATGGTTTCGAGAGTATCCTTCTTCATATGAAAATGCTGACTGCAATTCTGATAACATTTCTTGTTGTTCTTCATGTGTTAACCAATTATTATCCGTTGCTGATAAAACAATACTTTGTCCAGTTTCGTTGATTGAGATTGTTCTTAATAATGCAATACTAGCTAATTTTCTAATTCCTGGATCCTTAATACCCTTTAATGTATTACTAATTGTATCATTAACAGTTACACCTTTTATACCAGTAAGAATACTATCTCCCGATAATGATGAAATCACTCCTGCAAAACCAGCATGCAAAGAAATTCTATATATTCCATTTTCGCCCCATTTTTTTGCTTCTTTAATATATTCTTGTGCTAATTTTTCTTTTCCATCTTTACTAGCTTTAATTGCTTTAATAGTTAAATCGTGAGATTTTTTTAATGCAATATCCCCAATTAACTTATATCCATGGTCAGATATCTTATTTAATAGAATTTGTTTTTCCTCTATTGTTTTCTTATCAAAAATAGGTGCGAGTTTATTAAGAGCCTGTTCCGTATCATGATTAATCTTTTCTAAGGATTCTTTCTCAGCAATTTCGATGACACCTTCACTAATAGCTGAATGCGTAGTAGACTTTGAGCTACCTTTTACAGGAATCCCCATTTTAGGACTACCTGTAATGCCTATTGGATTATTTTTAGTGCGTTTGGTCGTAGATAAACTATAGCCAGAAGTCTTGGCAGAATAAGATGCTTCATTTTGAATATCATTCATTTTTAAAGAGTTAGAGGATAATCTATTTTTGGATTTATCAGGACTACCTTTAATTATACCACCTGTAAGTGTAGTTGCATGATTTACCTGTACATTATATCCGCCATCACCTGCGTATATACCAGCCTGGTTTGTAACACTTGCATAGTGACTGTCTGTAGTTCCTCTCGAATTATCAAATCCAACTCTCGCAGGTCCACTCATTCCATAAGATACAGATATACCTTTATTTTTACTTATTTTATGGTAATCATTTGTATCTTGTAAACTTTCAATTTTCAAATCATGTCCAACTTTTGTAGTTACACTTTCACCGATGACCTTAGAACCAATAATTTCTGTATTGTTTCCAGAGACAGTATTTACTTGTTTACCAAGAATAACGGTTCCTGTATGTGTCTTAGTTGTCTCTAATGCATTTTCTTTACCTTTATACACATTAGCATCTAAACCAATAACACCACTTCCATGTGGGCTTACAGTTGCGCCTATTGACCAACCAGAAGATGTATAATCATCGCGTTGAACTACTGTATTAGTCCCAGCATCCATTCGAAGGTTATTAGATGCACTTATATTAACAACCGGAGCTTCTACTGTACTTCCCGTAATATGTATATTACCCTTAGACATGTCATTACTATTAGCAGTAATATCTACTTTTGTTTTACTACCTATAGAACTACCAATATATTGTTCTTCATTTAACTCATTTCGTTTTTTATATTTACTCGAACCTATAGATACGTTGATATTTAGGAGACGATCTTTTCGAGCTTGTTCTTGTTTATATTTTTGTTCTTTGTCTATTGCATTTTGAACATCTGGATGTACAGCATTTTCAATTTCTGGATGTTCTAATTGATAATTCTTATTTAATTCATTAGCTTTACTTAAAACCTCTCTTTCTTTATCTAATAAATTAACAGGTTTAATCTTACTATAAGTCTTGGCATCATTATAAGCATGTTTTATGCTATTGGCTGCTTCACCATATTCAAATGCTGATAGCGCACTAGTTTTTCTACTGTTAGCACGTTTGCCAAGTTGTTGAGCTGTGTTCAAAGCAGATACTACTTGCCCACCAACACTAACCGTTAATCCAGATCGTTTTTCTTCATGCGTTTGTACTACATGTGATGAGTTATGTTTACCATCAATGTCAACATCCGTAGCAGTTAAGGATACTGGACTATTGCTAAAATAGTTAGTCGTTGTGCTATGTATAGTATCGCCAGCAGTAACATTAATCACCCCATTAGTAGAGGCAATATTACTCGCTTCTTGTGTAGTATAACGACCATCATATGTGTCAGTGATTTTTTTACTACCAATAGTAAATCCTAAGCCAGCTCCCATAAGACCTTTTTTCTTACTATGTTGATATATATCATTGCGACTGCTATCTTCTGCAGAATTTGTGCGAACCTTATTACCAGCACTAATAGCTACGTCACCTGTGCCTAATACATTAGACCCGGTTACATTTACATCGTGGTTAGCTCCTAGTTGAATTGTATTGCCACCAATAGTAGATGCTGTCACACCCGTATGCTCATAATCTTTACGAATCGTATTAACTGTACGAGATAATAGCCCTTTTTCCTTGTACTGTAGTCCATATTGATCGCGGCTATAGGTATTCCCATTTTCAATATTCACATCATTACCAGCAGCTATAGTTGTTGCTCCATGCTCACTATTTATTACACCTTGACGAATATTGACATCATTTTTGGCGGCCACTGTTACATTGCCATCACCTAGAATTTGTGTACCAATTTCAGTACCTCTATCTGTTCGTAGATAATTTGCAGCATTTAATGTCATATCTTTCTTGGCACTTAATTTTTTAGTATCCAAATTAACCGTATTGGCACTAGTAATAGAGATATTACCCTCATCTCCACCTGTAATAATAGCGCCAGTTAGATGTACATCCTTATTACTATGAATGTCTATGGTTCCTTTAGGATTTGATACGCCAATACGCCCTTGTTGCATAAGTACATCTTGATTAGCTAATTGATGTGTTTCAGCCTCAACGTTTATGTCATTATTAGCACGTAATATAACACTATCATTACCGTGAATAGCACCAGTATTTCGAATAGAATCCGTAGCACCAATAGCTACAGTATTCGCATTAAATCGACCTGTATTATCCACTGTATTTGCCTGTACTACAATGGAGTCAGCCATCATATTACCACTATTCTTAAATGCACTATCCGTATTAGCGATAATGGATTTACCACTTACAACAGCGCCCATAGCATCGATTTGATTAGCCGATTGTTTAGCCAAATACACCTTCGGATACAATACTTGTTGAGGTTGTCCATTTACAACAACGGTTTTTGTTTCAAGCCATACCATATCTGTTGTAATGGCTTTCATTTGTTCTTCTGATAAGGTAATGCCAGGCGTCAACTTATATTTTTTACCATATGAAATACCAGCTTCGAGTAATGCTTTATATTCGCTTTCGTTATCTGTATAGCCTTCTAAATATGGTTTACCAGTAGCAGATAGAATTTGTGAATTAATCAGACCTTGTTCATAGAAACCATCACCTAGGCGCTTCATTCTTCGCTCTGGGTCATTAGCCAACGCATTTAGCATATATTCAGACGATACAAATTTCTTACGATTTGTAAAAGCACTATCTGTTTCAATTAATGCATTCGCTGTTATATCTGAATGAATATTATAAATTGCCTGTGTTGGTAATTTCAATCCTTCAATCGTTACATTTCCAATACTAGACTTACCTTGATTACCTGTGCCAAACGGATCAAGACTATCATTTACTTTACGTTTATTGGCCTCAGCGATAGTATCCTCAGCATGTTCCTGTATTGTACCAATTGGTTGTATATTTTGCTCTTCTATGGAAGGCGTCATAAATACTTCTGGATCCCAATATCGGCGCCATTTATGTCCCAATCCATGCCCTTTATGAACTCTTTTCGCTTCACTAACTTGTGTTGTGCCTGTTTTGAACACCTTATCACTGGTTTTATCACTGACAGTCTCATGTGCGCCATTAAATACAACTTGTCCAGCAGATGCAATTTTGCTATTTATATTAGATGAAGCGCCATTGATAACTATATTGCCACCAGCAGAAATAACCCCTGGTTGATTATTCGTAACTTCTGTATGGGTATGCTCCTCTTCACTTCGAATCAATGTAAAGTTTTTTACAGGTGGAACGCCCTTATCTACCATTTTAATCGTACCATCAGCTTGTTTCACTGGTACTTTATGAGCCACACCATAGCCACCTTTTCCTGTATAGCCAGGGAATTCGGAGACATCAAAAATTTGATTTTCTTCTGGATGATTTTTATCATCAACTTTAAGTTTATCCCCATGCTTTGTAATACCGTCTGAAACACGCTTCATGCCAAAGCTTGCATTATCATTAACAAGATTAGACGTTGTTAGAGTCATCTCACCACCTGATTGAATGGTAGCGCCCTTATTTTCAATGACATGAGAGCCTGTTAGATTCATCGTATTTCCACTATACAATAAAGCATTCCCATTATTATGGATTTCATGAGCTTGTATATCCATATGGTCACGACTCGCCATTGTACCAGACTTATGACTATCTAATTCCTTTTGTACTTTAGTCATTGCTTCTTGCGCTTTTTCATAAGTCTTAGTTAGCTCTTGTATACGATTGCGATGTGCTTGCAACTCTTCTTTAGACTTATAAGCCGTTATATCTGCATTCCACTCTGTATCAAGCGCCTCTTTCGCTTGTGTCAAAACATCTGCAGCACTTTTATATCTTGCTTCAATAGTTGCATCCGTATGATTAGATACAGTATCCGCTTTAATAGACACAGTATTGCCATATATACGGCCATTTTCAGCATTATCTACCGATGTTGCATGAATATCTGTAGTACCATTTGAGTTTACCAAACCATGATTAGTCATAGACGATTGACTTTCAATAGCTAAGCCGTTGTCACCTTGCACAACACCATCTTGTCCCACTGAAATGGCATGACCTGATATAGACGTCTGACCATTACTTGTTATACCGCCATCCACTTGAATCATACCATCCGCACTAATATTAGTCGCATGAACAGAACTTAATGTACCTTTAACATTAACCCCAAGTCCATCATTAGTTCCTTTCATGGTAATAGAGTTAGCATACATACCACCAATAGCAGATACATCTAAACCAATTTGATTAGAGGAACCCAATGCCTTAGATTCTAAAGACTTGGCATCTATTATATTTTTACCTGTACGAGTCTCTACTGCATTAGCCCATACACCTGCGTTTACCTGTGTAGCTTCAGTTAAAATTTGTAAGGAATTAGATTCTTTTGCATTAAGGCCCTTTCCATTAATCGCAATAGAACCTTGTTCTACCCGATAGGTATTAAGATTTCCATTAGGGTCATATTCAGGCTTACCAGTCGTTAATACAGCACGGTCCGTATTGATAAAACCGCCACCATCTACGGTGATTCCATTAGGATTAGCTACAACCACTGATGCTTTACGTCCAGCTACCTCAATAAAGCCATTCATGTTAGTAGGATTATGAGATGTGACCTCATTTACAATAACCGAGGCAGAGCCACGCATCATATTAGCATTACCTGGCACATACCCAGCTAGGCTCGTATTCGCCATTTGATATGAATTATTTAAAATCACACCATGTTGTGGCACATTAAAATTTGTATAATCATTGCGAGATACACCACCTGCCGTAGGTCCTGTAATATTGACTAATGTAATACCGTTTGCCGCTTGTCCTACTTGTGCTTGTCGATGTTGAGGCGCATTGCGATCTACCTCTATAGGATTTTCTGCATAAGCTAAAGGAACTACTAAAGGATCCATAACCATGAGGCCCATTGTAAGCCAAACAGCAATTTTATATTGTAATCGTTTTTGTTTCATAAATTCTCTCCCAAACTATATATATGAGATATGACAGCAGTTTACTAAAATCTAAATCCCGCTTGGAATCCTGCTGCTATATGATTTGTTTTATAACCTTCCGGTTTATATAACGGCATACCAACAAAGGCATCATACAATAATCCAGACTTAAATTGGCCTCTCATACCAATGGCTGTACCGGCAATAAACCGACCTGTCAATACATCGGTACTAGGCCCATATACAGCACCAAAATCTATATTGGCATATATACTTGATTTCCATTTTGGTATATAACTAGCTACTTCATTTCGCATATACCAACCACTCTCAGCCATCAACGTATGCTCACCATCAAAGCCTTGTACGGTATATCGATTGCCAAGGCTAATCATATCTCGTGAGTATAATTGCTTGCCACCTAATGTCCATTGTCCATGAAATGATGTTGTAATACTTGCAGGACGGTGGCCCCATGTACGTGGCATTTGATAATCTACATCTAATAATAGTTGTGTATAACGCGTTGTTGGTGCACCATAGCCATAATCAGGTTGTGATCCAAACCAACCAACACCTTTTTTTATAGCGACACGAGAAAAGATAGTATTTTGTTTACGATACCGTCGTTCTGAAAGACCTAATTCCAATGATGCTGTATTCGCTCTCTGTACTTCGATTTCCACATCATTAATATAATTCTTGGAATTACGTTTAGATATCGTTATATCCCAACTCCGTTTAGTTGTTCGACTGCGATGAAATACATGATTCCATGTTCCTCTAAATGTCTTAGCTCGACTAGAACTAATGAATGGATTTGCCATAGTATGTACCGTTTGATGATATTTCATATTACTATATGAAACAGAAAACGTATCTTTACCTCGTGGAATCGAGTAAGAAATACTATGGTTTTTAGTACCCTTGACTTCGCCATCTCGAGCTCCATCCTGATTTAAACTCACTTGAAAGGTATCATTAGCATTGAATAATCGATCAATGCCTATAGAAGTCGTCCACTGCAGTTTTCCAGTATCTTTTAATCCAGAATCATCAATAGACACCATGCCATGAACCGGAGGCTTTTTAGACGTTTGCAATATAATAGTAGAATATAACGGTTTTGACCCAGCTTCTAACTCAACAGCTACTGACTGGGATCCAATTCTGCGCATTTGCTCTAAGCCTTGCTCAATATCTCGAATATTTAATATATCCCCTTCTCGTAATGGAAATGCATTATGCCAAGGTAAATGTGGTAAATCTGGCCGATACATAATAGCTTCAATTCGTCCAATTTGTAAATTAAACTGCAATTGTCCCGTGGCAAGGGATTGTTGTGGAATTCCCACTTTAGATGTAACAAAACCATGCGATAGTAATGAATTATTTAATTGAGTAGATAACCCATTAATATCCTCAATAGATAACTTACGATTAATATATGGTTTTATTTCTTTTCTCAGAAACGAGAATGTCTGAGGAACATCAAGTAATATATCCTGACCTTTTGATTGGTAATATAAGGGACCCTTAATCAGTCTCGTACTATATGGCGCAGAATTATCTATCGAAGAATTTGAGTGTCCGCCTTCTTCAGCTAACCGTATCTGTGTAATATAAAAAGACGGCGAAACACTCATAGGTCCTGATGCAGGTCTTGGTGTCTTACCGTCTGTATTAGATGATATATGTTGCCATTGTATCCGTTCTTCTCCTAATCGTGCCTCTCTCGCTTCTTGACTAGCTCTTGCCCTATCTAGTTGTTCTTGTGTGTCTATAGGATTAGCACCATGTCCCTGTAAAGGTATCACACATGCTAGCCCTAGATACAAAAGTACCGCTCGCTTAATCATATATTTCCTCTCTAAACAAAACATAAACTCATATTTTATATTTTATTATGTTTTTTTTTCGAAAGTCAATAGAAGATTTAGCAAAAAAGGTGTACTACATCTAAGCAGTACACCTTTCAGTATAATATTTATTTAATTACGCTTTCACCACAACAGATACGCCATCAGGAATATTGATATCTACAAATCCTTTTACATAGGGTACATTAAATGTTTTCATGGGAATCACTCCTTAACTTAACACTAACAA
>ERZ773263.1822-NODE-1822-length-12311-cov-22.985069_pt1 | contig 12311 bp, 5 predicted proteins | sample MGYA00511076_ERZ773263 | MGnify/ENA primary metagenome ERZ773263 (study PRJEB29015, sample SAMEA2738155) | human oral metagenome | biome: human oral; feature: human-associated habitat; material: saliva | place: China | collected 2195 ... | reverse complement strand
CTAAGATTACAGAACCAGGAAAAGATCCTGTAGAAGTTCCAGTGGTAACAACACCAGCGAAACTTACTCCAACACTAGTGTTGAAACAAGATCCAAATACAGGTGATGTAACAGTAACACCTAAGAAACCAGATGGTTCAACATATCCACCAGGAACTAAGGTAGAAATTCCAGGTAAGAATGGAACACCAATTGTCGTAACAATTGGTGAAGATGGTAAAGGAAAAGTACCAAATAATGAACTACCTGATGGAGAAATTACAGGAATCGGTAAAATTACAGAACCAGGAAAACCTGGAGTAGAAGTGGAAGTGAAAACACCGAAGAAATTAGATCCGAATGCACCTCAAACAGAACAACCAGGTCAAATTGAAATCACAAGAAAACCAAATGGAGACGCTGTAGTAACACCTAAAAAACCGGATGGAACGACATATCCATCAGGAACGAAGGTAGTTATTCCAGGTGATAATAATACTCCAATTGAAGTAACAATAGGAGAAGACGGTTCAGGAATAATACCAAATGATGAACTTCCGAAGGGAGAAATCAAAGGGGAAGGAACAGTAACAGAACCGAATAAGAGACCATCTAAACCAGTTGATGTAACAACACCAGCGCGTAAAACTCCAATAGTAGAATTAGATCAAGATCCTAAGACTGGGGACGTGACGGTAACACCTAAGAAACCAGATGGTTCAACATATCCACCAGGAACTAAGGTGGAGATACCAGGTAAGAATGGAACACCAATTGTCGTAATAATTGGAGAAGACGGAAAAGGTAAAGTACCAAATAGTGAATTACCAGATCGAAAAGTACCAGGAAAAGCTAAGATTACAGAACCAGGAAAACCAACAGAAGAAGTACCAGTAGTAACAACACCAGCGAAGATTAAAACTTCTGAACGATTAGCAAATACTGGTGAATCTGAAACAAATACAGGACTAGCAGGTCTAGGACTAGGAATTTTAGGAAGCTTATTAGCGGTCGCTAAAAGACGTAAAAAAGATGAAGAGTAAAAATTATTACATCATCGAAGATAATTCTTTGCCATTATCTGTTTAGATAATCAAAAAGAGCAAGAAATCTAAGGAAGAATCGAAAGGTTCATTTCTTGGATTTTTTGTGTGTTACTTTTATCGAAGAATTGTAAGTGTAATAGTGATATCATTAGAAAAAATGATTTTTTCTAATATAATAAAGTTAGTAATAGGGAAGAATAAGATTAAAAAATTATAATTAATACAAATAAGAGGGAGAACATAATGGAGGAATGACATAAAAATATAAAACTCATTTATAATCTAGTGGGAGTGACTCAAAAATCGTTATTTTAAAGAAATCTATTTTGAAGAGTCACTCCCTTTTTTATTGAGATGAATAGGTTTATATCATGATTATTATGTTAAATAGAATTAATTTAAAATAATTTATAAAAATTCATTTTCTACAAAGTCTTGTTTCTAAATATTTTAGAATATATTCGATCCATTAATTTGGAGAACGAGAACGTTTTAGATGAAATAATAAATAATTTCTTATTATGTTAACTAACTATTTACTTGGAACCTTCTCAAATAATAAAGGATTACATTGATTTCCAATATGTGATAATATTACTTAGTAAAGATAAAAATCTGTGTAATAGCGTTAATTAAGTTGTTTTAAATTACTATCAATTTTATTTAATAATTGAATTTATTAGTACACAGTATTAAATACTTTCAAAATAATTATAAGTTATTTAAATACTTAAATATTAAAAAAGTAAATTTAATCCTTTATTTAATATACATAAAAGTACAGTTAATAGTCATTAATATATATATATATATATATATTAATGACTATTAAAACATGTTAACGTATTATCTTATTGGAAGTAAATTATTTCCTATAGATAAAGTGGAATTTAAAGTAAATTTTAAGTAGAAAATATATAATGTAGAATTGGAATAATAGTAATTTAAGATAATTATTGTTAATACCGGTATTGAAAAATATTTAAATTAAAAGTCTCAAAGGGAAGGAGAAACGTAAGTGATAGGAAAAAATAATAAGTACTTGAAGGATACGAAAAGTGGAGTAAAAGTAGAAACTTACTCTATTAAAAAATTTAAAGTTGGTGCTGCATCAGTTGTAATTGGTGCTAGTATCTTCTTTGGTGCTGCCGGAGTAGCTAATGCTGCGGAGGTATCAGGGGACAAAGCAGAAAAAAATACAGATGTTGAGAAAGTAAATAGTTCAACTGATGGAAATACAAATGTTCTAAATAATAAAATATCAACAGAAAAAGAAGTTGTAAAACCAGCTAAAAAGGAGGAAGTGTCAGCTGATGCTACCTCAACTGTAAATAACAATGCTAATGCCGACAAAAAAGTAGAGAAAAAGGAATTAGATAAAAATACATTAAAAACTAATATTGAAAAAATAGAAGAACTGCTAGAAAAAATCAATAAAGAAAAAGCACCTGCATCTACATTAGCAGCTATTAAAATAGATTTAGAAAATGCTAAAAATATACTTAATAGTACTGATACTGAGCTAACACAAGCCGAAATTGATGCACTAGCTAAAAAACTTAGTGAGAAAATCTCTGTATTGGCTTCAATGCCGAAGGCTAATACTCCTGAAAAAGTAGTAAAAGAAGGAAAAAATACAATCGCTAATTCAGGATCTCGTGATTCACGTAATGGTCAAAGTATGGGTGAAGGTACTCAATTTAGAGCAAATGGTGAAATCAGTTCAGGAGCCTTAGCAAATATTAAATATTTCGCCTCTGTGGATCCTAAAAAAAATGGAGGCCAAAGTACTCGAAACAACGAACCAGAATTAACATTAAATAAAACAGATATCAAAGCCTACTATATGCAAGATAGTCAAGGTAAATGGATTGTTTACGATGTGTTCTTCAATAATGATGGACATAAGATGACAGAAAACACTTATCAACAACACTATTACTTCCAAGCTCCGTTTAACATTATGGACCCATCTAATACAGTAAAAGATTTAACATTTACACGTTATCGTAATACCGGAGGTAGAAGACTTTCAGATGATTTCCAAGGCTTTGAACGATATGGTAATACTGCTACAATCTCAAATCCATGGGCACAACAATATAAAATTTTTAATAATGATGGATATTCGTTTTATGATCCGAATTCAGGGGTAACTCGTGATAATCAAAGATGGGATGTGTTCAAAAATAACCGATATGATTCGACATTAAATCAGTTACCTAAAGATAAAAATGGAAATTATCCAAAGGCGTCATATTATCTAGGTATAGATGTTGGAAGAGAAAGTACTGATTATGCGGTGCACATGCATGCGAAGATTAAGTTGAAAAATGATGTTACTGAAGCAGAGGCGAATGCTTATGGTCGTGCATATGCTGCATCAGTAACAAAAGCTCTAAATACTAGTTACTCATATATTATGGGGACATTAGGGACGAGTTTAACTCCAAGAGATACAACACCGCCAACTATTACTGCAAACGGAGCAACAGTTACAAAAAATGAAAAAATTGTAGATATTCCAGTAACAGCTGAAGACAATAAAGGCGGAGTTGGAATGCGTCCAAACAATCCAATTGAAGTAACTGGATTACCACAAGGACTAACATTTACGAATGGTAAAATTACTGGAACACCAACAGGACCTGTAGGTAATAGTACAGTAACCATTAAAGCCTATGATAAAAATGGAAACAAGGCTGAAAAAACAATTACGATTACAGTAAAAGCAGCAGATACACAACCACCTACATTGACTGTTACACCAGCAGAACAAACTGTAAAAGTTGGTGAGAAAATCTTATTTAATGTAAATGGACAAGATGATACTAAGGTGAATTTAGACTTTACAGATATAGCTACAAAATATGCTAATCATCTATTTACGCAACAAACGAACTATTCAGTAAAGACTGACAAACAAAAGACACTATCTATTGACCTTGGAGCGGCAAAGGAATCTGATATTGGAGAAAAAACAGTTACCTTTAAGGCGACTGATGACGCTGGTCACGAAACTGTTAAGACTGTAAAAGTAAAAGTTGTACCAGCCACTAAAGAAAATGAAAAACACAATCCAACAGCAGAAACTCTTGTAGTTGGAATCAAACAACAATTAACAGATGAAGCAATTAAAGCAAAAGTTAAAAATTATCCAAGTAATGCGACGTTAAGTGTTAAACAAAAACCTGATACAGATACAACAGGTAACAAAACAGCTACAGTTATTGTGACTTACTCTGATAAATCAACAGATGAAGTAACAGTTCCAGTAGTGGTTCGTGATACAACCCCACCAAAAATCTACTGGGTTAAAGACGATGGTAGCAAAGTGGAGTTAGGAAAAACTCATGAAGAAGGACAAAATATAGTTATTCCACTATACCGTGGTGATGAAGTGAATACACGTCTCATCACAACAGATGATAGTGGAAAAGTCACGAACTTCAAAACGGAAAATTTACAAAGTGGATTTAACTTTACACCTGTCAGTGGTACGGCAACAGAAGGTTCTCCATTAGGACAAAGTGTAACAGGAACTGTTGGTTTAGGAGTTGGGAAAGGTAAGTATACTGCCCGTGCAATTTCAACTGATGGCACGAATTCAACAACAGGGCATTTTGTATTTGAAGTACATGAACAGGCAGAAAAGTATACTCCAGCAGCAAATACGCTGACTGTGCCATTTAATCATATTATCACAGATGATGAGGTTAAAGGAAAAGTCATTGCTAAACCTGGTACGCCAGCCTTCCCAGATGGAACAATCTTTGAAGTAGTTTCAAAACCCGAAACGAATACTACAGGAACAGATAAAAAAGCAGTCGTTAAAATCACATATCCAGATAAGTCAAGTGAGAATATTGATGTCCCTGTTCATGTAGGAAATGACTTAGCTAGTCAGCATCCACTGGAAGGGAAGACAGTAACTGTTACAGTTGGAGATTCACTAAGAACATGGAAGGGACGTGTAGATTCTAACCAATACACAGATGCACCAAAAGGACGTGGAAATGGGGTAGAATGGGGTTGGAAAGGGACAACGCCGAAAGTTGTTCAAGATATAGCAGGTGTCTTTAAATATACAGCAACAGCAACTCATCCAGATAAATCAGTAGCAGAATCTGATCCACAAGTAACCGTTATTGTTAAACCAAAAGCTCCAACGATTGAAACGGATCTAACTGGTAAGGCAGAACTGCCTAACACAGCAGTTGTTGTAAATGTTCATGACGGGGTAAAAGATGGCTCTATTGTAACACTTTATTCTCAGGATGGACGTGCAATTGGTACAGGTACTGTGGCTAATGGAAAAGCAACAGTTGTAGGAACAATTCCAGTAGGAAATATCACAGCTAAAACAACTGTTCAAACATCTGGTGAACAAGATGTTACATCTAATCCTAGTCCAGAGAAAGTAGCGACAACTAATAAAGCAGCTCTTTATCCTATCAAAGGTAAAACAGCAACTGTTACAGTTGGAGATTCGTTAAGAACATGGAAGGGGCGTGTGGATGCTAACCAATATACAGAAGCAGGACCTAATGGTAAAGGAATTGGAGTTGAGTGGGGCTGGGAAGGAACAGCACCAAAGGTACTTCAAGATACAGCAGGTGTCTTTAAGTACACAGCAACAGCAACTCATACAGATAAAACAGTGGCCAAATCTGATCCGCAAGTAACCATCATTGTTATGCCAAAACAACCGACGATTGAAACAGATCTAACAGGTAAGTCTAATCAAGAAAATGTGCCAGTAACTGTTTCTGTTGGAGAGGGAGTTAAAGATGGTTCAATCGTGACTCTTTATGGTCCAGATGGAACAACTGTTATTGGTACAGGAACTGTAACAAATGGGAAAGCAACTGCAATTATCACAGGTAAGGTTCCAGTAGGAAATATTACAGCTAAAACAACTGTTCAAACACCAGGACAAGATAATGTTGTGTCAGAACCAAGCCCAATTAAGGAGGCAACAAATGTTGTTCCAACAGCCAAAACTCAAACAGTTGGGCTTAAGGAACAACCGAATGCTAAGAACAGTATTGGTAATAATGGTGATCTTCCAAATGGCACAAATTACACATGGAAGAAGACACCAGACACTTCTACACCAGGTGATAAACCAGGTATTGTAACTGTTACCTATCCAGATGGTTCAACGATCGATGTCCCAGTAACAGTTAAGGTGACTCAAGTATCTGATGATTACACACCAAAATATGATGATGGAAATGGAAAACCAGGAGCTAAGGTAGAATTACCATTAAAAGAAAAAGAAGGTAAGAAAGTTCCAGAAGGAACTAAGTTCGAAAGTAATACACCAGGAATCACAGTCGACAAGGATGGAAAAGTAACAGTAACAATTCCAGAAGGAGCGAAACCAGGAGATAAGATTACAGGAGAAATCACAGTAACATATCCAGACGGATCAAAAGATATCGTTCCAGTAGAAGTAACAGTAACAAACCAAGACAAAGACATCTACACACCAGAGTACGACAAAGAAAATGGAAAACCAGGAACTAAGATAGAATTACCATTAAAAGAAAAAGAAGGTAAGACAATTCCAGAAGGAACTAAGTTCGAAAGCAATACACCAGGAATCACAGTCGACAAAGACGGAAAAGTAACAGTAACAATTCCAGAAGGAGCGAAACCAGGAGATAAGATTACAGGAGAAATCACAGTAACATATCCAGACGGATCAAAAGATATCGTTCCAGTAGAAGTAACAGTAACAAACCAAGACAAAGACATCTACACACCAGAGTACGACAAAGGAAACGGAAAACCAGGAACTAGAGTAGAACCTAAGAAACAAGAGAATTCAATGGCTAAAGTAGAAAAATCTACAAAACGATTAGCAAATACTGGTGAATCTGAAACAAATACAGGATTAGCAGGATTAGGATTGGCTGTGTTAGGAAGCCTACTAGCTATCGCTAAAAAACGTAGAGAAGATAAAGAATAATTTTTAGATAAACTGATGCTTAGTAGTTTTGGAAATATTTCAATGCGATAGTTAAAAGAAAGTCCAAGGTATGAAAATTTTTATACCTTGGATTTTAATTTATTCTTAATTGAGTGTATAGAACAAAGAACAATATAATTATTTATTGTTTTCATTTTTTAAAATTTTAGTTTTATTTTAATTATAGTCTAAAGTTCACATAAGGTTTAAGTTATATAATATAAGTATAACAAAACTTAATAATATTTTTTTTCATAATATATGGCTCATCGAAAGATGGGCCTTTCTCCATTTCTAGGGACTTCTTAACTAGTATATGAAATGAATTAATTTATAAATAACGATATTAATTCCAAGTTATATGTATATGGGTAATTTTTTGTACAGGTAATAGGATATAATAAATCTGAAAGGAGATGAATATTATGAATTCAGAAATTTTATTAGAAGTATTTTCATTGATATTTTGTATTATTTACTTGATAGTATTTGGAATATCTAGAGAAATTATTAAAAAAGAAAAACTACTTTTAGAAAAGTTATCAGATGAAGAAATAGAGAATATTAGTACAAAGAATACCAATTCAAAAATATCCTTGATGTTAAATCTAGGAGTGATAATATTATGTTGTATTTATCTGGTTATTTCTATAGTAAATAAAGGACTATTGATAGGGTTCTTCGGAGAAACACTAAATAAAGTAATTAATTCAATTATTATTGTTATTGTATTATTGCCGCAATTATTGGAACGTATTAATGTTATTCGTCGCTATAATAAGATAAAACAAAGAATAGAAAACAAATAGTTCTGTGTATTTTCAGATATAAATTTAATAAAAATTTAAGACAATTGGTAAAATATTTATTGATTGTCTATTTTTGTGAAAACTAAATTATTGACATTCGTAAACTGCAAGAGTAAAATTAACTTATTAGTATTTTTTAAAAATTACTAATAAGTTTTTTAATAAGATAATAGTCAAAAGATTTTACTTATTTGGATTGAGTTTCTTTGTTTATATGAATAAAAATAATTGATGTATAGAATTATATTAGAGAAAATGAAATAAATGTAAAAGCAAAGAAACAATTAAATTTTATGATTTAGAGTCTGTTCATAATTATATGGATACTATTTATGGCTTTATGTAGGGAGTGATAATAAATGAATAGTCTATTCAAAAACTCAAGTATGTTTTCTAGAAAAAAAGATGAAAACAACTCATTATATGAGTACTATGCTAGAAAAAATGGTTTGCAAGGTAAATCATTATTAATATTAACCTGTCTTTATTATACACAGGATGGTATAACTCAAAATACAATTTGTGAAAAAACATATTCTACGAAACAAGTAGTTAATGCAGCTATGAAGCCTTTTAAGGAAAAGGGATATATTTATTTTGAAGAGCAAGAAAAAGATAGGCGAGAAAAAATAATTAAGTTGACAAAAGAGGGATATTTATATGTATCAAAAATTTTGGATCCTCTTAGAGAGGCTGAAGAAAAAGCAATTGGTCAACTTTCAAGTGAACAACAGAAATTATTTATAGAATATTATACGATTTTTAATGACAATATGAAGAAAAATATTGAAAAACTAGTATTGAAAGGAGAAATATAAAATGATTAAATATAATAATGTTTCATTATGTTGTTCCACAAATGGTTTAATTCTTGATGAATTAAGTTTTGAAATACAAGAAGGAGAATTTTTTGTTCTTGTAGGACCAAGTGGAAGTGGAAAAACAACAACCATAAAATTAATAAATAGATTGATAGAACAAACAGACGGTGATATCTATTTTGAGGATAAGAGATTAAAAGACTATGATTTGAGAGAATTAAGGCTTAAAACTGGATATGTTCTTCAGCAAATTGCATTATTTCCAAATCTTACAGTTGCAGAAAATATTGCGCTAATTCCAGAAATGAAAAACTTTGAAAAAAAAGAAATCAAAGAAAAGACAGAGGATTTATTAACAAAAGTAGGATTAGATCCTAAGCATTATATGAATCGTCTTCCAAAGGAACTTTCTGGAGGAGAGAAGCAGCGTGTGGGAATATTACGTGCGATAATAGCTAATCCTAAAATTTTATTGATGGATGAACCGTTTTCTGCATTAGACCCTATTAGTAAAGTTCAATTACAAGATTTAATAAAAACCTTACACAATGAATATAAAATGACTACTGTTTTTGTAACTCACGATATGGATGAAGCGATGAAACTTGCCGATAGAATTTGTGTTTTAAAAAATGGTAAGGTAGTTCAAATTGCTACACCAGAAGTATTAAAAGAAAATCCTGCGGATGATTTTGTTCGTGAATTTTTTGCAAGGGGGGATAAATAATGAATTTAGTAAATACATTTTTAGAAAGAAAAAGTGATTGGATGACTGGATTATTTGAACATCTACAGATTTCATTATTATCACTTATTATTGCCGTTTTTATCGCCGTTCCATTAGGAATAATTATCTCAGGAAATAAAAAAACAAGCGAATGGTTTTTACAAATTACTGGTATCTTTCAAACGATTCCTTCTCTTGCATTACTAGGTTTATTTATTCCATTTACGGGAATTGGTACATTACCAGCAGTTGTAGCATTAGTTATATATGCTATATTTCCAATATTACAAAGTACGATTACTGGATTATCGGAGATTGATTCATCATTAGAAGAAGCAGCAACGGCGTTTGGTATGACAAAACTAGAGAAGTTAAAAAAATACCAACTTGCTTTAGCAATGCCAATCCTAATGGGTGGTGTTAGAACTGCGAGTATTATGATTATTGGTACAGCTACTCTTGCTGCTTTAATTGGAGCAGGAGGATTAGGTTCATTTATTTTACTAGGAATAGATAGAAATAATTCAGCATTAATTTTGATTGGGGCAATTTCATCAGCAATCTTAGCAATTGTATTCGGATTGATAATTAAATTCTTACAAGATAAAAAACCAAAAACAATTTTAGCATCATTACTTGCAGCTGTAGTAGCTTTAACAATAAGCTTTTTCCCAATTGGGAAAATGTCAAATGATAAATTAGTTATCGCTGGGAAAATAGGAGCTGAACCAGAAATATTAATTAATATGTATAAAATACTTATTGAAGACGAAACTAAAATCGATGTTGAAGTAAAACCTAATTTTGGTAAAACAAGTTTCTTATATGAAGCTTTAAAAGGTGGAAGTATTGACATTTATCCAGAGTTTACAGGTACAGTTACAACAACTTTATTAAAAACACCAGAAACTGTTCCTTCTAATGATCCTGATGAAGTGTATGAAGTTGCACGTAAGAAAATATTTGAACAAGATAAACTGGTATACTTAAAACCAACAAAATTCCAAGATACATATGCATTAGCAGTAACAGAAGATTACGCTAAAGCGAATAAGATTAACAATATTTCAGACATAAAACTCGTAGAAAATTCTGCAAAAGTTGGATTCTCGTTAGAATTTAACGATAGAGAAGATGGTGGAATAGGACTTAAAAATCTTTATCACCTAAATCTAAGTGTTAAAACTATGGAAATAGCACTGAAATATCAAGCAATCTCAAATGGTGATGTAAATATTATTGATGTGTTCTCAACGGATAGTAAAATAATTACTAATAAACTTAAATTATTAAATGATGATAGACATTTATTCCCACCATATCAAGGGGCACCAATATTAAGAGAAGAGACTCTAAAAAAACATCCAGAACTTGAAAATATCTTAAATAAACTTGCTGGAAAAATAACAGAAAAAGAAATGACAGAGATGAACTACAAAGTTGATGTAGAAGGAAAATCTGCGTATGATGTAGCAAAAGAATATTTACAAAAAGAAGGGTTAATTAAAAGATAATTTTTCTGTCTAAAATTATAAATTTTCTTATAGAAAAATATAAAAAATTCTCAAGCTTTATGGCTTGGGAATTTTTTTCTTTCTAACATTTCCTTTTTGATGTGATTTTTGATAAATTATATTAATGTATAAACTTAAAAATATAAGAAAATCCTCAAGTTAGTTACTCGAAGATTTTATTTTGATGTTTAATTTTTTGTTTTTTATTGATATAATAAGGTTTTTTTAATTTTTTTATTATGGTCTCGTTTAGAGTTAATATTAAGCTTTTGAATTATTTTTTTATCTTTCGAGTCTTCATTCTTGATTTATTTTTTCTTTAATTGTATCATGGAATAATATGCTATTATGAAAACTTTATTCTTCAAGTGACAAATTATTTAAAAAAAGTAATTGATATTATAAATTTTCAGCGTAATAATTACAGTAATAGAAATATATGGTAAGTTAGTAGCTGGATATTGAAAAGTAAGAAAACAAGAGGATGTTTATATAGGTATTATGAATATATAATAAAAGATATTTCTACGTAGTATATAGCAAGAAAGGTAGGTAAAAATGAAAAATGAATCATTAAGAATAGCACTAGCTTATGTTGGTGTGATAGTTGGAGCGGGTTTATCATCCGGACAGGATATTCTACAATACTTTTTAAGTTTTGGTAGAATAGGATTGATAGGTGTTGTAGTTTTAGGAATCTTGAATATGATTTTTGGGAAAATTATATTGACATTAGGCTCTTATTATCAAGCTAATAATCACCAAGAAGTTTTTGGAGAAATAACTACACCAATTTTAAATAAGATAATAGACTGGACTTTAATAATTTCTAATTTTGTTATAGGTTTTGTTATGATAGCTGGTGCTGGAGCGAATTTAAAGCAACAATTTGGAATACCGAATTGGGCTGGAGCGCTTCTTTGTGCAGTTATGATAGTAATTGTGGCATTTTTGGATTTTGAGAAGATAACTAGTATTTTAGGGATTTTCACTCCGATAGTGTTTGTATTGATATTGTTAATAACAGTTTATACATTTGTAGGGAAGAGTTATGATTATGGTGTGTTGGATGAAGTTTCTAAAACTATTCCATCTTCGATGCCAAATATTTGGATATCTGTAATTAACTACTTCTCTCTTTGCGTGTTAACTGGTGTGTCTATGGCATTTGTTCTAGGTGGCTCAGTCGTAAGAATAGGTGTTGCTAAAAAAGGTGGAGCTCTTGGTGGTATAATGGTAGGGGTTTTAATTCTGTTCGCAACAGCAACTCTTTTTGCTAATAGTGCTGATATAATAGATGCTGAAATACCAATATTAAAAATTGTAAAGGATATTAATCCGTGGTTGGCCGTTTTTTATGCATTAGTTATTTTTGCTTTAATCTTTAATACTGCTTTTAGTTTGTTTTATGCAACAGCGAAACGTTTTTCTTCAAATG
>ERZ773263.1821-NODE-1821-length-12319-cov-4.790444_pt1 | contig 12319 bp, 15 predicted proteins | sample MGYA00511076_ERZ773263 | MGnify/ENA primary metagenome ERZ773263 (study PRJEB29015, sample SAMEA2738155) | human oral metagenome | biome: human oral; feature: human-associated habitat; material: saliva | place: China | collected 2195 ... | reverse complement strand
AGATGGGACATTTTCTCCTTCGACCTAACTAAGACATTATCACTTTCGAATGATAAGATTCATCTGAAAATTTTTACTTGATTGTCAAAATCCTTAATCTCTGCTATAATAAAAAGGTTCAATTTAGTGATAGAAAGAAATTAAGGTATGCGAAAAATTATTATCAATGGTGGCAAACCACTTTCAGGTGAAGTGGCTGTATCGGGTGCGAAGAACTCTGTCGTTGCCCTGATTCCCGCCATTATTCTAGCAGACGGTGTCGTGATTTTGGATGGTGTACCTGCTATCAGCGATGTGGATAGTCTGGTAGAGATCATGGAAATCATGGGGGCTAAGGTCAAGCGTGATGGCGAAACGCTGGAAATTGATCCACGTGGTGTTAGGGATATGCCCATGCCTTTTGGTAAAATCAATAGCCTGCGTGCTTCCTATTATTTCTATGGGAGTCTCTTAGGGCGTTTTGGTCAGGCCGTGGTTGGTCTTCCTGGTGGCTGTGATTTGGGTCCACGTCCCATTGACCTCCACCTTAAGGCCTTTGAAGCTATGGGAGCAAGTATCTCTTATGAAGCGGAAGCTATGCGGTTGGCGACCAATGGTCAGACCATGCAAGGGGCCCATATCTACATGGATACGGTCAGCGTTGGTGCGACCATTAATACCATGCTAGCAGCGGTCAAGGCGCAAGGTCGGACCGTGATTGAGAATGCCGCTCGGGAGCCTGAAATTATTGATGTGGCAACCCTGCTCAATAATATGGGGGCCCATGTCCGTGGGGCTGGTACCAACATCATTACTATTGATGGAGTTGAGCGACTAGGCGGAACCCGCCACCAAGTCATTCCTGACCGGATTGAAGCTGGGACCTACATTGCCATGGCGGCGGCTATCGGCCATGGTGTCCGCATTACCAACGTTCTCTATGAGCATTTAGACAGTTTCATTTCCAAGTTGGAAGAGATGGGCGTGCGGATGACGGTTGATGAGGATGCTATCTTCGTTGAAAAGCAGGAGAACCTCAAGGCTATCTCTGTTCGGACTTCACCTTACCCTGGCTTTGCGACTGACCTGCAACAACCCCTCACGCCCCTCTTGCTGACGGCCCATGGTCGAGGAACCATCCTTGATACCATCTATGAAAAACGGGTTAATCATGTGCCTGAATTAGCTCGGATGGGTGCTGACATTTCTGTCCTTGGTGGAAAAATCGTCTACAATGGTCCTAGCCAACTGACAGGTGCCGCTGTCAAGGCAACAGACCTGCGTGCTGGTGCAGCCTTGGTAACAGCTGGACTTATGGCTGAGGGACGGACTGAAATTACCAACATCGAATTTATCCTCCGTGGCTATGCCAATATCATTGAGAAATTGACCGCCCTAGGAGCTGATATCCAATTAGTAGAAGACTAAGCTAAACTGATTCACGGCCGTGAATCAGTTTTTTGCTGGACTCGAGATGATTGTGAAAATGGTGCCAACAGCGATGATGGCATCGAGATGATTATGGAAACGGTGCCAACAGCGATGATGGACTCGAGATGATTATGGAAACGGTGCTAACAGCGATGCTGGTCTCGAGTTGATTATGGGAAGGGGCCCAACGACGATGCTGGTCCCGAGTTGATCATGGAAAGGGCCCAACAGCTATTGCGGTCTAGTTAATTGCGGAAACGCTGCCGATCTCTATGTGGACGCTTATAAGAAAAATGTTCAGACTGAATAATGGCATGCTAGACTGGTTCCGTAACTTCACCTTACCTCTCCCGTAGCAATTTTTGGACAGATGGTCGGGAAAAGGGATAAAATAGGTTTACCCAAAGAATAAGAATGAAAGAAGGAGATGCCATGAATATCTTTATTATTGGAGCTAACGGTCGGGTGGCTCAGGAATTAACCAAGCGTTTGGTAACAGCCGGTCATACTGTCTATGCAGGTGTCAGAGATCTAGCCAAGGTCCAGAAGAGTCAGCAGGTTAAGCCGGTGCCCTTTAATTTGCAGGATGCAGTAGAGGACTTAGATGAAAAACTGAAAGGTATGGATGCGGTCTATTTCCTAGCTGGTTCTCGTGGAAAGGATCTTTTACAGACCGATGCCCTCGGAGCGGTCAAGTCCATGCAGGCAGCTGAACAGGTTGGTGTCAAACGTTACATCCTTCTCAGCTCTCTCTTTGCGACCCAGCCAGAGAAGTGGAATCAGCCAGGCCTGAATCAACTGACCAACTACAATATCGCCAAGTTCTTTGCCGACAATCACTTGATAAACCAGACTAAGCTTGACTATACGATTGTCCAGCCGGGAGGTTTAGCAGAAGAGGCCGGAACCGGTCTGGTGGACTTTGCTCCTGAGAAGTTTGGTCGCAATCCTATTCCCGATGTGGCGGAAGTTTTGGAAAAGCTACTCCAGTATCCAAATACTAAAAACAAAGTCATTCAAATGCTGTCGGGTACTGAACCCATTGATGCTGGTATGGCAAAACTATAGGAGGCCTTATGACAGAGGAAAATCTGCGTGACCGTATTGGTGATTTAGCCTTTGAGGTTACCCAAAATGCAACAACTGAGCGGGCCTTTACCGGTATCTATGACGACTTTTTTGAAAAAGGCATCTATGTTGATGTTGTCAGTGGCCAAGTCCTCTTTTCATCGCAGGACAAGTACAATTCAGGCTGTGGCTGGCCTGCCTTCACCAAGCCGATTGAAAACCGCATGGTGACAAATCACGAGGACAAGTCTTTTGGCATGCGACGGATCGAAGTGCGAAGTCGCCAGGCTAATTCCCATCTGGGGCACGTTTTCAACGATGGTCCGGCTGACAAGGATGGCTTACGTTACTGTATCAATTCGGCTGCCCTCAAATTCATTCCCTATGAGCAAATGGCAGAGCAGGGATATGCGGATTGGTTGAAAATTTTTGAGGAAAGAAAAGAATAACAGGAGCAGTAATAATTTTAGTGCATTGTTTAGAACGGAAGTCAATTTGAATATTTGATGAGACTGTAAAAATTCCTCAGGAGGAAATTTTACAGATGATTGATGAGGCGGTCCCCCTTGGTGGATATGCAGTCCTGAAGTTTTGTCGTGGTTGAATGCCTTCAGGGGAAGGGGAAATTGGCACCACCTCTTCCATACAATCGGACGCAAAATAAAATCTCCTCAGCTATAATTTTGAATTTTAGTGATTTGGACTGTTATGGTTTTAGTCAGGACATTTACGAAGGTGCCCCATTTTGGGCTGGTAGCCTTTAAGTTGGATGAGATAATCCATCGAGAAAGGACAATCGTCAAGCAGAGGTCTCAAGTCTTTTTGGTAGCCAATCCAGCGGTCAAAGGGCAAATCAAAGCCCTGCAAAATAGGGTCCAATTTGGCGGACTTATTGTCAACTCCTCTGTCTATGACAGACCATCCAACACCAGTCCTTCAAGTTGCTCAAGCAGGTTGTGGATAAATTTTAAAGGGCAAAAGCCTCAGCAAGTCTTTTTCTAGCTGGGGCTTTTAAGTTGTAAGAAAAAATCGCCCTGCTGAGCAAGACGATCCTCTTAATTATTGTTGGATGTTTTGGTTAGGGAATTGAGGTTGATCGAACTTCTTAAGCGAAGTGAGGTAAAGGATACCACCAATAAACTCTGGAATTTCACCAAATATACCAACGACTATACTTAAGGCTCCACCCACAATAAGCAGTATATGTGCTGCAAGAGAAACAGTATTGTTTTCGGCCTTTCTGAATTTAACTAAAGCAACAATCCCTAAAATTAATACAATCAGACCTGGGATGGCAGAAATCAAATAAACAGGCAGTTGAGCTGAAAAGATTTCTTGTTGTGTTAGGGTATGGCCTGTCTTTGCTAGTTTGGAACTGACCATAGCTAAGCCGATAATCCGAATAAAAAAGGAAAGAATTGGTCCGATAATCCCAATCAAGCCGTTAGTAAAAGCTAACTTTTTCAAGCCAGCAGTGTTGGTATCGTTATTCATAATAAAACTCCTTTTGTTTTGATACTCTACTAGTTTAGCAAATTTAAACAATATCCGCAATACTTTATTAAAATAATCTTAACTTGTAAAGGTATCTTAATAAAGCATTTGCTTGCTTTTCCCATCTTTTGTAGCAGAGAGACCGTTCTAAGTATTGAGGTCAAGCTGATATTGCTCGACTGGAATACTATTTTTCAAATAGCTAAACCTGAATTTCATAAACATTGTAGATATTAGCTTGACTAGCATCAAAACGGGTCAAAGCTTTGCTACAATACTCTCCTTAAACTGTCTTGACCAAACCATTCGGGACTCTGCTCGATAGAAGTTGTCAAATAAGGACCAGTTTAAAATCGCTTGGTTCTTAGTTTAGCTAAGTATAAAAAGAACCCAGCCAATTGACTGAGTTACTTAAAAAATTTTAGTGATTGTTCGCATCGGACTCACTTGTTTCTGATTGCGGACTGAATGTTGGTTCAGCTTGCGCCTGGTTGGCAGCAGAATTAGCAAGAGAGTTGTCCTGTGGCGATGGCTGTTGAACGGTTTCGTTTGAGAAATCGGCTGCCGGCTCCTGCGGACTAAGTTCTTGCCAAGGAGAAGGATTTCCATTAAAATCATCCACTGGGTTAGAAAAAGTACTATCTTGTTGTAGTGGCTGTTGGACAGGTTCGTTAGCAAAACCATTTGCTGGATTTTGCGGGAACGTTTGATTTACCGGCATTCCAAAGGAATCAAAAGCTGGTGCTGCTTGATCTAATTTTTTAATAGAAGCCAAGAAAAGAGCGCCACCTACGATTGTTAAGATATCAGCAACAATTCCCAAATATGGAATGACATTTATACCAAAAGCTACAATCAGTAGGATTGGGGCTGCTGAAGTAACTCTTGGATCATTTGAAAATTTGCTTATACCAAGGATACCATAAATAAATGTTGCCAAGCGAATGAGTCCAATAATAAAACCAAAAACAACCGCAATCACACCAACTCCGTATGTATACCCATTCTGGTAAGCCACACTTTGAACTGCGCTAACAAGCATTCCCCATTTAACAAAGCGCAGAAGCATGGTGATAATACCAGTAACTAGGGCGAGTATGCCAGCTGTTTTAACAAAAGATTTTTCATTTGACATAAGTAATAACCCCCAATTATATGCTACTAGCATAACAAATACCAGCTAGAAAAGCAAGCCCCACTGAGCTCCTAATAAGATCAATAGGTGCCCCAAAAACATTATGTCAGGTTTTTCTTGCTTTCTCGAAATGAGAGCCAGCCACCTAGGAGAGCCAGAATATCGGGCAAAAGGTTGATATAGGGACTGAGTAAAAAAGTAATAGCAAGAAGCAATTGGGCCAGACTGGCAAGACTGATTTCATTTCTCAGCTTGAAAAATCCGATAAGACCAAAAATCATAATAACAAAACGGACCAGGGTAAGGAGAATTCCCAAGACCTGCTCACCAGGCAGATTCCAGTGAATCAAGACCAGATAGATAAGGGAGAGGAGAATTCCGATACCTCCACCGATAAGGCCAACCTTACCATTTCTAGCTAACAAGTTCTCTCGTGACATAAGATACTCCTTTATTATGAATTGAGGGCGATGAAAGATTGGTTGAGAATTAGAGAGTAAACTAATTTCTTACCTAGCTAAGCTACCTATTTTCCAATTTTCCTGCCCGAAATTCTATAAGCTTTTAGCCTAGTATAGCAAACCCTCCCAATAAATCAACAGGAACCAGCAAAATAAGAAGGATTGTCTCAAAGGTATTAGTTTTGCTGCCCAAAAATTGTAAACAGTTTGATTGACCGAACTATTCCTATATAGTACTATGTTATTAAAGTGACATAGAATAGGGGAATAAAATGATTAAAGCGATTGAACCTTATTTGGTAACTGATAAAGACGGCCTAGCAGCTGTCGATTTTTATGAAAGGGTCTTTGATGCCAAGATCCTAACGAAGACGACCTTCGGTCAGGCTATTCCTGATTGCCCTGAGGAAAATAAGAACTTGCTCTTAAACGCTCAACTGGATATTGATGGAATTCGTCTGCAGATTTCCGATAATAATCCTGAAGGCTATTATATTGTGGGGAACAATGTCTCGGCCTGTTTGCAGGTAGATGATGTTGACCAAGCTCGTCAGCTCTACGATAAGCTGGCTGTGGACGCTCGCCATATTGAACTGGAGTTGCAAGAGACACCTTGGAGTCCGGCCTATGGCATTATTGTCGATAAGTTTGGCTTGACCTGGCAAATTAACACAGATATTGAAGGATTTGTCTCAGAGACTGTTAATTTTTAAAAATCTAAGAAATTAGAACAAAACATTGGAAAAAAGACTATAATAAGAGGTAGATAATGATTAATAAAGAAGTGGGAGTTATGCTCTATGTCGATGATGTGGCTGCTGAACAGAAATTTTGGCAGGCTATCGGCTGTAAGGTTGAAGAAGAAAAGGAAGAAATGGGCTATCAAAGCTTCAGCATGCGACCAACCTCAGATAGTTCGGTTGTCTTTATGGTTTACGCCAAGGAGTTTATCCAAAAGGTTTCACCAGAAGTTTTGAACAATCAGCCCAGCCTTTTATTTGAAAGCGAAGAGTTGCTTATGTTGCATGCAAAAATCGCTGAATTGACCGACAAAATCAGTCCAATCCAGACAGAGCCCTTCCCCAACTTTAACTTTGCCAGTCCTAGCGGAATTATTATGCCGTTAAGGGCGTTTAAAATGGAGGTAGCAAGATGACAATCAGACGGGCGCAAGTGGCAGATATCCCTGCCTTAGAAAAACTTTTGAAAGAGATTCTCTTGGTTCACCATCAAGCGAGACCTGACCTTTTCAGGGCTTCAGGCAAGAAGTTCAGTCGTCAGCAATTAGAGGCTCTTGTGCCCGACGATAGCAAGCCGATTTTTGTCTATGAAGATGAACAGGGGAAGATTCTAGGTCATCTCTTTATCATTATCGAAAACACCGAGGGTAAAAACAGTCAGCCCCACAAAACCCTTTTTATTGACGATCTCTGTGTGGCTGAAGATGCACGGGGTCAGCGTCTCGGCCAGGAACTTTTTGATTTTGCCCGAGACTATGCCAAGGAGCTGGGTTGTTACAACCTGACCCTCCATGTTTGGAATGCTAATGAGGGTGCCCTGAGATTTTACAAACGTCAAGGGCTCAAGGAGCAGTTCACTTCCATGGAAGAAATTCTCTGAGATGTTATTGTTCACTAGTTAACTCTTAATTTAAGGATTAAGACCTTTGAATCTTTGTAAGTTTTTACAGAGATTTTTTAATTGCCGATTTCTGGTAATGGTTCTAGCATTATGAAAATTCTGGTGTAGGATTTTGGAAATTGTGGCGTTTTGAGTCTGAGATTTGTAGGAGACTCCAATACTTTCAGAATCGGATGGCTTTTGTGGTTTTCATGACTCAGCTAATGTGGTAAAATACTTAAGAAAAACTAAGTAAATTTGAAAGGACTAGCATGTCCCTGACTCTTTTTTCGGTAGCTATTTTTCAACAGTTTATGATTAAGCTACTAATCTGTTCTTCAGAGTGGTCATTTTTCACCTATATGACCGGTATTAGGCCGAAGTTTTATAAGGTTAGCCTTTTGATAGGCTGCCATATTCTTCTCTCAATGCTTTTTGCTCCCTTTATCGGGGAAGTTACGGTTGGGATGCTGGTCTACCTGGCAGTTATTTCTGTTAAGATGACTAAAACCCCCTTCATAGAAAATGTATTCTTTGCCCTCTACCCACCGGTTCTCTATTCAATTCTCTGGAATTTCACTGCAAGAATTCTTTTTCCATTTTTCTTCAATAATTCCTTTCATTATTTGACCCACAATTTTATTTGGGAAATGATTATTATTATTGCGGTCATCCTATTGGAGCGCTTCCTGCGGGAATTTTACCAGATAGACTATATTTCTATGAAAAATAGTGTCTGGCTGGACAATCAGACTCGAAGAAATTTCTGGGTGACTTTTGGGGAAATGGCCAGTTATTATTTCTTCCAACATCTCTTAATCATACTGGATGCTTTGCATGTCAAGAGTATCTTGGGCCTACCGCTATCCGTCGTCTTTATTATTATATCAGTAGTTTACACAGCAATCTTGATGAAGGTTCTGATACTGATTGACTACTTTTCACGCGAATACCTCAAGGATTTGAGGCGCAATGAGCAAAAGCATTATCTAGAAAGCCTAGAATCCTATAGCCAACAAATTGAAGATCTTTACCAATCGGTTCGATCGTTCCGTCATGACTATAACAATATTCTTCTAAGTCTCAAGGGAAGTATTGATAGTGGTGATATCGCTTTGGTAACTAAGGTCTTCAATGAAATTTATCAGGAAGATATAGCTGATTTAGACTCCAAGAACCGTCAGGCCAAACTGATTAATATCATGGTACCTGAAATCAAATCCTTTCTCTTTGTCAAGATAGGTGAATTTGAACAGAAACATTATCGCCTAATTTTATCCATTCCCGAGATGATTAGAGATTGTGGAACTCCAAGTTCAGCAGGGCTGACGATCCTTTCAGAGATGTTTGACCGGATAGAACCTTGGTTTGAAAAGAACCCATCGGCTGTTTTAAATGTGAGAATTGTTGAAGAAGCAGGGCTGCAATCATATGGTTTAGAATTCACGCCCTACTCTGCAGAAGATATGAAAAAGCTGGCCGATTTGTCAACAGATAGTCAAAAGGTGCTCAATTATTATCACACGCTCAGCTTTACTCAAGGTGAGCATGATCAGACCTTCTATCAAGAATTGCATGTTAGAAGGGAGGAAGAATCATGATTTTTATCAGTTACTTACTTTTTGGTTGGACCCTTTTTGGGGCCGGCTGGTATGTTTATACTTGGATTAGTAAGCTTAGTCTTCCTCTGAAAAAGCTGCTTCCCGCCTCTTTAATTTCGGCTCTGATTATTTGTGTCAACCTAGTTTCAGGGACGATTGTGGATGTTGTTCATCTCTTACTTATCGGCTTCATTTTCTTTAAATTTGAGCCCAAGCGTAAGCTCGTCTTCTATGCCTTTTACACGACAATTGCACTGGAATTCCTACTCAGCCTTTCCTACTATATTGTTTTTAGAGCTGACCCCAACCAGATAAACTTAGGCGACTACCCTCTCTATAAGCTCTTAGTAGCTAATCTCTTGGTTATTCCTGAGTATTGGGTGGTGCATACGGTTTTCAATTTGAACTTCAAGTCTATTACCGAAAGTAATAATAAAAGGACTAAGAATTTTTTGGTTGAGATCTCGGTAGCCCTCATCGTTTCCTATCTTATTTTGCACGTCATCTACCTCCTAAGTGATATCCATGACAACTCAACTATTAATTGGCTGACAGCCAATCGCAATAAGGTAGTTTTTGTTGGAGTGACGGTCTTTTGCTGGTTCCTCTTTGGCTTTAACCGTTGGGTTCGCAGGACCTTGAAACAGGATATCGAATATGACAGGGAGCTCCACATTGCAAATCTGGAAACTTATAACCACCGAGTGGAGGCCCTCTATGATGAATTGTCTACTTTTAAACGTAATTACCAATTTGCCTTAGAAAGGTTAGCTAAGAGTATTGCCAGCCAGGATATGGACAAAATCAAGACGACCTATGAGCAAATCCTTGGGAATGCTGACCAGGCCCAACAGATCAGTCGCTCTAAGAATAGTGATATTGGGAAACTGTCGGCCATTCAGGTTTCTCCGATTAAGAGTATGTTATCGGCTAAGATTGTACAGGCCCAGGAAGCAGGGATTCAGGTAACCATTGAAGTACCAGACCAGATTGAGCAAATTCCAATGAAAATTATTGATTTAGTAACCATTATTGGAATTTTAAGTGATAATGCTATTGAGTCTGCTAAAGAATCTGAGGAAAAAGCTATCAGCGTTGCCTACTTTAGGGTTGATAATCAACAGTTCTTCGTCATTGAAAATTCAACTAGGGAAGACCAGGTTCCAATCAGTCACATTTTTGAAGATGGCTTCTCATCAAAGGGCACCAACCGTGGTATCGGTCTAGCCAATGTCGAAAGAATAATTGCCGAATACGCCAATGTCAGCCTGTCCACTAGGTCAGCGGATTATTCCTTCCGTCAAACCTTGGCTATGGTTGAAGAACCAGCCAATCAATAAAAGAAAAGCCTTGGCTTCAGAAAGGAGCCAAGACTTTTTATGCTTTTTTAGGTCCTACAAATTTTTTAAGAAGAAAGAGTAGGTAACCCAGCAGGATGTAAAAGAGGGTTAAAACCAAGATATAGGTTAGGACGTAGGGCCAACCTTCCTTGGGAACGTTGAGAAAGAAGTAGGGAAAGGGGCTGACGCTGGAGCCAGGGATGGGCCACTTAATCAAAAGGCCATTAAAGAGAGACCAGATACAGTAGAAGATGGGCATAATGAACCAACGAATGGGGTCCAGCAGCTTGTAGACCTCTCGTCTATCAAAGATAATAGTATCAAGAATCATACCCAGAGGAGCGATATAGTGGACCAAAAAATTGCGAATATTCCAGTAATCGCCTGCTGAAGCCTTAGGTGCCAACATAAAATGGTAGACCAAAAAAGTTAAGGTGATGACTAGGGTTGTACTCCCCTTAATTCTAAGCAGTAGAGGATGCTGGTTGATGGAACCTCCCTTGGCCTCCAAGTAGATGTGGTAGAAGTGACTGACAAAGACAAGGATGTTGGAAAGAACTGTATAGTAGAGCAACATGCCAAGGCCACTCTGGCTAAGTTGCATGCTAACGCCAAGAAGGCCACAGAGAGCAAAAATAAGACGATAAATTTGTGTCAGGGACATAAATGTCGAACTCCTAAGTTTAATAGTTTTTCTTATATTACCATAGTTATGGGCTTTCGCCTAGACCGATTTCCCGGTTTTTTGCAATCGTTTAAATTATGCTATACTGAGACTAAGAGATGAGGGAAATAGACATGCCAACTTTTTTAGATTATGCTAAAGTTTACGGTCAAAAATCATTTACGGAACAGGTCCTAAACAGCATTGATTTAGCTATTTTCAATGAATTAGGTTATCTACCGTTGGGTCAAGGGCAAGCCCTAGTTCAGCCTATTAGTCTGCAAGAGCTTAAAGAGGATTTTCTAGCCAGCGGTCAGACGCTCACCTATTCCTTCTCCATTACCAAGGAGCGCATTGCCCTATTGGAAACGGTTTTGGCAGCACCGCGCTACCAAGGAATCAGCCTGGCTTCCTATATCAATGATGTTGATCCGGAATTCGAGAAGCAGTTTGCGGCTATGGTGATTGAGCTACCTTCTATCAACCACCATCAAGTTATCTTCCGAGGAACCGACGAAACCTTCATCGGTTGGAAGGAAGATTTTAAGATGACCTATTTGGATGAGATTCCAGCTCAGCGCCAAGCCCTAGTCTATCTGAGAAAGATTCTGGAAGCTAGTCCTTTTACTTATACGGTAACTGGCCACTCCAAGGGGGGAAATCTGGCCCTCTATGCGGCATCATGTTTGTCCGAAGGTTTGCAGGCTAAGATTGACCAGCTAGTCCTCTTTGATGCGCCCGGTCTGCATGACCGTATTTTGGCGAGTCCCGGCTATCAAAGGATTAGCGGGAAGGTTCTCTGTCTTCGTCCCAAGGACTCCATTGTTGGTAGTATGCTAAAAAACGACATTCCCAGCTATTTTATTGAAAGTAAAGCTATTGGTACCTTCCAGCACAATATCGCCAGTTGGGAGGTGGAAGGAAAAGACTGGAAGTTTGCCTCTGGTCAATCTGAGCTCAGTCGCGCCATGGAATTCACCTTTGGTCAGTGGACCCAAGAGCTTTCTCAAAAGGAGCTAAAAACCATCTTTGATACTGTTTTTGACCTTTTCTTGGAAAATGACGTAGACACCCTGGATGAACTCCAGGCCGATGTTTTAAGGAGTGCCAGGACCATCATGGCAGCCTTCTCACAACTGCCTGCTGACAAGCGACAGTTACTCAGTAAGTCAGCCATCAGTCTCTTGAGCATTTTTATCAAATCGAGGATCCAACAAGTTAATCCCCCTAGTCTGGATCACGTTTCGGACAAAATAAAAGGCCTTTTTGGGCCAATGGAAAAATAATGTTTTAGAGCAAAAAGCAATATTGTGAAACAATGGAAAAGAAAGTCCGCCTCAGGAGATACCAAAGCTCCAATAAGTTTCTAAGCCAGTAATGGGCAGCATTAAGCTGACTATACATCGAAAATAAAGCAAGCCATCTACTAAAAATAAGTAGATGGGGTGTTTTATCTTAGGCTTCCGTCCCATTTAGCAGGTCTCCCTCTTGGTTTCTCAAGAATAGTATACCCGTTTTTCTTGTAT
>ERZ773263.1813-NODE-1813-length-12348-cov-5.450094_pt1 | contig 12348 bp, 8 predicted proteins | sample MGYA00511076_ERZ773263 | MGnify/ENA primary metagenome ERZ773263 (study PRJEB29015, sample SAMEA2738155) | human oral metagenome | biome: human oral; feature: human-associated habitat; material: saliva | place: China | collected 2195 ... | reverse complement strand
GTGCTACTAGTAAATAACCAGCTCTTCGTGTGTGTGCGCGGGGAGCTGGCTTTTTGTTTATGGTTACCATTTACCGAATACCGAATACCGAATACCGAATACCGAATACCGAATACCACATGCAGTCATAACCTTTTTAAAACGAAATCTCTTTTAAGGGAGATGGCATGCTTAAATACCTTTACGCTCAACAAAAGAGCAAACTAATATTCTTTGTAGTCTTCTCTCTTTTGAGTAGCTTGTTTGAAATTGCGCTTTCATTTGTAATGCTTCAATCCGTTAACCTTGCTATGGATGGCAATTTGTCGGACGCATTGAATGATGGGCTCTGGTTTGGCCTCTATATATTCTGTTATTTTATTGTCGACTTAATTTGCAGACGTTTGCGCTGGTCAGTTATACAGGGCTGTCAAACGCATCTGCGTGATGAGCTGATAAAAAAGATATTCAATCGTTCAATTCCTGAGTTCCACTCATTCAATACAAGTCATTGGCTCTCAATCCTTACTAACGACCTTGATTTACTTGAGGAAACATATTTCCGCGTCTTTATTGATCTCTTGATAGATGTCTTTTCTGGCGTAGTAAGCCTAATAATTTTGCTGTTTATTTCGCCGTGGCTTGTACTGTTCATTTTATGCATGGTGGCTGTCCAGATGTTTGTGCCTAACACAATGTCTGGAATTATTTCTAATAAGCGAAAAGAACAATCTGAGTCAGCTGAGCATTTTATAGCTACAGCAAATGAGCATCTTGAAGGGTTTGATTTGCTTAGAAGCTTTCACCTAACAGAGGCCTCACGAGTTGCCATGAGCAGTGCAAATCAGGCTTGGGAGAAGCAGAAATTTGGTGCTCGGTACTTTAGTTCTTTAGCTCGCTTACTTTCATTTACTGTGGGTCAAATTATTTACATTGGAATTTATTTTATTGGCGCCATTCTTACCCTTAATGGATTGATGACAGTAGGGATGATGGTGGCCGCATCTCAGCTTGTTGTCTACATAGCAAATCCCATTCAGAACGTAAGCGACTCAATTACTGATATGAGAAGCGCAAAAGAAATAATTACTAAAATACAAACGCTTCTTAATGAAGCCCCAGCTACAGAAAGTGGGGCAGAAAATACCCCTGAGCGTTTTGCAAATCTAACGGTCAATCATGTTTCGTATGGCTATAACAAGGACAAATTAGTTTTATCGGATATTAGTTTTAATTTGGAACGCGGCGGAAAATATCTTCTTGAAGGAAGTTCGGGAAGTGGAAAGACAACACTAATCAAGCTGCTAACAGATGCTCTGAGCCCAGATAACGGAGATATTTGTTTGGATGGCATGCCAATCAAGCAATTCAAAAGTGAGCAATACGCTCGATTCATAATCCCTTGCTCTCAGCAAACGTTTATTTTTAATGCAACTATTAGGGATAACGTAACATTGTTTTGCCATGACTTTACTGATGAAGAAATTATTGACGCTATTACGAAATCGGGCTTTTCTGAGATTCTCACCAGATATCCAGACGGAATTGATCATGTGATTGATCAAGCCGGAAGCAGTCTTTCTGGTGGAGAACGACAAAGGCTGGCTCTTGCACGAATCTTTTTGTTTAAGCCACAAATTGTGATTTATGACGAGAGTTTTGCTCATTTGGATGCCGACTCAGTTCAGAGCCTCATTGATTTGATCTTAAAAGACGAAGAAAGAACCGTTATTATGACGTCTCATCAAGTGACCCCTGAAATAAGAAATCGCTTCCAGTCTCTTGTTCTAAAAGATGGGAAAATCCAGTCAGAAACCGTTTAACTTTTTGCTTCTTGACCTAGTTGTAATACATGAATACAATGATATAACTAGGTAAAGGAGTGGCTATGGACAGCATTGTAACTGCTCGTATTCCTGTTGAAGTCAAAAATCAGGTCTCCGAGGTTCTTGAATCGCTTGGGTCAAACACTACCAAACTGATTAATGCCGCTTTTGAATATGTGCTGGTAACAGGCAAGCTTCCTGATGCTCATGAAAGCGCTTCGCTGGAATCTTCTTCTAATGGATCTTCTCGACAATTGAGCGAGAAGGACAAAGAGGAGCTCTCGGCGCTCTTTGGAAAGATTTCAGTTCCTGCGCCAGCGTCATTTTGGAATGATTTGGGAGACAGAACTTACAAAGAGGCAATCGGTGAGTGGAGGTCAAATGACTATGAAGCTCTTGATTGACACTAACGTTTTGCTGGATGTCTTTTTGTGCAGAGAGCAGTTTGTTGCTGATGCAAAAAAGCTTTTCATAATGAAGCAGTTTAGGGATGCTGAGTTGTGGATAGCAGCCCAGTCATACACAGATCTCTACTATGTGGGCGCTAAGGCTCATGGTTCTGCTCACATGCAAGAAATCCTAAAAGAAGTATCTCCACTGCTCAACATATGCTCTATTGATGGAGCGGATATTTCAAATGCGCTTTCTGAGCAGTGGGAAGATTTTGAAGACTGTCTTATTTGGCGAGCGGCAAAAAAGATAAAGGCAGATTATATCGTCACAAGAAATACGGCAGATTTTGCCCGCTCGGATATACCAGTGCTTACACCTGGCGAGTTTTTCTCGGCAATGGAAGTCGAGCAAAATCTGGTTTATGAAGAAGCTGCATTTTAGAGGCGGTAAGGTGCGGGATAGGGCTGCGAAAGCTCAAAGTTGGATGGCGCAAAAGCTTAGTACAGCTCAATAAGAAAATCTACTACAAACACACTTAGATATGTATTAAAAGTCGTGCTTGGGGGTATATAGAATCTGATGAAGATTCAGTCCCCGGCACGATTTTGTTTGGGGTAGGAGGGTGATTTTATGAGACTAGATAAATGGGCCGTAACCGCCCAGGAAGCACTGCAGGCAGCTCTTGGTATTGCTGGTGATGCAGAGGCTTCTGAGGTTACACCAACGCACCTGCTCAAGGCGTTGCTTGACAGCAATGAGCGCAATCTGCGTTCTGTCTTGGAGAAGATCGGTGCAGATCCTGACTCAATTGCTACGCAGGTAGACCAGGCAATCTCAAAGGCTCCAAAGGTAAGTGGAGCACAGATTGGCATTGGCAACGACCTTCTCAAGGTTATTAACGAGGCCGAGAAGCTCGCTACTAAGCTGGGCGATTCCTACGTTACTTCTGAGCACCTACTCACTGCGCTGGCAAACGACAACACTGACGCAGGTAGGATTCTTCGCGATGCTGGCGTTACCGCTAAGCGCGTGGAAGAGGTTTACAACGAGCTTCGTGGTGATGAGCGCGTGACTTCTCAGGACGCGAAGCCGCAGTTTGAGGCCTTGGAGCAGTACGGTCGCAACGTGACCGACCTTGCTCGTCAAGGAAAGCTTGATCCAGTTATTGGCCGCGTCGAAGAGATTCGCCGCACCATTCAGGTTCTGAGCCGCCGCACCAAGAACAACCCTGTTCTTATCGGTGAGCCTGGTGTTGGTAAGACCGCAATCGTGGAAGGCCTGGCAGAGCGCATTGTTTCTGGCGACGTTCCAAGCACCCTGCGCGATAAAGAGCTTGTTGAGCTTGACATGTCTGCCCTGGTAGCAGGCGCAAAGTATCGCGGTGAGTTTGAGGACCGCTTGAAGAGCGTGGTAAAAGAGGTGGCCAAGTCTAACGGCCAGATTATCCTCTTCATCGACGAGCTCCACACCATCGTAGGCGCCGGCGCTTCCGAAGGCTCCATGGACGCTGGCAACATCTTGAAGCCAGCGCTTGCCCGTGGCGAGCTTCGCGCAATTGGTGCCACTACGCTGGATGAATACCGCAAGTACATCGAGAAGGACGCTGCTCTTGCACGTCGTTTCCAGACCGTACTTGTTTCTGAGCCTTCTGTTGAGGACACCATTTCTATCCTGCGTGGCCTTAAGGAGAAGTACGAGCAGCACCATCGCGTCCGTATTACGGACTCCGCCCTGGTTGCAGCAGCAGACCTCTCTAATCGCTACATTTCTGACCGATTCTTACCAGATAAGGCAATTGACCTGGTAGATGAGGCAGCATCAAGGCTGCGTATGGAGCTTGATTCCATGCCAGCAGAAATTGATGCGGTTGATCGTCAGCTTACTCAGATGCAGATTGAGGAGCAGGCTCTGATGAAGGAGGAGGATGCTGCTTCTAAGGAGCGCCTGGAAAACCTTCGTGCAGAGATTGCTACGACGCAGGAAAAGCTTGATGGTATGAAGGCCAACTGGCAGAACGAGCGTGGCGCAATTGACCTGGTACAGGACTTGAAGTCCCAGATTGAGGACGCAAAGACGCAGATGGAGCGCGTGACCCGCGAGGGTGATTTGGCGCAGGCATCTGAGCTTCGTTACAGCACTATTCCAGAGCTTGAGCGTAAATACGATGAGGCAGAAAAGGCCCTTCTCGCCAAGCAGGAAGACGGCGGAATCCTCAAGGAAGAGGTCACCACGGACGAGATTGCCGAGGTAGTTTCTTCGTGGACCGGTGTTCCTGTGTCCAAGATGATGCAGGGCGAGATGGACAAGCTCAAGAATCTTGAGGACCAGCTTCACCTGCGCGTTATTGGCCAGGACGACGCTGTTTCCGCAGTTGCTGCAGCAGTCCGCCGCTCTCGCGCAGGTCTGGCAGATCCAAACAAGCCTCTGGGCAGCTTCTTCTTCCTGGGCCCGACTGGCGTAGGTAAGACCGAGCTTGCAAAGGCGCTGGCAGAGCTGCTGTTTGACGACGAGCGTTCGCTGATTCGTATTGATATGTCTGAGTACATGGAGAAGTTCTCGGTCCAGCGACTTATTGGTGCACCTCCAGGATACGTGGGTTATGACGAGGGTGGCCAGCTCACCGAGGCAGTTCGTAGGCATCCATACTCCGTCATCTTGCTGGACGAGATGGAGAAGGCCCATCCTGATGTCTTCAACATCTTGCTGCAGGTACTGGACGATGGCCGCCTGACAGATGGTCAAGGTAGGGTAGTAAGCTTCAAGAACACCATCATTATCATGACCAGTAACGTTGGCTCGCAGTTCATTGCCGGTGCTGGCGAAGAGGGTCTTACTGAAGAGTCCAGAAAGCAAGTTATGGAGGCGCTGCGTAGCTCCTTCCGTCCTGAGTTCTTGAACCGTATCGACGACGTGGTTGTCTTCCAGCCTCTGGGTCTTGAGGATATTGAACGCATCGTTGATATTCAGCTCAAGGATGTTCGTAGTAGACTTGCTAACGAGCGCATGACGCTGGAGCTTTCTGAGGCTGCAAAGCAGTCACTGGCTCTTGATGGTCTGGATCCTGTTTATGGAGCTCGTCCTCTGAAGCGACTGATTCAGCGTCGCGTTGTTGACCAGGTGGCAAACTTGATTATTGCAGGTGAGCTGTCTGAGGGCGATACTGTTCTGATTGATACTGACGAGAACGGCAATTTGGTTGCTCGTAAGAAGTAAGTGAGAATAGGCGTGGATAAGAAACCTACTGCAACGGTAACATCTACTGGTGCTGTGTCGAAAGATGCAGCACCAGAAAATGATGTGAGTCTGAAGAAAGCACCAAAGTCTAAGAACGCTGACTTGAAGAAAAAGCAGGAGGTAGACCCGGAGTTTGCTCGCGCCCAGAACGAAGATGATGATGGATATGATCCATATTCTGACCGTCGACCTGTGAGTGAGCCACTTTTTGAGAGAGATCCATGGAGTTAAATGCAGGCTTTTTGATACATAATAATGTCGGGCGCTGTGTTTGTAACATATGGATGTGTCTTACTAAATTAAAAACCGCTGGTGCATTTGCATCAGCGGATTTTTTTGTATCTATTTACTTTACGAATGTTCTTGTTGTTCGTTTTGAAGTATGTGTTTAAGTTGCTGGAGCGCATAATTTAGGCGTAGACGGTATTTTTTTGACCGTTCACCGGTATCTTTTTTGAAAGTTGCGTTGAGCGTAATGAACGTTATCATTTCCCTTTATGATTTGAGCAAAGTGTATATGTGTGTAGGTTAGCCACAATCTTTGGGGGAGACATGACAAGTCGTTTGCACAAAGTATCTGCAATATGTGCGGCACTAGCTTTTGTGTTAGGTGTGTTTTATATAGCTCAACCCACGTATGCAGAAGAGCAACCTGCTGAGGTGAGGTCTCAATCAACAACGCAAATGAATTCTGCGCCTGAAAATGTTAACGTTAACATTATTAATGACACCACGACTCGTGTGCAGAACTTCAATTCAAATTGGAAGTTCAAACTTGGTGATGCATCAGGTGCAGAAAACGCAACGTATGATGACTCCTCTTGGGAATCAGTTAGTCTTCCTCACGACTACAGCATAGATCAGCCCTATTCTCAGTCCGGAGAGGCAGAAAGCGCCTATAAACCTGGTGGAGAGGGTTGGTATAGAAAAACTTTTGAAGTTTCTCCTGATCTCCAAGGAAAGCGTTTTCGTCTAGATTTTGATGGCGTCTACATGGATTCAACTGTGTGGGTTAATGGCCATATGTTGGGTACTCATCCGTATGGTTACACGCCGTTTGCTTTTGATATCACGCCATACATTAAACCTGGCGAGCAAAACGTCATTACCGTTCGTGTAAACGCACAAACACCAAGTAGTCGTTGGTATTCGGGCGCCGGTATTGGCCGTGACGTTGATCTTGTAGTGACAAATCCTGTTCATGTTTCAAAAGATGGTGTAAAAGCAACTGCTCCAAAGCTTGCATCTGAGGTTGGTGGAAGCGTTACCACTCAATTGACCACTTCAGTAACAAATTCATCTGATTCACCTGTAAATGTACAGGTTGTACAGACTGTCTTTGCTCGCGGAACTTCTCCCCAGCAGGCTATTGCATCCGTTACCACAGAGCGTAGTATCAACGCAAATACGACTGATACGTTTAATGCTTCTGCGGTTACTTCATCTTCACCAGCGCTTTGGGATATTGATAACCCTAATCTCTATACCGTACGCACCGAAGTGAAGGTAGACGGAAACGTTGTCGATACGTATGACACAACCTTTGGATATCGCTATTTTGACTTTGATGCCGAGAAAGGCTTCTTGCTGAACGGTAGGCCTGTCAAGATAAAAGGTGTTTGTATGCACCATGACCAGGGCGCACTTGGTTCTGTATCTACTGCCGATGCAGTTAGGAGACAGGTACAGATTCTTAAGAATATGGGTGCCAATGCCATTCGTACTTCTCACAACACACCCTCTCGTGAGCTTATTGAAGCATGCAACGAGCAAGGTGTCTTATTAGATTATGAGTTCTTTGACGGTTGGACCGCCGCAAAGAACGGTAACAGCAAGGATTACGCAAGGTTTTTCTCAACGGTGATGGGAGAAACTGAACTTATTGGTGGCGATGCAAACAAGACGTGGGCACAGTTTGATATTGAGACCAGTGTTGCACGTGATTACAATGCGCCATCCATTGTAATGTGGTCGCTTGGTAATGAGATGACTGAGGGTACCTATGGTATTTATGGTTTAGCTCAGGTCCAAAATAGTCTAATTGCCTGGACACAGGCTGTTGATCCAACTCGCCCTGTTACTACAGGAGACAACCGACTTAAGCGTGGATCAAATGAACTCAATCCTCAGGGAATTGCTGATGCTGGCGGTATTGTTGGCATGAACTACGCTGGTGGTTCTACGTATGATAGTATTCACAGCCAACATCCAGATTGGAAACTTATTGGCTCTGAAACAGCTTCGTCAATTAATAGTCGTGGTATTTACAGTACTCATAGTAGAGATAACTCTTCTCAGCAGCTTACTGCATACGATTATTCTCGTGTTAATTGGGGTCATTATGCTTCCCAAGCATGGTATGACGTACTGACACGTGATTTTGTTGCTGGAGAATTTGTTTGGACTGGCTTTGATTATCTGGGTGAGCCAACTCCTTGGAACGGAGTTGACCCTGGCGCAAAAGGTAGATGGCCATCTCCAAAGAATTCTTACTTTGGCATCATTGATACTGCTGGTTTGCCAAAAGATTCGTATTATTTCTATCAGAGTCAGTGGAATGATGCTGTTCATACATTGCACCTACTTCCTGCATGGAATGGTGATGCTGTAAAGAAAAACCGTGATGGTACTGTTGACGTATCGGTTTATACCGACGCTCATGCTGTCAGGCTTTATTTCACTCCTGCTGGCTCAACAGAGAAGCAAGACTTAGGCCTCAAGACATTTACAACAAAAACAACACCAACTAATGGTTTCACATATCAGATTTATGAAGGGGCCGATAAGAGTACTGACGAGTTCAGAAATCTATACCTGACCTGGCAGGTACCGTATGCTGATGGCACTATTACCGCCGAAGCATACGATGAAGCAGGCAATGTTATTGATACTTCGAGCTGGGATGGCCGTCAGAGTCTAACTACCGCAGGCCAACCAAAGAAGCTTTCAGTATCAGCAAACCGCTCTTCTATGAGCGCAAACGGTACCGATTTGACATATTTGACCGTAGATGTTGTTGACGAGAATGGCAATCGTGTTCCAAACGCTAACAATAAGGTAACGTTTGATGTTTCTGGATCTGGCAAATTAGCAGGAATTGATAACGGCAGTGCGCCCGATCATCAGTCATATCGCGACGCTAACCGAGACGCGTTCTCGGGACAGGTTGTGGGAATTGTTCAGGCGGGAACAAAAGCGGGTGAGGTTACCGTACGTGTTTCTGCTGACGGCTTAGAGCCAACAGAGGTTACCATTCCAGTTACTCCTGCAAATACAAGTGATGATACTCCTCAGAAGACAGTTGGAAGTCTGTTCTATTCTCGCTATTACTACGTTAAAACAGGTTCTTCACTGACATTACCTCAAACAATTCAGGCTCGATATACTGACGGAACAGCTTCGGATGAGCCTGTTGTTTGGGATTCATATGATGCCGAGAAACTCAACTCTGCAGGTACCTTTACTGTTTCTGGAACAGTTGCAGGTGTTCGGGCTACCGTAACGGTGACGGTATTAGACAATATTGCCGCTCTTATGAACTACTCGACAACAACACCAGTTGGTCAAAACCCTATTCTTCCTGATGCACGACCAGCAATTCAGGCGGATGGCACCGTTTTACGAGCTAATTTCCCGGTAACTTGGAACGCCGTTCCTGAGGGCTCCTATAATCAGGAGGGAACGGTTACTGTTACTGGCACCGCAAACGTTTTTGGTCGCGATATGTCTGTTACAGCAACCGTGCGTGTGCAGCGAGAGACTGTGACGTTGGGTGAGAATGTTGCTCCTGTTGCATCAGTCTCGCAGAATGTCCCTGAAGACAAACAGAGTGACACACTTTCTGCTATTACTGACGGCTCTACATCAGTTGCAGCCAATCAAGGCGGTGGAGCTAATCCAACTTGTTGGACAACGTACAAGAATGCACAGGCAGGAAACCAAACTGCGTCCATTACGTTCCGCTACGCAACTCAGCAGAGAATTGGTCAGGCTCGCATTCACTTCTTTGTGGACTCTTACTCCGCAAGGTTGCCTAAGCCAGGATCAACTATCATCGAGGTTTCCGAGAATGGCGAGGATTGGACTAGGGTTGACGCACAAGAAACAGTTGGACAAGCGCAAGGTCGTGTAACTCCGTATACGTATAATTTTGCTCCGGTAACCGCTACGTATGTGCGTTTTACCATTACCAACTCTGATGAGGTTCTTGCTGGAAGAAAGCCGTGTACAGGTATTACTGAAGTTGAACTCTTCAGCGCTGTTGGGTCATTTACTACAAATAATACGGCTTCATTTGATTCGCTTTCTGTAAATGGAAAACAGGTAAGTGAAGATGCTCTAGCAGCAGGGGAGTACAACACACCAGCTCTTCTCGCTAACGTAGAGGCGCAGACAAAAGATAACGCTGCACTGACTATACTGCCTCCTTATCAGAATAAAGTTAAGATGCTCCTTGAATCTGAGGATCACACTGCTAGGAGTACGTTTACTGTTAATCTGGGAGTTGATCAGCCAATTACTGACGATAGTGACGCTCAAGATTACCCGGTAGATCAGATGCTTGTCTCGGCAGGTAGTGAAGTTGAGGATAGATATGTAAGTCCAAATGAAGGCAAAGTTTTGCTGGCGTTTGATGGTAATCCTAGTACGTATTGGCATTCCACCTGGGCCCCAAGTTCAACCGATGACCACTGGGTTCAGATGGAACTTGATGAGCCAACAACTATTGAGGCGCTGAGATATCTGCCTCGTCCTAATAGTCCAGCAAATGGAACTGTTACTGAAGCGCTGGTTGAGTACAGTGACGATGGTGTTACTTGGCATGAGGCGGGGCGTGCTACATGGACTTCTCCTACCAGCCCTAATTACACTCCTGACTGGAAAATAGTTAAGTTTAATCAACCAGTTACGGCTAAGTACTTCCGTCTAACTGGTGTCCATACGTATGCAGATGGTGGACGTAACGATAAATTTATGAGTGCAGCAGAGATTCGCCTGCGTACTACAAAGGCAACAACTGATATTTCTCATGCACGTATAGAAGCACCTAGTACCCTGACAGTTGATTCTGTGAGTGAGTCTAACCCTGCGATGTTTAATCCGTCTGACGTGCATGTGTATGTCCCATCAACAAAAAGTGGAGAATCTCGACGCACAAGGCGTTCAGTTACCGATGAGACTGAGCTGAGATATGGCATTGATTACGTTCTTGAGTACGAGAACAATACATCTGAGGGAACTGCAACAGTACGTGCTCGAGGAATTGATTCGTATGCTGGCACAACTGCACCTATGCCATTTACGGTTGCTCTGACACAGGTGGTGGTTGATAGTGTATCGGTTGCTTCAACTCCTACTAAGACTGCGTACACTGTAGGTGAGAAACTTGATCCATCAGGGCTCAAATTAACGCTTGCAATGAGTAACGGAACGTCGCAGGAGGTAACATATAGCGAGGATAACAAGGATGACTTTACGTTTGATCCTTCAGCAGAGGCTGCGCTTGATACTGCTGGTACACATGAGATTACGGTGACCTATCAGGGTAAGTCTGCTACGTTTGAGGTTACTGTTACACAAGCAACAAATCCCGATAATCCTGCCAATCCAACAGATCCGGCTAACCCATCGGATCCAACAAATCCAACTAACCCGGCAGATCCTTCTAACCCTGCCAATCCAACAGATCCATCCAATCCAGATGGCAATCAGAGCGCTGACAATGGTGCCAACAATGCTAATAGCAATACTGACCAGGAGAATTCTTCTAAGAAGAAGCGCACTTCTGCACTTCCTGGGATGGGTGACCCAGTTATGTTAGTAGCTGCATGTGGATTGCTTGCTATAGGTATTACGTGCGCTGGCGGGGGATATTGGGTACGTAAGCGCAAGCATTAGGTTTTATCAGCAACGTTGCCATGCCGTTACATGGCGATGTCTGCCAGGTGCATTTATAGATACAAATAAAAAGGAACCTAGCATAATGTTAGGTTCCTTTTACGTACTGTTGGTTGTTGGCTGGATAAGAAATGAACGTACGCTTTTGTACCTTATCTTATTGCGACGCCCCAGTTAGCAGACATCCAAGTCCAGAGGAAATAGACCACGGCAGCGATGATTGCCAAAACGATAATGGCAGCAATCAGTGAGCCTGCGTTTGAACGGCGCTCTTTTCTGACAAAGATGTCGCGCTGACCCTTAGGAACCTGCAGGTATTGTCCGTAGTGAACATCCTTGCGAAGGTGGGCAATCTCGTTCTTTGGCTTGCGCCAACCCTTCTTCGCGTAAGCACCTTTGCTTGATTCAAAACCAGCGGCCTGGTTCTCTGGAATCTCGAGTTTCTCGCCCGGAAGCGTGAAGTCGCTGATAGGTTCTACCGTTTTATGAGGACGGTGGCGGCGAACGTATGGCTGCTTTGCAGCGTCTTCGTCTTTGTACTCAGAGGCCTCAGGCGACGAGAAGTTCTGCGTATCAGTTGCGTGAAGCTTAGCTTCATTGGCTCGTTGAGCTTCCTGCTCGAGAGATTCAGCGTATTCAAACTCCTGCTGAGTGTCAGAATGTGGACTCTGATCTGCAGGCGAAACGTTATTTTCAAAGTTGTTCGAGGTGTCCACGATGATCCTTTTGTCGTAGTCTCGCTAAACATTGATATAAAACATGATACCGCAGCTCGTGTAATCTTGCACAGTTTTGCTTGTTGGATATTAAATGGTTACGTGAATTGACGTCAACCCATGTGTATTTAAAATGTATATAAGCGCAGGACAATCTTAGTCACAAAGACTTAGAAATTTTATAAAATCTTGTATAAATTTACGCCAACAGGGTACAACAAACAGTGAACAACGAAGTGCCAATAAAGGCATCTACCAGTAAAGGAGTGGTTACTATGAAGAATGTAGTTCCCTATGATCGT
>ERZ773263.1812-NODE-1812-length-12350-cov-15.669540_pt1 | contig 12350 bp, 9 predicted proteins | sample MGYA00511076_ERZ773263 | MGnify/ENA primary metagenome ERZ773263 (study PRJEB29015, sample SAMEA2738155) | human oral metagenome | biome: human oral; feature: human-associated habitat; material: saliva | place: China | collected 2195 ... | reverse complement strand
TCATCCGTGGTAACTTCCTCTTTCAGAAGTCCTCCGTCTTCCTGTTTGGCGAGAAGTGCTTTCTCGGCTTCATCGTATTGGCGCTGAAGCTCAGGAATTGTGCTGTACCGAAGCTCAGACGCGCGCGCAAGATCTCCGTCGCGCGTAGCCCGATCCATCTGCGTACGAGCGTCTTCCATTTGCGCTTTAAGCTCCTGGACCTTATCGATGGCGCTGCGTTCGTTTTGCCAGTTTGCTTTCATGCCGTCAAGCTTTTCTCGCGTTGTGGCAATTTCCTCACGCAGGGCTTCAAGACGCTCCTTTGATGCGGCATCCTCTTCCTTCATGAGCGCCTGCTCTTCAATCTGCATCTGAGTGAGCTGGCGATCCACCGCATCAATGTCTGACGGCATTGAGTCGAGCTCCATGCGAAGGCGGCTTGCTGCCTCATCTACCAAGTCAATGGCCTTATCAGGCATGAAGCGATCAGAGATGTAGCGATTGGAAAGGTCGGCAGCGGCTACCAGCGCGGAGTCCGTGATACGAACGCGGTGGTGCTGCTCATACTTCTCTTTCAGACCACGCAAAATGGAGATGGTGTCCTCAATGGACGGCTCGGAAACCAACACGGTTTGGAAACGACGGGCAAGAGCCGCGTCCTTCTCGATATATTTGCGGTACTCATCCAGGGTTGTTGCACCAATGGCACGCAGCTCACCGCGGGCAAGTGCGGGCTTCAAAATGTTGCCCGCATCCATGGAGCCCTCGGTGGCACCGGCACCCACAATGGTGTGCAGCTCATCGATGAAGAGGATGATGCGACCGTTGGCCTTGCTGACTTCCTTTACGACGCTCTTGAGACGATCCTCAAATTCGCCGCGATATTTTGCGCCCGCCACCAGCGCGGACATGTCAAGTTCAATGAGCTCCTTGTCGCGCAGTGTTGAAGGGACGTCGCCGGAGACCATGCGCTCCGCCAAACCTTCCACGATGGCGGTCTTGCCGACGCCCGGCTCGCCGATAAGCACGGGATTGTTTTTGGTACGACGGCTGAGCACCTGAATGGTACGACGGATTTCCTCAACGCGACCGATGACCGGGTCAAGCTTGCCTTGGCGCGCCAGATCAGTGACGTTGCGTCCGTAATGCTCCAGCGCTTCAAACTCAGGCTTTGCATCCTGCGAGGTCACGCGCTCATCACCACGAAGATCGTTGTACACTTCCTCCACGCGCTTGGCTGTCACGCCGGCATCGCGCAGAATACGACCGGCTTCGGACTTGTCGTTGGCAAGTGCCGTCAGCAGGTGCTCGGAGGTGACATAGGAATCCCCCAGCTTTGTAGCCAGTTTCTCAGCTTCATTGGTTACCTTGATCAGGTCATTCCCAAGGCCGATCTGAGCGCCTCCGCTTACGTGAGGCGCACGACCGATAGCATCATCTACCTGAGCTTCAATGGCCTCGACATCGGCACCGACCTTCTCCAAAATAGAGCGCAGATTACGCTCATTGCTGTCAAGCAGCGCCTTAAGTAAATGAAGAGGAGCAATCTCTGCGGCCTCTGCGTCCCCGGCAATACCGAGCGCTCCCTGCAGCGCTTCTTGGGCAGTCACCGCCCATTTATCAATTCTCATAGCATCATTCCTTCCTCTCCGGGCACGCCTGGCCATGACGATTGGAAGAATCTTTCGTTTCCACAAGCTTGAACTCTTGGACTTTGATCCATCGCCAAGCACAGTAACAGACGTGCCGGAAATCATTTTTAATCGTGAGTAGTATTCCCTCTAGCGTGGTTTTTATACAACATCTAAGTCTGTTAATAGTAGATTTTCTAACTTATGGATACTTAATCTATAGTGAGTTTTACACCGTAAAAAACTTATCTATTTTCTGATGACGACAATTATCAGAAATTAAAAGCAAACTTATAGCTTGCATACCTTGAATTTTAAAAGCGTTTAATTACCTTGTCTTTTTGTATAGGCTATAACCCTAGCTATTGCTTCTGCCTTTTGTTTATATGTACCGGTGCACTTCTCACTGTCACAAGGCTTGATGCCTCCGCATAAAGGAAAATCTGAACAGGTAATACACGTCTCAGGAAGGCTCTCGAGAATAAAGTTCTTTTCTCTAGGTGATTTTGGAACCACATCACATATAACATGTTCCCCATTCGAATAAAATTTTCTAGACAGTAGATTTTCAGCAAAACATTGTCGCGTTAAGGATGTGCTAGGAAGTAATTTGTAAGGTATATTAAGGTTTTCTAATTTTTCCACAACTGTATTTACATAAACCTGATTCAAATCGCTATCAGATAATAAATTGACAAAATTCCCGCAATCAAAATTTATAGTATTTTGCAGATCAAACACAAACCTAATTTTTATATCTTTCGCAAGGTATTCCAGAAAATCATTGATAGCGTGAATATTCTCATGATTTGCATTGTACCTTATCACTAATCTATATTGATCTTGGTCAATAAGAGAGGTAATTCGCTTTAGACCCCTTAACACACCTTGAAAAGAATTACTGCGCAGCTTGTTATGATCATCAGGAGGGCTTAGTGTAACGTTCAGTTCCAGATTGGGAAAATGCTTCAATATATTCTCTGTAAGAAACATTCCATTTGTATCCATGTGATATATAACCGGAACAGAGTTCATACACAAGGCTTCTATTTTTTCCACAAAAGCAAATATCATCTCTGTATTCAGTAGTGGTTCACCTCCAATAAAGTTGATATGAAGAACGCTGTCATTATCAAGCTTAGATAGAATGCTACTGATATAGTCCAACACTAATTTAAGATATTCACTTTTATCCATATGGGATTGTTTATCCCAATTACGTTGATAACAGTAGCTACAATTTAAATTGCATGTTTCAGTTACACTAATAATAATATTTGTATCCGGCGTAATATGCGGATTATTCAGTAAACGTATATATTCCTCAATTCTTGTATCATCAACGAAGTAATCATTATCTTCAAGTTCTAGTAAATTAGCTTTCACCTCATTAATGATAAAATGTTTCTTTCCTATCGAGAGGATTTTATCTTCCGGAAGCAAAATAATCGAACCATTTAGCTTATTAAATAAAATGAAATCAGATTGAAAATGAATAAGTTCAACGTATTTGCTCAATAGTTTTCTCATAAAACCTCATTTATCGCAAGCGATTTGATTCATTAGTTTGCTTTCAGTATCCATCACTTGAAATAGATCTGCACTTCTATTGATTAATTCATTCACGGTTAAAAGCGGAATATCATCAAATAAATGCTCCCCGTTTATAAGTTCGTCAATTATGGATGAAATGTTATATGTGTTATTTGAGAGACTATCTACAATTGAGCTTTTAGCCATACCTGAATCAAGCATCAGCAAAGCCGTCTCGATCACCTTATAGTATTCGACACTGCTATTCTCAACAACATTCGTATCAAGTTCACTACAGTATATATGAACATACTTAGCAGCCCTTCCCCATCTATGACATTTAATATAAAGAAGCGCTATGAAAATAGATGCTGGTATTCCATCGACCGGAGTTGCCGCATTAGTATAAGACGCATATTTCTCAATATCCAATAATTGGGCTAACGTTGTTTCTCCTGTTGAAAATAAGATTGAACACCGCTCAGCCAATGCAAGCGCATCATCGGAATTAATATTTCTTAAATCATCATAAATACTCTTAACCCCGTTATGACGAATCTTGCCAGAAGGTAGGATGTCTTCCGCCTCGCTAATTCCAGGAATAACAATCTGATAGGTACAGAGCCCTAGGTCAAAACCTTTACTAATGAAAATACGATTCCCAGAAGTGTTTATTGATTCAATTAATACATTTAGAAGCTCCTTATTATTCTGATGTTCTGGTAATTCATAATCAAACTTTACGGGGAAAGAACTCACTACGAATGGTAGTGGATATTTGCCAACCCCAAATTTAAGTAAATTAATGTAATTCTCATACATAGAGGCAGAATTGACATTAATTGTAAAATCTGTCACCATTGCTGAACTCAATGTTGTAATGTTATATCCTTGAAATAACTCATCCACAGCTCGCTCTGCGGCAATAATAATATCCGAGTGGCATCCCAATGACACATAGTATGCTCCCTGATTTTTAGTTCTTACAATAGCAGCAATAACATATGCAGAAAATGGGGTTGGGCACTCTAGCAAGGTAATGTCGTAATTATTCTCATCGAGAATTTGCTTCGCTTGAGCTATTGATTTACTTTTATCTACGCAAAACGAAGTAACATCGTAAATAATTTCTTGAACTCCTAATACCAATCTTCTTTGGACATACCGTTCAATAATTTCACATAATCCTTGAATTACCGCCTCTTCAAAAGAATTGCCAGCGCACATCCCATTTGATCCATAATAATAGTCAAGAATCGAATATGGGAGCAGTAACGTTGACGAATCATCCTCTAACATACCATTGGGGTGTAATTCATGAAAATTAGCCCCCATCTCATAATTTATTGTACCTTGCCATTCATTCCATATTTTTCTAAAGTTTTGTTGTCCCAATGAACTTATTTTATTAATCTGCTCTACAGGATTAGTCGTTAGCAAATCAAAATATAAACCTGCATCCCTAGATAAAAGCCATTCCTTAAAATCAAGAGATTTTAACTGATCAGAGTTTTGTCTTATATTTCCCACATTTTCTTTCAGCTTCTCATAAAACAGAATATAAAATGCAGACATCCTAAACGGAAGTAAAAAGGATAATCTCTCAATTAACTCACCATACGCACTTGCAAGAGCAAACTCTTTATTACATCCTTTTCCATTTGACGTAATGGTTGTATTAGGAACTGACAAGTGCACGCTATATATTTGGCTCCCAACATTATTCCATGTCTCAGTAGCAAAAATTCCATATGAAGCTAAAGTATCTCGGGTATGTCGTATCGTCACAGTAGGTAACTCATCTTTATAGCGATTTGTTATTATGGATGCCATCTATATCTCCTAATACCTTTAGCAGACGCTTCCGTCTTTCAGTACGAGCGATTGGAACCGATTGTGTATCTCTGGAGTTACTTGATGGGATGTCATGATGACGGTTCTGTCCGTATCCTCCATAACCGCATCAATCAGGCTCTCCACTGATGTGGCATCCAAATGCGCAAAGCTTTCGTCATAAATCACAATCTGGGGTTCAAACAGAAAAATCCGAGCCAGCGCCAGCCTTTGTCGCTCTCCACCGGACAAACTACTCCCCGACTGATCAATCTTGTGATCAAGTCCATCCGAATAGCGAGTAAGGATTTCTTCAAAACCTGATTTCTTGAGGGCGACAATTACATCATCGTCAGTAAAGTCTTTGCAGAACAACGTGATATTATCCCTGATGCTCGCGTTAAAAATAAACGTCTGCTGAGAACATGGGATGATAAAACGCGCATACTGTTCGGCTTTATACCGCTCAATAGGCTGTCCATCCAAAAGAATCTGTCCTGCATCCGGCTTCATCGCATCGGTAAGCAACTGTATCAACGTAGTTTTACCGCTTCCCGAATCGCCTTCAAGAAGATACTTGCCACCGTGCTCTAAACTGAGGCACACATCTGACAGAATAGGACGTTCTTTGTCATAGCTATACGACACATGATCCACGGTAAGGTTTGAAAACCGCTGAGGAATATCTTTTGTTCCATCTTCAACAGCACTTTTCTTATCGAGAAGAGCGCGAAACTTTTTGATAATCTCTTCAGCACCGCGCATATCGGTAATGGCGTCGCTTACATTTTGAATAGGATTTGCAATATAGACCACAAGCTGAGAAGCAGCCACCATCATGCCAACCGTCATCAAACCCTGAAGGGTCAGGATGGCACCAATAAAATAGATACCGATATAGATAATCTGGCCAACGGTAAACGAAAGCAGACGCGCCAACGAACCAAAATAACGCGCTTGGAATTTACTCTCTTCCCAGCTTTGGTTTGCCTTACTCATTGCTTCTCGCGAAGCTTCCGTAAGGTGGAAACTTCTGAGAAGATCAAAACCTTCAAGATGCTCATTGGCGGTAGCCGTAAAACGCTCTGCAGACTTAGACTGTTCTGCTCGCCTTTTGGAAATGCGTGGAGCCATGACTTTAGGAATCAGCATCTGAACGGCAATCATGGCAAAAATGAATAAAACAAGCCATGGTGAGATAAACAGAAGCACCACTAAACTGACTATGCCAGAAAAGATATCTACCAGCGTATCCATAAAAACACGGAAATACGTCTCATCGAGCAAATCAAGGTCATTGGTAAGTATCGAGAGCCAATGACTCGTGTTGTGCGTATGAAACTCAGGAATCGACTGGTCAAGAATCTGACTCATCAAATCATCACGCAAGTGTGACTGACTGCCACGGAGTACGGACCACCGCAGGCGCCTGCATACCAGGTCCACGAAGAAGTAGCAGAAAATATACAAGCCAAACCAAAGTCCATAGTTCAAGGCGTCCGAGAGTTTGCCGCTCATAGCAAGATCAATAGACTGAAGCATTACGTATGAAAGGGCAATTTCAAACAGACTGCTTAAGAGGGAGAAGACAATAAATAGGATTAGTTTGCCTTTTTGATTGAAATACAAATACCTAAGCATGTGTTCTCCCTCTTGGATAACTCAGACCTTACCAACACAGACAAAAAACTCTACGCACGTTGTTTCGAAAAATGGCAAAGACCACAACCATTAACCTTTGTAGGTTTCTGTAGTGGATTCTTCGATTTTTCTTTGTTAGCTTTAGCTGGATTAATACGCACGATTTTCATGACCGGATCTCCTTTCAAAATAATCAAACCCGACTGAAAACATATGCATAATATATAGGTTAATTCTGGGATAGTTTTTAAAAGAGGATATTTTTTTCCAAATGGTAACAAAAAATAACTAATAGTTAGAATTCTGTTAAAACTCCACTTCGTCATACACGAGATGAAGATCGGATTTAATGGTCGAGAAGAGCTCAGAAGGTGTGAGTGCCGGTATGTCCGATTGGGCAAAATCACGCGTATTTCTCGTAACAATATAATCTGCTTTTATCTTCTTTGCAGCACGCCAGATAAGACAATCTTCAAAATCTTCCCATTGCGCAGACAGCGCGTAAGAAATGTCTGTGTGATCTATGGAGCAGACATTAAGCAAAGGAGACACTTCTCTCAGTATGTCTTGCATACGCTTGGAGCCGTGGACTTTAGAGCCGATATAAAACAAATCCGTATATGTCTGAGCCGCAATCCATAATTCAGCATCTCGGAATTGCTTCATGACGAATAGTCTTTTTGCATCAGCGACAAACTGCTCCCTCGACAAAAAGATATCCAAGAAGACATTGGTATCAATCAAGAGCTTCATAATCTTTCATTCTCCACTCGCTGATTGCTTCTTTATAGGTATGATCTTCCAGTTCATCCCAAAATGATGAGGAAGCAGGAATTGAAATCTTCCCAAAGAGTTCCGCGAGCTCTTTTTTGTCCTTCTCGCTCAGTTTACGAACCGTCTCTTTTTGAGAACGTTCGGACGGAATGGACTCATTGGCATCAGGGAGTTTACCCGTCACAAGGACGTAGTTAAAAGCTGCATTGATAAGCTTTGTGGTATTTAATCCAAGAGACTCAAGAACGACGGAAACTTGGTTTTTTACCTCCACAGGAACACGAGCAGTCACAATGCTATCCATAAGTCCTCCTTACACCTCTGAATAACATTGTATTCATGTATTACAAATAGGTCAAGAAGGCTTGAGTTATGAAACCTATGCCTATACGTTTCCGCCACACATCTGAACGCTTCCGTCTTTCAGCACAAGTGATTGGAACCGATTGCGTATCGCTGGGGTTACTTGAACTCTATTACGCGTCTTTCTCGGCATCGTCTTCGACATCTTCAGCATCTGACGACATGCCCAAAAGGCGCTGCATGATCTGCTCGGGACTCGACTCCTCGTAACGAGCAAGCGAGGTGATGCGCTCACGCATCTTGTACTCGTGCAGCTCGTCCTCAAGCTCGCGAACGCGAGCGCGGAGTTCGTCGATTTCATCGTCCTTCTCGACAGCACGCTCACGCATGTCGAGAATACGAACGACTCCGGCAAGATTGATGCCCTCATCCGTCAGCTTAGCCACAAGGTTCAGCCGGTCGATATCTGCACGCGAATACAGACGCGTATTGCCGCGGGACCTGCCGGGATTGACCAGACCCTTCTGTTCGTAGACGCGAAGGGTCTGTGGATGCATACCCGTAAGCTCAGCCGCAACGCTAATCATGTAGAGCGGTTTATTGCGACTCTCCCGACTTTTGCGATTCTCGTCGCTCTTGCGCGCCATCGTTTACACATCCTTTCGGTAGCTGCGAGCGTCGTCGTCCTTCAGAGACTCCAACACCTCGCGCTCCTTCTTGGTCAGTCTTGTAGGAACCTTCACGTCAACCGACACATACAAAGCTCCACGAGAATCCGGATTTTTCACGCGCGGCGCACCGAGCTCGCGGAAGCGGAACGTCTTGCCGTTCTGTGTACCGGCGGGAACCTTCAGGCGAACCGTCGTGCCGTCGGGTGTAGGAACTTCAACCGTTGCACCAAGAGCGGCCTCATACATACTGATGGGCAGCTCCATCCTCACGTCAGCGCCATCGCGCTTGAACACCGGATGCGGATCAACTTTGATGGAAACCACCAGGTTACCGCGCTGTCCGCCGTTAATTCCGTATTCGCCACGTTTCTTGTACCTGAGCTTCATGCCGTCGTACGCACCTGCAGGTATCTTGATAGTCAACGTTTGCTCATCACCCGTCGAAGGAATACGGTAGGTTGCTTTGCGAGAAGTACCTTTGAGCGCCTCATCAAAGCTCACCTCAACGGACATCGTCAAATCTCCGCCGGCAGATGGCCTGTTAGCAGCAGCTCGACCGCCACCGAAAATGGACGAGAAGTCGAAGCCTCCCATACCGCCAAAGATATCGGCAAAATCAGCGCCGTCGACATTGGTGGTATAGGTGTAGCCGCCCTGCGTACCGCGACCTCCAAAGCCCGAGCCCGGAATGCCACCGAACATAAGCATCTGGTCGTATTCCTTGCGCTTGGATTCGTCTGAAAGTGTGTTGTACGCCTCGGAAATCTCCTTGAACTTATTCTCATCGCCGCCCGCATCAGGATGATATTTAGCAGCGAGCTTGCGGAAAGCTTTCTGGATGTCGCTCTTCGAGGCGTCGCGCTTCACACCTAACACGTCATAAAATGTTTTCTTACCAGCCATGACTAAGCACGACCTCCTCTCATAAAAGTTTTACTTACTTGGTGTCCTTGTCACCGCCTGCATCAGCAGCATCGCCGTCGCTGGCATCATCAGCAATGTCGGCATCCTTGCCGGCATCCGTATCTTTATTGCTCTCTTCGGGACGCTTGGGTCCGCCGTGCGTCACCGTCACCATGGCGGTGCGGATGACCTTGCCGCCCATGCGATAGCCCTTCTGATATACCTGTGCAACGCTTTCATCGTATGCCTCGGTATCCTCAACCCGGCCGACCGCCTGATGCGACAGCGGATCAAACGCCTCACCGGCAGGGTCAATCACGTTGACGCCCTCTTTGTTCAGTACGCCTACGAGCTTGTTCTTTACCGCCGAAACGCCTTCGACAAACTGTACCGACTGCGAATCCGTGAGATTATCGGCGTGTTCAATCGCACGTTCCAAGTCATCAATGACCGGCAAGAGTTCAATTACCAGCTTCTCCGTTGCGCGCTCACGCTCGTCCAGGCGCTCCTGAGCCGTGCGACGACGGTAATTATCCCAATCTGCTTGCAGACGCACAAATCTATCGGTGGCCTCTGCGGCTTCCTTTTTAGCGGCCTCAATTTGATCTGCCACGGAATCAAGCTGAGCCTGCAGAGCATCGCGCTCGGAGCGAGCCTTATTGGCATCCTCCGCAATCTCACGCTCCGCCTGCTCTTCCCCCCGACGGATAGCCTCTTCAACCATGGCCTGCTCGTCGAGGTCATCAGCGGCAGCCGCACCTGCGGCACCGGCAACGTCATCTCCGTCTACGCCGGCAGCGCCCACCTGTGCGCCTCCGTTATTCTCATTTTCAAAAGCGGCGTCTTTGCCCTCATCAATTGGCACGTTCACGTCACCCTCCTTCTATGTACGAGGGAGGCAGCCGGTCAAAGCCGGCCACCTCCCCAATGCGAACGTCTTGCTTCTCTGACTTCCGTTTGCCCCTAGCGCACGGCAATGGCGAGAAGCCCTTCCGCTCGCACCTTAGTTCTGAGACTTGTCGTCGTCAACAACCTCGTAATCAGCATCTTCAACATCGCCGTCGGAAGAGTTGCCGGCAGAGGCGCCGTCCGTGCCCGCGGTCTGAGCCTGGGCGTCAGCGTACGCTCCTTCGGCGAGTTTGTGTCCGACTTCCTGGAGCTTCTCGCCGGCTGCCTTGATGGCCTCAATGTCGGTGCCTTCAAGTGCCTTACGAGCCTCAGCAACGGCCTCCTCGGTAGCCTTCTTCTGATCCTCGGGAACCTTGTCGCCAAGATCCTTCAGCGTCTGCTCGGTGCCGTACGCAAGAGAGTCGGTCTGGTTGCGGACCTCAATCTCATCCTTGCGCTTCTTGTCTTCCTCGGCGTGGGACTCTGCGTCCTTGACCATGCGATCGACTTCGTCGTCGGAAAGCGCGGTGGAGCCGGAGATGGTGATCTCCTGGGACTTGCCCGTTGCCTTATCCTTTGCGGTAACCTTCACGATACCGTTGGCGTCGATGTCGAAGGTAACCTCAATCTGAGGAGTACCACGACGAGCTGCAGGAATGCCGGTCAGGTTGAACTTGCCGAGCGACTTGTTGTCCGCAGCCATCTCGCGCTCGCCCTGAAGGACGTTGATCTCAACGGACGTCTGGTTGTCGGCGGCCGTGGAGTAGATCTCCGTCTTGGACGTTGGGATGGTGGTGTTACGGTCGATCATCTTGGTCATCACGCCGCCCATGGTCTCAACGCCAAGGGAAAGCGGGGTAACGTCCAGAAGCAGAATGCCGGAAACATCGCCGGTCAGAACGCCGCCCTGGACGGCCGCACCGTCAGCAACGACCTCGTCCGGGTTCACGGACATGTTGGGCTGCTTGCCAGTCATGGTCTTCACAAGATCCTGAACGGCCGGCATACGGGTTGAGCCACCGACGAGAATAACCTCGTCAACGTTGGAAATCTGAAGGCCGGCGTCCTGGAGTGCCTTGGTCACCGGGGTCTTGCAGCGGTCGAGCAAATCACGCGTGATGCGCTCAAACTCGGCGCGGGTCAGCGTATAGTCAAGGTGCTTAGGACCGGTTGCGTCAGCGGTAATAAACGGCAGGTTAATCTGTGCTTGCTGGGCGCTGGAAAGCTCCTTCTTGGCATTCTCCGCAGCCTCCTTCAGACGCTGAAGCGCCATAGGATCCTTGCGAAGATCGATGCCGTTGTCGGAGTTGAACTTATCGGCAAGCCAGTCGATCACGCGCTGGTCCCAGTCATCGCCACCCAGGTGGTTGTCGCCATTGGTGGCAAGAACCTCAACAACGCCGTCGGCAAGGTCAAGAAGCGAGACATCAAAGGTGCCGCCGCCAAGGTCGAAGACGAGGACTTTCTGATCCTTGTCTTTCTTATCAAGACCGTAGGCAAGGGCGGCTGCCGTCGGCTCGTTAACGATACGCTGGACATTGAGGCCTGCGATCTTGCCGGCGTCTTTGGTTGCCTGACGCTGGGAGTCGTTGAAGTACGCGGGGACGGTGATGACGGCGTCGGTTACTTTCTCACCGAGGTACTTCTCGGCGTCAGCCTTCATCTTAGAGAGGATCATAGCGCTGATCTGCTCGGGCGTATAGTCGGTGCCCTCAATCTCCACAACGGCACGACCGTCGGTGCCGGACTTGACCTTGTACGGAACGGTCTTCATCTCGGACTGAACCTCGTCAAACTTGCGGCCCATGAAGCGCTTGATCGAGAATACCGTGTTCACGGGGTTGGTAACAGCCTGGTTCTTTGCTGCCTTACCGACAATGCGGTCGCCGTCAGCGCGGAAACCCACGACCGACGGAGTGGTGCGATCGCCCTCAGCGTTAACGATAATGGTCGGCTCACCGCCTTCGAGGACAGCCATAGCCGAGTTGGTAGTGCCGAGGTCGATACCAAGAATCTTTCCCATAGTTCATGTTCCTTTCCTATGCAGACCCGGCTGGCGAGAAGTACGTGCTTTTTTATGTTCTACCTGTTCAGAGCACGTATTGACGGCATCCGCATCTGCGGTGTTTCATCTTTACGTCTCTGCTTATTCCCCCTATGTCGGGTTTATATACATAATCTAAGTGTCTATGTG
>ERZ773263.1809-NODE-1809-length-12357-cov-11.457324_pt1 | contig 12357 bp, 12 predicted proteins | sample MGYA00511076_ERZ773263 | MGnify/ENA primary metagenome ERZ773263 (study PRJEB29015, sample SAMEA2738155) | human oral metagenome | biome: human oral; feature: human-associated habitat; material: saliva | place: China | collected 2195 ... | reverse complement strand
GACGCGCGGATGGCGCACGCCCGCTCACCGGCCGGGTGTGCGCCATCGAGGCCTGCCGCCGCGCGCAGGGCCGGGCCGTCAGCTCATGGCCTTGTACCAGGCCGATACGATCTGCACCCGGTCGCGCAGCCCGGTCTTCGCCAGGATCCTGCTGACGCTGCGCCGTACCGATGCCTCCTGGATCGTCATGACCTTCGCGATCTCGCCGTTCGACCGGCCGTCGGCCATCAGCTCGACGACCTGCCGCTCGCGCGGGGACAGCTCGGAGAACAGGGCGTCCGGCAGGCGCCCATCGGGCGGGTCCAGGCGTCCCGCCCTGCTCAGGATCTTGCGGGTGATCCGTGGGGTCAGCACCGCCTCTCCAGCGGCCAGCGCGTGGATGGCACGGGTGATGTCCTCCCCTCTGGCGTCCTTGAGAAGGAAGCCCACTGCGCCCGCGGACAGCCCCTTGAACGCGTAATCGTCCTGGTCGTACGTGGTCAGGATGAGGACGTGCACCCCGGGGAACGCCCTGACGATCCGCCGGGTCGCCTGGATCCCGTCCATACCGGGCATGCGCACGTCCATCAGGATGACGTCCGGGATCGGTCGACCTCGCCCCCTCAGGCCGGCGATCACGTCCAACGCGGCACGCCCGTCCTCGGCCTCGGCGACGACGGTGATTCGCGGGTCCTTGCGGACGACCAAGGACAGAGCGAAGCGTTCGAGCTCGTGGTCGTCGACGATCATGACCCCGATCATGGCGCTGTCGCCCTCTCCGCGCCCTCCGGCGCGACAGTGGCATCGATCACCCAGCCGCTGCCGTCCGGTGAACCGGCGTAGAAGTCCCCGTGTCGGGCGAGGATCAGGTCCCGGTGACGGCGCAGTCCCGTGCCGCTGCACGGCTCCTTCCCCTCCCGCCCCCGCACGTCGCCGTCGTCCTCGACGAGGACGTGCGTGGAGCCGTCCGGGTGGTGTCGCCACAGGACCGCTATGTGCGTGATGCCCGCGCCATGGCGTAGGCAGTTGGTCAGCGCCTCGCGGGTCAGGGAGAAGCAGAGCCCGCCGTTCTCGCCTGCGGGGCGGGCGCCCTCCTCGGTGAAGCTCGTGATGATGCCGGAGGCGCGGACATGGTCGAGCAGCTCTCCGACGTCGTCCCAGCCGTGCTGCGCGGTGCACTGCTGCGACACGGTGCCGACCCCCGATCCGGTGACGTCGGCGCCGGGCCCCGATGACTGCGTGGTACCGAGCGACCCGACGACCTGCCGCGTCTCACCGAGCCCCTCTCGGGCCAGCGAGTTGATGCCCTGGACGGCCCTGGCGCAGTCGGGGTCGGTCGAGAGGCCCGTCAGACCCTCGGACAGCGCGATGATGGTCGTCAGGCAGTGACCCACGCTGTCGTGCAGCTGAACGGCGAGTCGTTCCCGCTCGATGGACCGGTCGCGCTGTTGGGCCACCCGGTCGGCGCGCAGGCGCTCCCGTTCCGCCTCGCGTAGCGACTCCTGCCGCGCCCGCCACGCCCGCGCCATGAGGCCGGCCATCACCACGCAGAGCACGGCTCCTGCGCGCCCGGCCAGCAGCAGGCCTTCATCGTCGGAGTCGGGTCGCTCCACGACTGCTGGCACCGTGACGAGGACCAAGGTGCCGGCGACGCCAGCGGCTGCGCGTCTTGCGCTGGTCCGGACGAGACAGGAGTGGAGAACCGCCGAATACGGTATCGCCATGCTCTGCTCCGCATGGAGGGCGACCGCCGGCAGATAGGCGCCGGCGACCATTGACAGGGCCAGCAGAGGGCGGCCAGTCCGCAGGGCCATGGCCGTGATGCCGATGGCCATTATCAACAGGGTGAGGCATCGCACCATCATCGGCGGCGCCGAACTCCTCTGCCCCGAGAAACTGATCGACATCGCCGCCACGCTCAGTAGAGCGAGAAGGCATGTGCTTCCTCCCCACGACGAGAGGAAACGGCGATGAGTCATGGGCATCCCTCCGCAGGTGGTCCACCGAGCAGCATCAATGAGATTGATGGTACATCATCCCGAGCGGAGTAGGAAGATCGCTGCACGTCGGACCCGGTGCGCTACGAGGCGCCGGAGTTCTGACCGTTCCGGACTGAGTGCCAAGGTTGTACCGCCTGCAAATGGACGATGCGCAGGTGAACAGACGACGAACTCGTTTTTCGGCTTGGTTGGTTTCCTGTGTCGGGTGGCACACAAACCCAGATGTCATCACATTATGACAGTTATCATCATATCATGACAGTTTGGTTGGACGTCCTGACATCATTCGTTGTCAATCATGCGTGCAGATGTTGACGGAGCTAAAAACGGAGCTAAAAGAGGTGCGAGAGCTTTGTTATGCGCAGTTGAATCGCGCAGTCGAAGCAGCAAGACAGGAAGGAGGCTCCGACATGTACGAGACGCCGGTTCTGACGAGGATCGCTGATTTTGCCGACGCCACCAATGGCGCAGGGCATGCACCCCTGAAAGACGTATGGGGGTTCCGTGCACTGGCTGTTGTCTACTGGCCATGGTCCTGACGATCACCGTGGACTGTGAGATGCAGATTTGATGTCGAATCAGTCCAGCTCCGACGGGTCGCCACTTTCCGGCGACCCGTCGGTTTTAGCCGTACGAAGCAAGAGGTGAAGTCATCCATGTCATTTCTATACATTATCGGTGGAAGAGGGTGTGAGCAGGTATTTGGGGGTGCTGCATCGGGAGAGGGGCGGATATGTTCCTCGACTGAACTAGGTGGCGGGGAGCTGGTCGTCTCAGAGGGGGTCCGTGTGCGATCATGGCGGTCACGAGATGTTCAGGTGGTCATCTTTCCAAGTGGTCTGCAGGACCCGTCAGTGACGCTGCCTGCCGACTGCCGTTGCGTGCAGGAGCTCGACTTGAGCAGTCTGGTGCAGGATGGGGGACTGGTCATCGCATGTGATTCCTCCGGTACGATCAGGGCCCAAGGATCCGCCAGTGGTACGAGTGCCGTCTTCTGGGCACGGCGTGGAGACGAGATCCTCGTCAGCGATCGACAGGAGACGTTGTTCCGCAGGACTCGACCTGAGGTGAGTCGGGATGAGTTGGTCATTCGGTTGACCGAGGCTCAGATGGATTTTCCATTCTCGGAGGGCATCATCTGGACGGGAGTCAGTATGGTGCATCCGGGGAATTGGTTGAGGATCACGGCTGATGGGAGGGTCGATGAGGTTCATGGTGGCGTACTCCCGATCCGATTGACGCTGTGGAGTCGCTATCTCCTGTTCTGCATGATGCCTTGGTCGAAGTGATAGATTCATTGGTGGATTCAACGGATCTGCTGAGTATGGATCTGTCTGGTGGTCTGGATTCCACGACGCTCGTCTACATCGCCCGGCAGTGCTCTATGGATGATATCAACACTCTATTTTTCAGAACGGCTGACCCGGCAAACCATGATCATTTCTGGTCGGATCGAGCGGCGCGGGACGTGAGAAGCACTCACAAGATTTGTGATTATGTCTCAATGATGGTTGAGGAGAATTGGGACAGATTTTCAGAAGATCTTTTTGCGTGGATGCCAGAGGGGCCGAGTGATGATGCCAGGTATCTCGCTCTTGCTGATGAGATAGGGCGACTGTATGAGAATTCAAAGTCGGTGGCGCATGTCAATGGACATGGTGGGGACGAGCTTTTCGCTGCAATGCCTGCGATGGCTTGGTCCATGGCGCATTCGCACGTCCGACATGGTTTGCGAGATGTTTTTTCATGGAGTCAGGTCAACAAATTCAGATGGAGTGCGACGTTACAACACGTCAGGCGACATGAAGGGCCCGTGTCGGATCTGTTGCGAATCGCTCGTGGGGTTTCCGCAAGGGCTTCCGATATGTTCGTCGAAGGAGCCCGTTGGGTTCCGGCCATGCGACTCCCAAAATATTTGACCAACGAGGCCCGAGACAATTTTTCGAAACGTGCATTGCAATATGCTGAGCGTGCTGATCTGATGCTTCATCATGACCGTACTTCGCATCAAGTAAGGGGTGCTACGCTCTATCATGGGACACTGGTAAGGCGTACGGAGCAGATGCTTCCTTCCGGCTCTGGAGTGAGACTCGTCAGTCCATATCTGGATGATCGCGTTGTTGCGATCGCCATGCGTCTGAGGATCGAGGACAGATTTCGAGCTGATGTGATCAAGCCATTGCTGGCGGCGGCTCGCCCCGAGAACATGCCCATAGATTATTTCCAACGGCACGACAAAGGAGAGTACTCATTTGAAACTTTTGTCGCGTTCAGTTCGTCCCGTGACAGGATTCGGAGCCTTTTCTCCGAGGGGTCGGTTCTGGTGGACATGGGGCTGATTGATCCGGATGTGTTGAACCAGGAGCTTTCTGCTTATTCACCCGATGGCCTGGTATATGAGGATTTGTTGCGGGTGGAGATGGTGGAGCGCTGGTTGAGGTCCTTCTCCGCCACGCGTTGAATTACCTCGTCATGGACATGAGGAATTAAAATGACTGTGCTGAGTAAGAACGTTGCTGTCACGTCTACTGCTGAGGGGACGGTGCTCTTGGACACTGTTCGTGGGGTTTATTGGCATGTCAATCCCACGGCAGTGCGTGTCATCGAAGCGCTCGATCGGGGAAGAACTCTCGAGGAGGTGGGGGCGGATATCGCGAGGGACACCGGCGCCGATCCGGACCACGTGTTGCGTGACTGTGTACGTCTGTTGGCCGACCTGCGCAAAGCTCGTCTGATCAGGAGGATCCGATGAGTGCTCCGCTGATGCCCCAGCCTCGCCATGAGGCCGGTTCGCGTATGAAACTGGCTGCCAGCCTGGCCGTTGCCGTGGCCAGACTGATCAGTTTTCTCCCACCAGCGGTGATCTCGATGGTCCTGCGACTCGTGTGTTGCGGCACCCTGCCGGCTGAGGCTGCTGAGGTGTCCAAGTGGCGCAATGCAGTGAACGTCGTGAGCAAGAGGTGCGCAGGAAAGGGATGCCTTCAACGATCCGTGGCCGTCATGCTGCTCGGCGGGATGGCAAGGAGGACCCCGGTGTGGTGCACGGGCTTTCAGACGACCCCATTCCTTGCTCATGCTTGGGTGGAGGTCGCCGGAGTCCCTGTTGATGAACCCGAGCAGGTGAGCGGCTATCACAGAGCGGTCGTGGTCGGACCGCGACGGAGGGGAGAACCACGATGATCGACGTCCATGCTCTCGTCAAGGATTACTCGGGTCGCCGGGTCGTCGACGGCGTCAGCCTCATGGCCCTGAATGGCTGCGTGACTGGTCTGGTGGGGCCGAACGGGGCGGGCAAGTCCACAACCCTGCGCATGATCGTCGATTTGACCAGGTCGACCTCCGGGCAGGCCCTCGTGTCCGGGTGCCGGTATCGTGATCTGGGCCCGTACCCCCTACGCCGGGTCGGGACGCTGCTTGACGGCGCCATCCCCGATGGAGGGCGTCGGGCAGTCGATCAGCTCGGATGGGTGGCGCGGAGCAATCGGATCCCCCCGGCGCGGGTCGAAGAGGTACTCGGCCTTGTCGGCCTGCTGGGGAGCGAGAGGAAAAGAGTCAAGGACTACTCCTTGGGGATGAGGCAGCGTCTGGGGATGGCCACGGCCCTGCTGGGTGATCCTGAGACCCTCATCCTCGATGAGCCCTTCAACGGGCTTGACCCCGATGGCATCAGATGGCTGCGCACCCTGATCCGCGGCCATGCCGATCGTGGCGGTGTCGTGCTGGTGTCCAGCCATCTCATCAAGGAACTCGAAAGCGTGGCCGACCACGTCGTCGTGCTTTCCCGCGGCCGAGTCATCGCCGATGGCGCTACCGACCAGATCCGCGCGGATCATGCGGATCTGGAGGAGGCATACTTTCATCTCGTGGACGAGGTCGAGAGGATCTGATCGCATGCTTGCCTCTGAACTGTCCTCGCACCGAGTGGTTGCAGCCACCGAACAGAGCCGATTCGCGGCATGGCGGGCCGCTGCAGCGATGGAGGTGGCCAAGACACTGACCCTGCGTTCTTGGTGGATCGGTTTCGCCGTCATCCTGGCTCTGAATCTCTACTTCACCTACAACGGAGTGATCCTCGCCCGGGGGGCACTGCCCACCCTTCATGACGGCGTGGTTCTCGATGATCTTGAGGGGGCGGTTCCTCTGGAACGGTATGTGGGGGACATGATTATTTCAGCCCCCTACCAGAGCATGGCCGTTTTCTTCCCCCTCTTGCTGGTCATGGTCTGCGGTCAGGATTACCGGTCCGGTCAGAAGCAACTCCAGCTGACGGCTCTGGCGGTTCCCTCGGGGGCCCGCCGTGCGGCTGCCGGAATGACGTTCGCATTCGTAGCGACGGTTGGTTCGACGATCACGGTCTTCCTGCTCTCCGACGCCGTTCTGTGGCTCATGCTGCCTGCCCCGGCCCGTTCTGTCATCGTCTCTGCAGCGGGAATCCTCTCGTGCCTGCGCATCGCTCTGGTCGCGTGCGTCATGACGGTGACGGCGCTCGCCGTCACCGTGCTGATGCGCAGCACCTTGGCGGGGACGATCTTCATCGTGCTGCAGGCCGTCGCCTCGATGTCCGGCCTTCTCAGGATCATCGGTCAAGGGGTGAACAATGTTCTTCCCATGATCGCCGCGAAGACATTCCTGTTCGGTTACCAGCGGGAGCCGGGGGAACCCGGGGCGACGGCGGGGACGATGATCCTCGCGGGCTGGCTCGCCGTGTCGGCGCTGACCGTGATGATCAACGGCACTCGACGGGCGGTCGTATGAGTACTCCGGCGAAGCACGACTGGGATTTTCCGGGACTCCGGTCCGTGCTCGTCTCCCAGACGGTGAGGCTGCTCACCCTGCCTCGTGCGAAAGCGCTCGGCGCCGCTGCGTTCCTCATCGGCGTCGTCCCGGCTCTGCTGGGGGGAGTAATGATCTCGACCGGTGGGGAGCAACCGCATCGTCTTCCCGAAACCCTCGGACTCACCGGCGTGGTGGCGCTCGGCTGCCTGGGCGGTTGCTCGGCCGGCGCGATGGATTCGGGCGGGGAGGCCGTCACCGCGCTTCTCGCAGTCCCCCGCAGAGGGATCCTGGCCGGGGCGCGCATCGCGTCGCTCCTGCTGACGACGGTGCCTCCGGCCTTGGTCATCGCAGTAATCGACCGATCGGTCCGGTCGTGGACCGAGCGGGGGGTCGATGGCTCATCGTCGTGGTGGGCGGTGTTGGCGGGGTACCTCTGCTCTGTTGTGGCCTTCACGCTGGTAGGGATGGCCCTGTCGGTTGTTCTGTCGAACGCGGTGCTGGCGGCGGCGATTCTGTCACTCGTGCCCGTTCTTCTCCTGCCCTGGGTGGACCGCTGGTGTCCTCTCTTGGTGCGGTTGCTCCCCTATTCTGCGTGCGGTGCCGCTCTCACCGGGCCCGGATGGGCCACGGCAATTCTCGAACTGGTGGGTTGGGCGATCGTTGCAGCCGCGGTCTACACGACTCATCTTCTGCTCAGGAACGGATGATAGGTGTGCGAACATCATGACATATTCCGACACGACAGGTCTTGATCAGACGACCGGTAACGGCTACGGCGCGGCAGGACTCAGCGATGTATGGCCTCATGTCAAACCGCTTGGGAAATCACTCATGGGGGCCTTGGTCCTCGGAATCCTCGGTTCCCTGGCGGGTGCGGCGCAGCCGCTGATGGTGTCACGGATCATCGACACTTACGGACACCGTTCCTTGGCCTTCCCCGTGGTGGCCTTGATCGTGCTGCTCACCCTGTCAGCTCTGTTGACATCCATGCAACAACTCATCCTCGAGCGCAGCGGCGAGCAGTTTTCATTCTCTTTGCGATCAGGGGTGATCGATCGCATGCTCAATCTCCCGATCTCGGTTATCGACGCGAATAGACGAGGAGATCTCGTCTCACGGGTTACCGCGGATGTCGCCACTGCACGGGAGATCATCAGCCAGGGCATCGTTGAACTCTGCTCACAGTCGATCACCATCGTGGTAGCTGTGGTGCTGATGGCCCTGATCGATCCGGTGCTGCTGCTCGTCGTGGTGACGGTGGCGGTTGCTCTGGTGATCATCAGCCTGCTCTTGGGCCGGAGGTCCCGTCCAGCCGCCCATGAGCAGCAACAGCGCCTTGGCCTGCTGGCCGCCCGTGTCGACAGGTCCCTGTCCGCGATCCGTACGATTCGTGCCACATGTGCCACCGCTGACGAGGTCGGGCGTGCGATCTCCGATGCGAGGAGCTCTCGCGATGCGGGTCTGAAGATCGCTTGGCTCAAGGCGATGGTTAATTCCTTCGTGGGCGTCGCAGTGCAGGTCATGCTTCTCGGGGTGATCGGTGTCGGCGGGCTGCGTGTGGCGTCCGGCAAGATGAGCATCGGGCAGCTGAGCGCATTCGTCATGTACGTGATGCTGATCATCGCGCCGATGATGATGCTCGCCACGATCACGACATCCGTCAACCGGGCTCTCGGATCATTCGATCGGGTCAAGTCCATTCTCGACATGGCTCCAGAAGGACGTCAGAAAGATGTGCCGCTTCCTGCCGTCGTGGTGGACGCAACTTCTTCAGGCGATGGCATCCTCAGTTTCGACCATGTCGGATTCTCTTATCCGGATTCCTCCGCGGCTTCCTTGGCTCTGGACGACGTCACATTCGATGTCAACGCGGGGATGACCGCTCTCGTCGGGCCGAGCGGTGCTGGGAAGACAACGGTGTTCGGTCTCGTCGAGCAATTCTATGATCCGACCCACGGTCGGATTCTCTTCGGAGAACAGGAGGCGACGTCGTACGGCAGGGATACGATCCGGCGCCAGATCGCCTATGTCGAACAGGACGCTCCAGCGCTGTCCGGAACGATCCGTGACAACCTCCGGCTCGGGCGTCGTACTGCGACTGATGCTGAGTGTGTCCAAGCCCTTGCCGACTGCAATCTCATCCCGCCTGCCATGACGGCACAGGAGTTCCTTGACCAAGAAATCGGAGAGAATGGCGTCTTTCTCAGCGGTGGGGAGCGCCAACGTCTGGCCACAGCTCGTGCGCTGCTGTCAGACGCGCCCATCCTCTTGCTGGATGAAGCCACCTCCAATCTCGACAGCGGGAACGAGGCCGTTCTTCAGGACATCATTGTTCGTGCGAAGACACGCCGTGCCGTGATCGTCATTGCGCATCGTCTGTCCACCATTCTCAACGCTGATCGGATCATCGTCATAGACAATGGCCGTATAATCGCTTCGGGTACCCATCATGAACTCATGGAGAATTGTCCCCTGTATGCCGAACTGGTTCGCTTGCAACACATCGGCGGTAGCCCGGGCCGGTTGAGGGGATGAGCTCCGCCCCGACCCCCGTCCCGCTCGGGCGGTGCGGAAGCGGCTCCCGGGCACGGCGCGTCCGACGTCCGCGCGCTCAACTCCGTGGCACTGGGCCGGTGCTCTGCCGCACGGTGAGCTCGGGGACGAGCACCTGCTCGCCGGCGACGAAGCGCTGCCGCGCAAGACCTGCCGCCCGCTCCCGCGCGACCCGCGCCATGAGCGCCGTGTCCTGCCGGACCGTGGTGAGCGGGACGATCGTCGTGCGGGCGATGCGCGCGTCATCGAAGCCGATGACCGAGACGTCCTCGGGCACTCGGGCACCGGCCCGGCGCAGGCCGGCGACTACTCCCATGGCCAGAACATCGCCCGAGGCGAGCACGCCCGTCACGCTCCGCTCCCCCGAACCGGCAGCCGTCACCCGTCCGCCCAGTTCAGTGCCGGCGCGCACTCCGGAGGCGAAGTTCACCTCCGCCCCGATCACCTCCGGGGCGTCCACAGCCCCGCCCCCGGCGGCGCCGGCGAGCAATCCGTCTTTCAGGCCGTTGAGTCGGGCCTCGACCACGGGCGAGCCGAGGCCGACCGGACCGATGAAGGCGACGCGCCTGTGGCCCAGGCGCGCGAGGCGCTCTCCGACGCGTCGGGCACCGCCAGCGTCGTCGATATTGACCGAGCCGAGAACCTCCCCGCCCGCCGCGACCATCTGAGGACTGTAGGAATCGACGAGGACGACGGGCGCCTCCGCCCTGGTCAGCCGAGGATGTACCGGCGGCGGAACCGTGCCGAGGCAGATCACGCCGCAGACCCTCCAGGCCCGCAGGCGGTCGACCACCTCATCGGGGCGGTCGGAGTGCGCCCCGCAGAGCATGAGGGAGTACCCCGCCCGGCGGGCGGCGCACTCGCATGCGCCGACGAAGGCGGACTCATGGCTAGCGGTCAGGGCGGGCAGGCCGTCACCGGCGCCGTAGACCAGCGCGATGATGCGCGAGGAGGAGCCGGCCAGGGTGCGAGCCTGGGCATTGGGGACGTAGCCGAGGGTCTCGATGGCCCCCCGTACGCGTTCCCGGGTGGCAGGCGACACCTTATGCTCGCGCCCGTTGACGACATTGGAGACGGTCATGGCGCTCACGCCGGCGAGGGCTGCGACATCGCGCAGAGTCGTCATGCTCGCCCCTCCTCCGAGGATTGACCTCCTGGCGCCTCCAACGTAGCATTCGCCCTAGTTTACCGCGAAACCTTTTGCGGCGTCTCGTATGAAAGGCCATCGATGTCCTCCCCTCTCTCCGACGCCCCGGCGGAGCCCCGCCCGGCCCCCGCCCGGCCGGAGGCCGTCGTCCGCGTGGGCGACGACGTCCGCTTCACCGTTCTGACCGATCGGCTCATCCGCATGGAGCGCTCCGCATCCGGCGCGTTCACCGACGCCGCCACCCAGCTGGTCGTCTCCCGCGACCTGGGGGAGGTGCCCGCCTTCAACGTGCGCCGCGGCGAGGACCGCGTCGAGATCCTCACCGAGCACCTCCATCTGACCTACCAGCCCTCACGGGGCTTCTCACGCTCGGGGCTGAGCGTGACCATGCGCACCGCGGTCGTCAACCTGCACGGCGGGACCTGGCGGTTCGGGGACGAGTGGGATCCCGACGAGACGTTCCCGACCAACCTGGGCGGCACCTGCCGCACACTCGACGACATTGACGGCCGGGCGCGTCTGGGCCCCGGCATCCTCTCCCTGACGGGCCTGGCCGTCATCGACGACTCCGCGTCCCTGCTCCTCCAGGAGGACCAGTGGGTCCGGCCGCGCCCGGGCACGAGCCCTATTGACGGCTCGACCGGCGACCGCGACCTGTACCTGTTCGGCTACGGACAGGACTACCGGGGGGCTCTGCGCGACTTCTTCGCCCTGACCGGCCCCGTCCCGCTGATCCCGCGAGCGCTCCTGGGCAACTGGTGGAGCCGCTACCATCGCTACACTGAGGAGTCCTACCTCGCTCTCATGGACCGCTTCGCGGCCGAGGGCCTCCCCTTCTCCGTGGCCGTGCTCGACATGGACTGGCACCTGGTGGACATCGACCCGGCGATCGGCAACGGGTGGACCGGCTACACCTGGGACCCCGAGCTCTTCCCCGACCCCCGGCGCTTCCTGGACGCCCTGCACGACCGCGGCATGCAGGTCACGCTCAATCTTCACCCCGCCGCCGGCGTCCGGCGCCATGAGAGCGCTTACGGACCGATGATGCGCCGGCTCGGCGGGGACCCGGCCTCGGGCGAGGCCATCGCCTTCACCATCGGAGACAAAGACTTCACCGCCGCCTACCTCGAGGAGGTCCACCACCCTCTGGAGGATGAGGGCGTCGACTTCTGGTGGCTCGACTGGCAGCAGGGCGGCGACACCGACATCCCGGGTCTGGACCCGCTGTGGATGCTCAACCACGTCCATTACCTGGACTCCGGACGCCGGCGCACCCGCACCGGGGCGGGCGGACGGACGGAGCACTACCGCCGTCGCCCCGTCACCTTCTCCCGCTTCGCTGACGCCTCCAGCCACCGTACGCCCATCGGCTTCTCCGGGGACACCATCACCACCTGGGACTCGCTACGCTTCCAACCCGAGTTCACGGCCACCGCCGCGAACATCGGCTACTACTGGTGGTCCAACGACATCGGCGGGCACATGTTCGGCCATCACGACGACGAGATGGCGGCCCGCTGGGTCCAGCTGGGCTGCTTCTCCCCCATCAACCGGCTCCACTCGACGGACTCGGTGTTCAACTCCAAGGAGCCGTGGCGCTTCTCCCGCGACGCCCGGGCCACCATGAACGCCCACCTGCGGCTGCGCCACCGGCTCGTGCCCTACCTGTACACGTGGGCGCGCCGGGCCCGCACCGAGGGCGTCGGCCCCGTCCGGCCGCTCTACCACGACTTCCCCACGCAGATGGGCGCCTACGCCCACCGCACCCAGTTCCTCTTCGGCGACCTCGTGATCGTCCCCGTCGTCCACCCCGCGGACCCGGTCAGCACCCTGGCGCGCGAGGACGCGTGGCTGCCCCGGGGCACCTGGTTCGACGTCGTCACCGGCCGCCGCTACGAGTGC
>ERZ773263.1806-NODE-1806-length-12369-cov-25.916274_pt1 | contig 12369 bp, 9 predicted proteins | sample MGYA00511076_ERZ773263 | MGnify/ENA primary metagenome ERZ773263 (study PRJEB29015, sample SAMEA2738155) | human oral metagenome | biome: human oral; feature: human-associated habitat; material: saliva | place: China | collected 2195 ... | reverse complement strand
TTTAAGCACACTCCTTCGCTTTCAAGTTCTCTAAGTTATAGTATACCAATTTTAACGATTTTTAGCAACAACTGTTATAATTTAATGCAAAAATAATAGCTATATCATCAAATCTTGAAATAATTCATTGAAATTCTATCATTATATCGTTATATAGATGCTACTAAATCAAAAGTGCTAAGATTTTAAAAAATTTATATAAGGACACATAGACATAGTGATTTATTGACATCTAAATTCTTTTTATAAAAACTTTTTAGATATCTAATAAACTGTACGGGGGGCAACTCACCAAAATCTTGTTTCTCCAAAATCACAATTTTTGAGTCACTCCCCAATTCCATCTTAAAACTAGAAAAACTCTAACATTATTACAACAAAAACGATACAGGAAAAGAGATTTCTTAAAAATCAATATTCCTGCATCGTTATATTTTTATTATCCGATTGCTACGAATGATCCACCGATGTTAGTGTCGTAAGGATCTGTACTTCTTTGATTCCAAATAGTGTTAATGTCATACCATTTTCCTGTGTTATATGCACTATCCGGATCCATTGCTTTGGTTTTTCCATTGCTGTATCCACTTAAAATAATAGCGTGAGTCAATCTACCTTTAGCGAAAATACCATTTCCTACAGTCGCAAAGACAGGTTTACCACTTTGAAGTGCTGCGACTAACTGTTCTTTAGTAGTAATAACTGTGTGTTTGTATCCATAAGCGTTAATCGCATAAACAGCACCTTTACCTGATGTTCCTAATCCTCCAACATTCATTTCGTTAGTGTTGTTATAGATTGTATCAGCAACAGCTGTTGGCAATACTTTTTGCCCTAATCCATTAAACACCATAGCTAATGATGTTGGTACACATCCACTTTGTGCCATTGTACCAAGACCATATCTTCTATTAGCCCAGCGCCAATCACCTTGATAGTATTGAGGCATATTTAAAGCCGGTGTGTTTTTGTCCGCTTTCGCGTAATTAGGTACCCATTTACCACTTGAATCCACGTAGTAACGTCCATTATCTACCCACGCACTCTTAGCCATCTTACCGTCAGCTCCTAGCCAATAGTTTCCTACCCATTTATTACGTGCTAATGAACCATCTTTTTCATAGTAATACCATTCTCCACCATTACGTTTTTGCCAACCAAGTTCGTCATTTATGATAACTTTTTTCTTAATAGATGGATCTTTTTTACCAGATTTATCTACGTAGAAACGATCGTTATCTACCCAGTTGTCTGTTACCATTTTTCCATCGGCTCCAACCCAGTAAGTATCACCAATCCATTTATTGCGTGCTACTTCACCGTTGTCATAGTAGTACCAAGCGTTGTCTTCTTTTTTCCAGCCTTGTTTCTTCTCGACTGGTTTTGGAGCTTCTTGTTTTTTAGCATTCTTATCCCAAACCCCGTTTGCTCCTACGTAATAACGTCCATTATCTACCCAGGCGCTTGTTGCCATTTTTCCGTCAGAACCTAACCAGTAACTTCCTACCCACGCATTTTTAACAATTTGACCTTGGTGATAGTAGTACCACGCTGTTCCTTCTTTTGCCCAACCTTGTTTCTTCTCGACTGGTTTTGGTGTCTCTGGTTTCTTAGCATCTTTTACCCATGCTCCGTTTGCTCCTACGTAGTAACGTCCATTGTCTACCCATGAGCTTGTTGCCATTTTTCCGTCAGCTCCTAGCCAGTAGCTTCCTACCCATGCATTTCTCACGATTTGACCTTGATGGTAAAAGTACCATGCTCCATTGGTTTGAGCCCACCCTTGTTTTTGTGTTACAGCTGGTTTTTGAGCTCCTTTCACCCATGCTCCATCTTTTCCTACGTAGTAGCGTCCGTTATCTACCCATTCATTCGTCACCATTTTACCATCTGCACCTAGCCAGTAGTTGCCAGCCCATGCATTCTTCGCTAATGTTCCATTTTGGTTATAGAAATACCATGAAGTTCCAGTCTTAACCCACCCTTGAGCAGCAAGAACATCGCTACTAGCTACCGTGTTTACTGCAATTGGTGTAGCTAATACAGTTAACAAACCTAATCCTAATTTAACTTTATTTTTTCTCAAAGAAAATCTTTGCTTTTGCTCCATAAATATATCTTCTCCTATAAAATTTTAGTTATAAATTTTTAAAATTTATGTTAGTTTAATCGCTTCTTCTTACTATTTTATCAAAAAAAAAAAAAAAAAATCAATATTATTCACATAAAAAATAAAGGTGCTATTTAAGAAAAATATTTAATAACAAATGTATCAGTTTTCAATATTATTTTTCTCAAAATAACCTCCTATTAAATTGCTTACTAAAACTTGCTTTAGGAATTTACTTTTTTAATATTATCCTCATATTTATTGACACCCTACCTTTCTTCCGATAAAATGGAGATATAAAATTATAGGAAGGACTCGTTTTTTTACGAGAAGATTACACTATGACTGAAAAAATACTAGTAACTGGTGGAGCAGGATTTATCGGGTCTCACACTTGTATAGAATTATTAAACAATGGAAATGAAGTAGTTGTCGTGGACAACTTATACAATGCAAACAAAAAAAGTTTAGAAGTGGTAGAAAGAGTTACAGGAAAAAAAGTAACATTCTATGAAGCTGATATTCGTGATGAAGCAAAATTAGACGAAATCTTTGAAAAAGAAGAAAATATTTTTGGAGTTATTCACTTCGCTGGATTAAAAGCTGTAGGTGAATCTTGCCAATTACCTTTAAAATACTACGATAACAACGTAGCAGGAACTACAACACTATGCCGCGTTATGGAAAAACACAACTGTAAGAACATCATCTTCAGTTCTTCAGCTACAGTATATGGAGATCCTCATGCACTACCAATTAAAGAGGATTTCCCATTATCTGTAACTAATCCATACGGACGTACTAAACTAATCTTAGAAGAAATTTTGGGAGATGTTTATGCAGCTGATAATGAATGGAACGTTGTATTACTACGTTACTTCAACCCTATCGGAGCACACGAATGTGGAGATATTGGTGAAGATCCAACAGGAATTCCTAATAACCTACTTCCATACGTAATGCAAGTAGCTGTCGGTAAATTAGAGAAAGTTAATGTCTTTGGTGATGACTTTGATACACATGATGGTACTGGAGTTCGCGACTATATCCACGTAGTAGACTTAGCTCGTGGTCACGTGGCTGCTCTTAAAAAACTTGAAAAAGGTAGTGGACTGACTAAATACAACTTAGGAACAGGAGTAGGGTACTCTGTATTAGATATTATTAAGAGTGCTTCTGCTGCTGTTGGTCGTGACTTACCTTACGTTATCGCACCACGTCGTGCAGGAGATATCGCTGCATGTTACGCAGACGCTTCAAAAGCTAAAGAAGAACTTGGTTGGGAAGCACAGTACGATGTAAAACGTATGTGCGAAGACTCATGGAGATGGCAAAGTAAACATCCAAATGGATTCGCTGACTAAAGCCTATTAATAAATATTATAAAAACACTCGGAGTTGGATTTTTCCAACTCCGAATTTATTTTATCATCATAATTTATTAAACCAATAAAAATTAATAAAACAAAAAGCAAGGCTGTGAATTCCTTCACAATCTTGCTTTTATTTATATACTACCATAAATGGACCACCCGCAGAATTATCCTCTAGTTCCATACTACGTTGATCCCAAATATCATCAACATTGTACCATTTATTCGTTCTTTCTGGATTATCTGGGTCTATCGCAAGAGTTTTACCATTTTGATAGCCACTTAGAACTATCGCATGCGTGCTATAACCTTTCACAAAAATTCCATGACCTACAGCACCATAGACAATATTCCCATTTTGCAGTGCGACTTTTAGATCATCTTTAGAATTAATAACACGATAGTTACAACCCCAGTGTTCAATAGCTGCGACAGCTCCAAGACTAGAAGTTCCTGTGAACAGCGTATTCATCTCCATAGATGTATCATAAATATAATCAGCTACCTGAACAGGTGTAACATTCTCCTTTAGACCTGAAATAATCATCGATAGCGATGTAGGCACACACCCTGTAATCTTCATATTAGAGATACCATATCTCTTAGAGCTCCATCTCGCATCTGCTTGATAATATTGCGGAAGTTTTACAGGTTTTACGAAATCTTTTGATTTTTCATCATAAAAATGACTTATGCTGCCTTCATTAGGAAAATATTCCCATTTACCTTGCTGATCTTTTATCCAGTCAGCTTTAACATTCCCTGTTCCAGTTAGTAATAAGCTACCTACCAAAAGAACCCCTATACTCTTTTTCATAAACCTGTCACCTCCATTTTCTCTAATAATTTTACTTTAAATTATACTATTTTTAATTAATAAAAACAAATGAGAGGAACTCAAAAATTATAATTTCATAGAAATTAATTTTGTTCGAGTCACCTCTCATAAATTTAATATATTCGAAAATCTATCTAAGATATTTTAAATGTTATCTCTTTACAATTTTTATTTGGATATTCAGGGTAAATTTACTATATCTTAATACGCCGGTCTTGCATAACCTTTAATATAGCTAGAATTCCAGTTATAAGTTTTTCTATTTACTTTTGTTTTAGCAGTACTTCCTGCATATAACGCAGAGTTACCTTCGATAGTAGTGATTACCCCATTATTTACCGATTCAACGATACCGATGTGGTCTGCCCAACCTCCACCGTCCCAGTCAAATGTAACGATGTCTCCTACTTTAGGTTGAGTTCTTCCTTTCCAGATCCCTTTATTCTCCATGATACCGATGTGACGTTGAACACCACATTCTCTACCAATAAGGTCACTTAGTCCTGCTTGTTGGAATACTGTTGTAACGAAAATATCACACCAATCATCATCATACGTCGCAGTATATCCTACCGGTTTTGGATCTACAGAGTTATAAGCATCAACGATTTTCTTGTGTTCTCTTGTTCCTGTTTCAACACCCATATATCTGCGAGCAATATCAAGAACTCTATTTAAGTTAGTGTTGTTAGTTGGATTTTGAACCCAAGCTCCATTACTTCCTACATAGTAACGATTGTTGTCAACCCATTTATTTGTAGCCATTTTTCCATCAGATTCTAACCAATAGTTTCCTGCCCACGCATTTTTAACCATCTGTCCTTGTCCATTGAAGTAGTACCAAGTACTTCCACTCTTAACCCAACCAGTGTGTTTACCTGTTGGAACTGAATCTTCTTTTTTCTTATCTTTATCCCAAGCTCCATTACTTCCTACATAGTAGCGATCATTGTCTACCCATGCGTTAGTAACCAACTTACCATCAGAACCTAACCAGTAGTTTCCTTGCCATTTATTACGAGTTAGTGTTCCATCTTCATTGTAATAATACCAAACGTTGTTTTCTTTCTTCCAGCCACGTTTTTTCTCTTCTTTTTTCTTATCTTTTTCCCAAACTCCGTTAGCACCCACGTAATAACGATCGTTGTCTACCCATGAGTTTGTCGCCATCTTACCATCAGATCCTAGCCAGTAACTTCCAAGCCAAGCATTTTTAACCACCTGACCTTGGTGATAGTAGTACCATGAGTTACCGTCTTTTTCCCAACCTTGTTTTTTCTCTTCAGGTTTTTTAGCGTTTTTATCCCAAGAACCATCAGCACCTACGTAATAACGGCCATTATCTACCCATGCATTTGTCGCCATACTACCATCAGAACCTAACCAGTAGTTCCCTTGCCAAGCATTTCTAACCATGACACCTTGGTTATAGTAGTACCATGTGCCACCGTCTTTTATCCAACCTTGTTTTCTCTCTTCAGGTTTTTTAGCATTTTTATCCCAAACTCCATTAGCACCTACATAGTAACGACCTCCGTCTACCCATGTATTTGTCGCCATACTACCATCAGATCCTAGCCAGTAGTTCCCTACCCAAGCGTTTCTAACGATATTCCCTTGGTAATAATAGTTCCATACTGAACCATTTTGAACCCAACCTTGCTTCTTAACTTCAGTAGGTTTTTGAGCTCCTTTCACCCAAGCACCATTGCTTCCTACATAATAGCGACCATTGTCTACCCAAGCATCTGTCACCATCTTACCGTCAGCACCTAGCCAGTAATTTCCTTGCCAGGCATTCCTTACTACATTACCTTGATTATTATAGAAGTACCATGAAGAACCACTTTGCACCCAACCTTGAGCTGCGTGTGCTTCAGTACCTACTACTGCATCCACTGCGATTGGTGTAGCTAATACTGTTAAGATTCCTAAACCGAATTTCAATTTATTTTTTTTCATAAAAATTTCCAATCTCCTTGCTCATATTATCGTATATTTATGCATTTTCTATTATACCATTAAGCCATTACTTTAGATATTACAAGTTAGTTACAAATATAGGAGTGACATACCTAAATCGATTTCTCTGAAATCAAGATTTATGAGTCACTCCCATTATTTCATATTTTATTGTTTATAATATTCTTTTTTCCAACTAAAACCTTTGACTAATCCAACTAAAGTTCCTAAACCATAACTGAAGTGCACTAAGAATAGTAAGATTGTAATTAACAACATTGTTACATTAAATTTATTATTAATAATAGTCATCAATGTAACAAGAATTGTGAATAATCCATAAGCAGCCGCAAGAAGTACAGCGAATAACTTCGTTAAAGGCAACATCAATAGACTAAAAATTATTCCTAAAACAAATACAAAAGGAACGAAATGGAAGATAGAGAAGGCCTTAGGATAAACATGACTTACCTTACCAATCCAATATCCGTTCGAATATTTTTGTTTTAGCATTCTATTTACTGTTGGTCTAGTATATTGGTACGATAGTATATCATTGCTATAACGAATCTTATATCCGTTTTTTCTAATTCGATAATGCAGTTCATTATCCTCAACACGACCTACTTTTTCATCCAATAGTCCAATCTTATCAAATATTTCCTTTTTATACATTCCTTGGAAAACTGAACTTACATAACGTTTAGAAGTTTGTTTACGGTAATTCGCTATCCCACTACCAAACATATTTTCCTCGACCAATAATAAGGTCTTACTTAAATTATCTTCATTCTCAATAATATTTGGACGTGGCCCTCCGCAAACATGTTCTCCACTCTCGATAACTTTAACATTATTCTCAATAAAATTCTCAGTAATATGTGAATGACAATCCACCTTAAGGATACATTCCCCTCTTGAAGCTTTTATGCCCACATTCATACCAGCCGACAATATTACCTTAGAATTTTTCAACAATACTACATCGTAAAAATCATGATTACTAGCTTTGAAATCTTCTAATATTTGCCAACTTTTATCTTTTGACATCCCATCTATAAATATTAATTCTATCTTGCTGTGATCATATGTCTGATTCTTAAAATCTTCTATTAATCTTGGTAAAAACTTTTCCTCATTTAGAAGTCCGATTACAACCGAAACTAACATAATTATCTCCTTTATCAAAAAGGAAGCTAGATTAACATACTAACCTAGCCCATCCTTTCTATCTATCTTTTCTTCCTAATTTTTCATTAGCACTGAACATTATACTCGCGATAGACTCACCCCAATATGGTGCTGTCGCATAGTTAACATTCATACCACCTGCTTTGTTTCCTAAGTATGCTCCGTTAGCTGGATAACCAGAATTGTTTAAGTACTTAGAATTAATCCAACGTGCTGCACCCATAATACCACCATCTACATCATCAAATTTAGTCGCAGACGTATATGGAGTATCATCATATGCAGAAATTCCAAAGAAATTATTTTTATCTTTAGCGATTTTACTTCTTCCCCAAGCACTTTCTAAAGCACTATGCGCCACTAGGTATAAAGCATTAACTCCGTATCTTTGTTCAGCAGCTTTAAATGTAGCTCCTTTGCCAGCTAATTTACTATCATTAGCTCCCATTATACTGTATAGTCGATTAATATCAGCCGCAGTATAGTTCGTTCTAGATTTTAAATTAGAGAATTGGAATGGATGATCTAATTTGAATGTTCCGAAGTTAATACCATCTGCTGAATAATATGATTTACCAACTTGCATATTAGCATTGTGATAAGCAACCATTACCTTAGTATACGGAGAATATCTGTGATAAACATATTTCCCATCACTTACATAATCTGGGATGAATGTATCATTAGAGTCAATTGCAGTTACTTGACTAGCATTAACATAACCTCTAAGTCCCGCTACTTGAACAGGGATTCTACCATTCGCAGTAGCTCTGTTATCCCTAAATAGTACTGTATCTTTAGAAACATGAGATAAAATACGACCATTCGCATCATATACAGGAATATATAATGATTTTACTTTGTAATAACTTGAATAGTTAACTCCATGTTCTGCATTTTTAACCCATGCTCCAGAACCATCAACATAATAACGTCCATTATCTACCCACGCATTAGTAGCCATTTTTCCGTCAGCTCCTACCCAGTAGTTTCCTGCCCATTTATTACGAGCTAATGTTCCATTTTCATAGTAGTACCATGTGTTACCTTCTTTTACCCAACCGTTCTTTTTAACTTCTGACTTTGCTTCTGGCTTCTTAGCATCTTTTACCCATGCTCCATTAGCTCCCACGTAGTAACGTCCGTTATCCACCCATGAGCTTGTTGCCATCTTACCATCTGAACCTAGCCAGTAGCTTCCTACCCATGCATTTTTAGTAATTTGACCTTGGTAGTAGAAGTACCATGCGTTACCTTCTTTTACCCAACCTTGTTTCTTCTCTTCTGCATGTCTAGCTTCTTTTACCCATGCTCCATCATTTCCTACATAGTAACGATTATTATCTACCCAGCCGTTTGTTACCATTCTTCCATCAGCACCTAACCAGTAATTTCCTGCCCAAGCATTTCTTGCTAATGTTCCATCAGTATTATAGTAATACCAAGTGTTTGCTTCTTTTATCCATCCTTGTTTTTGTGCTGCAGCTGGTTTTTGAGCTCCCTTTACCCATGCTCCATTTGCATCCACGTAATAACGCCCATTATCTACCCAAGCGTTAGTTACCATTCTTCCATCAGCACCTAGCCAGTAATTTCCTGCCCAAGCATTTCTCGCTAATGTTCCATTTTGATTGTAAAAATACCAAGTATTTCCAGTCTTAACCCAGCCTTGAGCAGCTAAAACATCACTACTAGCCACTGTATTAACAGCTATTGGTGTAGCTAATACCGTTAATACTCCTAATCCTAATTTCAGTTTGTTTCTTCCCATTTTTTATAGTCCTCTTTACACATTGTTTTGCATTGATAATTATACCATAGTTAAGCTATTTTTAGAGTTACAATTAGGTTATTTTTTATTACATCTTTATTACAAAAGGGAGTGACTCAAAAATCGTGATTTCATAGAAATCGATTTTGTCGAGTCACCCCCGCACAGTTTATTAGATATCTAAAAAGCTTTTATAAAGCGAATTTAGATATCAATAAACCACTGCGTCTATGAGTTCTCATATACACTTTGTTAAAATTTAGATCTTTTAGATTAACTCAAATATTCACCTAAGTTACAATCAAAACACTAAAAAAGAATGGAGATTAATTCTCGCATTCTTCTTTCAGTATTTCTTCTAATTTATTATAATCTTTAACACTATCAATTTCATAGATACTATTAGGTTCTAATTCTTCTACATAAACATCTAGTTTCTCGATATTATCTTTAACCATATTATCCCAGTACAAGTTCATGAACTCATTACTTTCGTAAGCTTCATCGATAAAACTCACGATTTTCTCTGCAGTTTCTTTATCCCAGAAAGATACCCCACTAAGGATTCTTCCAGCTTTACTATCTACGATAATATCTTGAACTTTATAATCATCACCATAGATTAAGAACCATTCATTCTCACAATCTTCGCGATAAACGCTGAAATATGTTGAACGATCAATATCAACTCTAAACATATTTTTGAATAAATAGTTATCCGCATCGATTACATAACTATCCGCTAATTTTTCCTTAACTAAGTATAATGAGTAGAAATTGTTATACTCAGCGTATTTATCATTGAACACTAGTTCTACATTATACTTTTCTTTTAAATAATCAAATTGTTCATGTAAATATCCAACAACAACGATTATTTCATCTATTCCTTTTTCTTTCAAAAACTCTATTTGGTACTCCACAAGTGGCTTGTCTTTAACCTTTATCAAAGCCTTTGGAGTATTATCTGTCATAGGTCTAAGACGCGTCCCTAAACCTGCAGCCAATATAATTGCCTTCATTATCTATTTGTTACTCCTCTCTAACAATAACATAAACACCTAGTATTATAATAATAGATGTAATCACTAATTGTAAATTCACCTCTAATGCGACAAAAATCATCGAGAATAATATTGTCCAAACAACATAGCTGACATTAAGCCCTGTTGCCTTCGCTGGTTCTAATCTATTAATAGCCATATAGTACAATATGTAAGATACCATATTACTAACTACGAAGAAGACAATAAGTCCCCCGAATTTCACATCAAGGCTCGTCTCAATTCCTAAACCATTGAATGAAATTATTACTAAATACGCTAAAAATGATGTAACCTGACGAATTAATAAAGTCTCAAGCTCGTTTAAATTATTTTTCATCGCATATGAACTAAGAACACTCTCGCTACCCCAAGCAACTGCACAAATTAATGCGAACATAAATCCAAGGTAAAATGATTCAACCTGTTCACTCTTATAACTTTGGATGAAAATACCAACAATAATAAGCGCAATTCCTAAAATCGTTTTTGATGAAACTTTATTTTTTAAAAATATAACAGCTAGTATTACCGACACTGCAGGATAAATCGCTGTAATCGAAGAAGTTAAACCACTTCCTATATACTTCACCGCATATAGATTACATTGCATTCCAATAGGCCCTGCAAGCAGCGCACCTACAATAACACTGACACTTTTTATATTCGTAAAAATCTTGAAATTAATTCTCTTATACTTAACTAAAATAATTGCTAATAGAACAAAAATACTAATGAAATCGTGGACAACCGCAACCGCAAAAGGCGAAATATTATAAAGTGAGAATATATACGCACTTATCGCAAGCCCAAGCCCCCAGAACATACCAGATAAAAGCCCTGCCGATACACCTATTTTATTTTTCATAATTTTCTACATACTCCTTCAAATTTTTAACCGCTCTTAAGTATCTGTCTTTTCCATAAGATCCAAAGTCTGCACCTTGTTCTTCTTTATAGATCGTCCACAAACTCCACAGGAAGTCCTGTAATATTTTGTAAATCATAATCTTAGCTACGCTAACTGGAGTATCTTCACTGAAATACTCTTTAAAGAATTCTCCTTCTTCAGCCTTTCTGAAATTAGACTCCAAGAAAAGCGCCGCTAAATCCCACATCGGGTCATTCATCGCAGAATATTCCCAGTCAATAAGATAAACGCGACCATTCTCATCTTCGATAAAATTCTCAGGTACAAGATCAATATGACAAGATTTTCTATCAACACCAATCTCTTCTAGGTGGTTTTGCAGAGAAAATACCTTCTCCCTTATCTTCTCATAATAAGGATAGCTGATATTACCTTCAATCAGACTCTCATATTTTCTTATCTCATCAAAGACTCTAAATTCACCTTCAAGAACCTTCCCAGAACTATGTACTTTTTTTAGAATATTCGCAACTTCTTCTTTCTTCACTTTTAGGTAATGCGCATCAAAAGTCGTTGCATTCTCAATATATTCATTTACCTTTATTCCAGATTCAATATCAAAGATATAGTTTTTCACATCTAAACCTAAATCAGCAAGATTTGCAAGATTATTTTTCTCCGCAACCCTATTGATCAGCTTATCCGTCCCTTTACCAAAGAACTTAACTATATATTTGTTATTAGTAGTTTCAACTAGATAATTGCTATTCGTCATACCACCTAGTTGTTCTACTTTTACTACTTCCTCTGATTCAGTAAGTAGTTTTTCTATTTTACTTTTTATTAGTTGTTTCAATGTAAAACCTCTTTTCTACATTACAATATTACTTACCATTATAACATAAAATGAGATAACTCATAGTCTTTTTACTATAATTTTTCATCAATAATAAAAAAGAGAGTGACTCAAAAATCATGATTTAGTAGAAATCGATTTTATTGAATCACTCCTGCACAGTTTATTAGATATCTTAAAAGCTTTTATAAAGCAAATTTAGATATCAATAAACCACTGAGTCTATGAGTTATCATGTGAACTTTGTTAAATTTTAGAGCTTTTGGTAAATCCCATATAAAAAATTGGGATACCGTCGTAACGCTACCCCGCACAAAAACTTTCGTTTTTTTATGATATTAGTGTAAGTTTACC